>Ga0208197_1001031_pt1 | contig 30895 bp, 26 predicted proteins | sample AD_JPNNA4_MetaG_FD_184444 | JGI IMG/M metagenome (GOLD analysis project Ga0208197, IMG submission 184444) | Active sludge microbial communities of municipal wastewater-treating anaerobic digesters from Japan - AD_JPNNA4_MetaG (SPAdes) (version 2) | ecosystem: Engineered > Bioreactor > Anaerobic...
AGATAAGCTATTATATATGCATATATGTAGTTTTTAGATGCAAAATTCAAATTTGTGTGCATATATGAAGCGCAGAAAACCGTTTCGACAATTCCAAAAACCGTTTAAAAAATGAGCGAACCAAGAGAAATAAGAAACCTTAAATTTACATCCACCTCACAAGGAGGAAAAGGCGGTTATGTCCATCACACTCCTTACACGAGCCGGATTGACACTGCTGATTGAAGGCGGGTTGGCCTGTATACTAGCCGCGATCTTAGGATATCTCTTCTGGAAATCGAAGAACGCCGCGCTGACCTTGAGCTTGACCACACTTGTGGCCAACGTTTTCCTTCTCCTTGTGTTGGGTCTCGTCTTTGACCCCGAAAAACTGCCTTTCCACCACCTTGATCCACAGGTAGGAAAATTCTCCAATAGCGTTGCGCCCTACCTGGTCAATATCTATCTGATCCTGGAAATTGCGATGTGGACGACCGCCATGAGCGGCGCGTTGGGCTATTTCTTCAACAAAGAGATAGGAACCGTCACCTTTACCAGCACCTTCAGCATAGCGGCGGCCTTCTGCATCATTGTCAACGCCATCCCCTTCTTTGTCTTCGGCATAGCCAACACAACCTGGGCCTTGGTTATTGCCGTCGCACTCGTCGGCACAGTCGGCATCCGGTTCTTCACCAACACAATGATACAGGGCAAGGGCGCGGCCCTGTTCACCATTTTGTGGTGCGAATTCGTCTTCGCGTGCTGGATCGGCTACCAGGTTGCCGGGCGGATAGGTCTGCTGCTGATCACGCTGCCGGCGCAGGCCATCTTGTGGTGGGCGCTGTACTACTTCGCAATCCTATCCCTCCCTATACCGGATTACGCGAAAATCCCTACGCTGCACAATCTCCTGCCGTTCGACGAGGAAGTGACCGCGCCAGTGTGGCGCAGCCTGTTTCCATCGGGCAAAGAGGACGCCAGAACGCAGACCTTTCGCAGTGTCCTCACGTGCAGTATGGGGACGAATTACCCCTATTATGTGATCGAAGATTGGAAAACCCGCGAGACGCTGGACAAAGAAAAGCCCGATCCCAACGTCAACGGGAACCCATTCCGGCAATTCTACGCCGGACCGGGCATCATTCTGTGCAATTGCGACCACCTGGCCGTCACTTCGGACGGCATCAAGTTCAGGGTGTGCCCGCCGGGGCTGAGCTTTACCAAACAATTTGAACAACTCTACACCGACGTGGATTTGCGCCCGCAACTCCGCGTCACAACGATCGCGGCGGAGACCAAAGACGGCATCACCGCAAAAATCTTTACCTTTATGCCCAATCGTGTATGGGCGGATGGCCGCAAACCGCAACTGGGGGAAGCGTATCCCTACAACGAAGAGGCGGTCATTCAAGCGGTGTACGACCATGCCGTGATTGAACACGATTTTAGCAGAGATGCTGACCAACTGGTGACCGAAAAAATAACACGCCGCCCCTGGCACGAGTTGGTGCTGACGATGGGGCCGCCGCTGCTCAAAGATGTCGTCGCGCAGTACACCTGCAACGAATTGCACATGGACACCCAGGACCCCGACAGGCCCAAGTACGAGCTGACCCAGAAATACAGCCAAGCTGAAATGCTGGCCGCCGACGAAATCATTCTCTCCTCCGACGTGAAACTCCAGCAATACATAGCGCGCCGGCTGGATGGGGACGAGGTTAAAGACCTGGCCTTCGATATGAGCGTCGGCTACACCCTCTTCACCTACCGGACCGAAGAAGAGCTGGCGCAAGCCCTGGTTCACCAGCTTGCCGGACAAGACGCGCTCGACTGTCTGGCGCACCAACTGCAAAAACGTTGGCCGAGTCCGTACATCGCGCGGCTCTTTCCGCGACCAATCATCTGCGCGCTGCCCGCCAAGGTGGAGGCGCTCGTTGCGACAGAGGAAGGCAGCCGAATCCATCTAGGCGACCTCGAGAAAGCGCTGGCCAGACACTTTGGCATCCCCGTGGAACAGATCACCATCATCGGCGCAGCCAAACGGAGCCTGCGCGTCTTGATCGGCGTGCCGGAAGAGGCCATTGATCTGCGCGTTTTGTCCGAGGTTCATCCACAGGCAGGCGAAAAATGCACGATCATTTCCCTGACGCCCTTCGAGTCGCTCCCGCGCGAGATGCAGAACGCCTGGCGATATACATGCTGTAGCGCCCCGCCCACCGTGACCGGTGATTTCTTGCAGCCAGAAATTGCCTGGGACGACGCGCTGGAAGCCTCACGCATCAGAAACCCGCGCGTGGAAATCAGCAGCGCCTTCATCGGCAAACTCAAGGAAGCCATGAAGCCCCTGGGCATCGAGGTCATTGGCGGCGGGATCAGCGACATCAAAGTTCCCGAAGACATCATTGCGCAGCGCATCAAAAATTGGGAGATTGAGCGCGACAAGGACATCGAAATCGCCATCGCCGAAGCCAGAGCGCGCATCGCCCTGCGCGAGCAGGAAGTGCGCGCCGAGGTACGGCTCGAAATGCTCACCAAACTCGCCCAAATCCTGCAAGAGGCCGAGCGCGGCGTCAACAAACGCATCCTGGCGGCCAAACTTTTCGATGCGATGGGCGTCCAGTCGCCATCCATCCCCGGACCACAAGGCGAGCGTGTGCCTCCCTACATACTCGAACGGTTGCGGAACACCAGCGACTAGACCCGGACGAGGAAAGAAAAATGTTCAACTTCAAAAGAGTTAGCCAGTATTACCTCAGGGTTCTCATTGCCGTGCTCATCATGGGCGCTGTTCTCTTTGCGATAAGCCTGATCGCGGTCTCCATTGCCACAGTCCATTACAATCAGCCGATTGTTACGACTTGCCCAACCAGTATTGATGGCATAGCGACGGCCATTGACAGAGATGGCATCGTCGTCAGCGCCGCCATTGCGCGCGACCAGGTGAACGCAACGCGCAATGTCGTGGCCCGGTATCTCAACGCTCCTACGGTAGACACGGTTGAGACCGCCGGCATAAGCCTCAGCGAGATCACCCCCGCCCTGGGGGAAGGCGATTATCTCACCGCCAAACTCAACGTCGCCGAAACGATCGCAGAGGGAGAGCACAACATCGAGCTTGTCTTCGCCAACAATGACACGCCCTTAGCCCAAACTGCCACATGCCGTTTCACACTCCAGGTGACCAGGGTACGAAGCCTCGATAGCGTTGCCACCATCGTCGCCATGCAAAACGTCCAAAACTCCAAAGTCGTGACGACGAATGGGTTCGTCCGGCAGTTCACCGCCAGCGTCTTGGGGGGAATGACGCCGGCAATAGCCGGCATCGTGATCGCGCTGGTGCTCTGCGCCTCTTTTATCAGCGCGGTGTACAAACTCGGCGATGCGGGAGAGGGACGGCAGTTCCTCACCTATCGCCTCTTTGGGCGTCCCGGATTCTCACCGTACCTGATTATCCAGGAAGGTAAAATCAGTATGGGGAAGGACTCCGTCAAAAAGATCGGCGGCCCCGCTGGACTTGTGGTGCGCCAAGACAGCGCGGTGATCACCGAGAAGGAAGGAAAACTCGCCCGCATCATCCGCGGCCCTGGCTTCCCTCGCCTTGAGGCTTTCGAGAAGATTTGGGACATCATTGACTTACGCCCGCAGCGTTGGCCGTTCAAAGTCAACGCCATCACGCAGGATGGCATCCCCATCACCTACGAAGTTGCCGTCAAATTCAAAGTCGGCGACACCGACGCCGACATTCTCAAGGCGGCAACGTGCAAGTGGATCCGCGAGGCGTGGCGCACAGAGCCGGATCGAATAATGGACTGGGTCAAGCGGGTGATTTTAGGGGCGATGGAAGGGACCATGCGAACCCGGATTCTCGCGCAATACAAACTCGACGAGTTGCTGGATCCCAACGTGCGCCAGCAAATCCGCCAGACGCTTCTCGAAGCCCTCACCGCAACGGCTGCCGCGGACTATGGCGTCGTCATTATGGAAGTCACCTTGCACGACATCGAATTTAATGGGCAGGTGCTCCAGGAATGGGCCAAGACCTGGAAAGCGCGGCGCGACATCGAAGTCCAGAAGATCGAGGCGGATGAGCGCGTCCAGGAATTGAAGATGCGTGAACGCGCCGAGAGCCAGGTGCGCCAGGAAATGCTGGATAGCACCATCAAAATCCTGGCGGCGATGACCGCAGAAAGAGATAGCACGCTTGTCTCTGAAGACTATGTGCTGCTCAGCTTCATTGATATGGTCGAACACACCGCCGCTGCGCAAAAGGTTTTCATCCCAGAAGATGTGCTGCTGAGACTCGACAAGGTGAAGAAAAAGCTACAATAGCGCAGCACAGGAGCGCCTTTCATCCGCGCATCCGGTTTGATGCGCGGATTTTCATTTGCTTCAGTGCCTCTCCGTGCTACAATAGTCACAATGAACGATCAAACCCATCCACTCCTACAGACGCTGAACGCGCAGCAGCGGGCCGCCATCACCACGCCCAACGGCCCAGTGCTGGTGCTCGCCGGGCCTGGCTCTGGCAAGACGCGCGTCCTCACCCACCGCATCGCCTGGATGCTGGCGGAGATGCGCGCCCCGGCATGGCAAATCCTCGCCGTCACCTTCACCAACAAAGCCGCCCGCGAGATGCGCCTCCGGCTCGATAAGATGCTCGGCGACGCCTCGGCGCAGGCGATGACCCTGGGCACGTTCCACGCCGCCTGCGCGCGCATTCTGCGCCGCGAAGCAGAAGCCGCCGGACTGTCCAGCAACTACCTGATCTTCGATACCGACGATCAACTCAGCGTGATGAAGCAAGTGGTCAAAGACCTGGGGCTGGATGACAAACGCTACCGGCCCAACGCACTGCTTAGCGCCATCTCCAGCGCGAAAAACGAACTGATCCCCCCGACCAGCTACCCCGTGCAGACCTACTACGATGAGATCGTCGCGCGGGCCTACGCGCGTTATCAGGACACCCTGCGTAAGAACGACGGCCTCGACTTCGACGATCTACTGATGGAGACGGCTCAGCTCCTGCGCAACGATCCAGACGTCAGGGATAAATATCGCGGGCGCTACCGCTATCTGCTGGTGGATGAGTTCCAGGACACGAATATGGCCCAGTACGTCATCCTCCAACTGCTGGCGCAGGAGCACCGCAGCCTCTACGTCGTCGCCGACGAAGACCAATCCATCTACTCGTGGCGCGGGGCCGACTACCGCAATATCCAGCGCCTGCGCGCGGATTTCCCTGAGCTGCGCCAATACCTTTTGGAAGAAAACTACCGCTCCACGCAGGTGATCCTGGATGGCGCGCAGGCCGTCATCTCCCCCAACCCCGACCGCACGCCCAAGCATCTCTTCACGCACGCGCGCGGCGGCGACCGCATCACGCTCCACGAAGCCTACGACGAGCAGGAAGAGGCCGATTTCGTCGCCCGCGAGGTCGGGACACTGATGCGCTCCGGCTACAGCTATAGCGACATCGCCGTGATGTACCGCACCAACGCGCAATCCCGCGCGCTGGAAGAGACGTTCGTGCGCCACAACATCCCCTATCGCCTGATCGGCGCGACGCGGTTCTACGCCCGCAAGGAGATCAAGGACGTGCTGGCCTATCTGCGCCTCGCCCAGACGCCGGATGACGACGTCAGCTTTGCGCGTGTGGTCAACGTGCCGCCGCGTGGACTGGGGGCGCGCACGCTAGACAGCGTTGCCGAGGCCGCTAACCGGCTAGGGAGCAGCCGCTATCAGGGCGCGCTGCACCTGTTGCAGCAAGGGGCGCTTGCCAACCGCGCGACGCAGGCTTTGAAGGGCTTCGTCGCGCTGATTGCCCGCTGGCAGGCGCTCCGCGCCGAGGAGAGCGTGGCGCAGCTCCTCGATCACATCCTCGCCGAGAGCGGCTACGAGAGTTACGTGCGCGACGGTTCCGACGATGGCGAGTCGCGTTGGGAGAACATCCAGGCGCTGCGGGCCGTCGTCGCGGATGCGCCGGAGATCACGCTGCCTGAATTTTTGACCGACGTGGCCCTGGTCGCCGACATTGACGACCTGAGCGAAGACGTCCGCGCGGTCACACTACTCACCCTGCACAGCGCCAAGGGCCTGGAATACCCCGTCGTCTTCCTGACGGGATTGGAAGAAGGGCTGCTGCCCCACAGCCGCTCGCAGGATTCGCCGCAGCAGGTGGCCGAAGAACGGCGGCTGCTCTACGTGGGCATGACGCGCGCCGAGAAGCGTCTCTACCTCACCTATGCCTTCCGCCGTGGGTGGGGGCGCTACGGCAGCAGCGAACCTTCGGCGCCTTCGCGTTTCCTGAAAGATTTGCCGGATGACGTGTTAAGCAATCCGCGCCGGAAACAAAAGAAGGCCGAGCAGCGTCAATGGACTATGACATGGAGTCCCCCCGCAGCATCGCGCACCGCGCCGCCGGCGCCGCAGTTACAATATCGGCAAGGGCAGCGCGTGCGACACAATCATTATGGCGAGGGGATGGTGTTGGAAAGCCAGATGGAGGGTCGCAGTGAGATGGTCACCGTCCTCTTTTCCAACGGCGTCGGGGTCAAACATTTATTAGCCGGTATGGCCCCGATGGAACCGATTTCAGAGCATTAGCGATCAGCTTTCAGCCGTCAGCCATCAGCTTTTAGGGGCAGGCGGCCAACGGCTGATCGCTGACCGCTGACGGCTTACTGTGGAGGAATGGGAATGAATGTACAAGTGAAGCGCTTTACAACCGGACTGGCGACGTTGGCAATCTTGTTCACTGTTGCAGTGATTATACTCGCCATGTCCCCATCGTGGGGCGACGCGAGTCCCCTGGCCCCCACTGCCGCCGAAATCGAGCCGAACAACGATTTTGCCACGGCAAATACATTTGTCATTCCAGGCAATATGACCGGCGCTATCACCGTCCTGGGCGATGAGGATTACTTCAAAATTGCCATAGCCGCAGGGCAAATTTATACCGTCACCATCACGCGCACAGGCACACAGGAACGGCGCATTGACATCCACAACAATGTCCAGGTTTGGGTAGCGGGCGTTCAAACGGACCCCGCCCGCCCCACGGTTAGCCTCGCCTTCCAGCCACAGACCACAGCCACATACTACATTCGCGTGAGTGCGCCCAACAACGATCCCACTGCCGGGCCAACAGATTACACTATTGACGTGGGGCCGCCCGCGCCCCCTCCCACCAACACGCCTACGCCCACCAATACCCCCATACCCACTGTTACGCCAACCCCCACCCAGACGCCGATGCCCACGCCGCAAAACATCCCAGGCGAGAGCGAACCCAATGATACGGTTGCCACGGCTGACGCCCTCGCCGTGCCGGGGAAAATCTTCGGCGCGATCCCCAACATTTACGATGTGGACTGTTTTTCCATCAACACCACGATCGGGCTACAATACCGCCTCGTCCTCAGCGACTATGGATTCAATCGCTGGCTCAAGGTTTACGATAACAACGGCTACTACATCATGGGCAACACCACCGCGACCAATCATGAAGTTGAGCTGACTTTGCAGGCCGGTCTCACCCGCTACTATCTGTGCGTATCGGCTGTGACCACAGCATCGCCTTCCAACGCGCTGGTTGATTATCTCCTGGAGGTCATCATCCTCCAACCCACGTTGACGCCGACCAGCACAAACACGCCTAGCCCAACCCAGACGCCCACATCGCAATCGCCAACCGTCACCCCCAAGCCTACCTGGCCCGGCGGATTCGACGCTTATGAGCCTAACTACAACTTCAATCTCGCCACCACCATCGCGTCAGGGTTAACTTATGATCTCAACTTTATGCCGTGGGGCGGCGCGACGGTAGATAACGACTACTTCAAAATCCGGGTGAAGCCGGGCTTGCAGTTGACGTGCCAGACGAGCGACCTCGATCCCGGCGTTGACCCACGCATGGTGTTCTACAGCGGCCCGGCCGAGAATTACTTCATCATGGCAAATGACGATATCGCGTTGGGCGACTTTAACAGCCGGTTGTCGTACTACGTGACCTACGAGGGCTTTCTGTATATCCTCATCGGCCAGGGCGACCGGATGGACATCCGCGATGCGACCAACAGCGATTATTCCTTTGGTTGCACCCTGGCTGTGCCGGGGGCCAATGTCACACCTGCGCCTGTCAAGTCGGATCCGGGGACAGTTCAGCCGACTACCAACGCTACCGCCACGCCGCAGACGCCCACATCGCCCATCGCCACCCCCACCCTGCCGCCCACCGTGGAAGGCCAGAACAAAGAGCTGGATTTCCGCCTGGTGACCACGCCGGCGCCGATCACGCCCACGCCGCCGCCGACGGGTTTCCGCACTTTCCGCGTCCTGGTGTACTATGACGCGAATGGGGACGGTTTCGCGGGCGCGGGCGAGGGCGTCCCTGGCTTCTTCGTGAGCGTCCGGTCGCCCGAAACCAGGGCCGAGTTGGCGCGCGGCTACACCGACGATCAGGGGCAGCTCTCCTTTACCGTACCCACGGTGGGAACTGTGCGCGTGTTGATCCCGCTGCTTGGGTTTGACCGGCTCGTCGAAGCGGCCAAGTCGGAGGTCAGCGTGCGCATCGCGCCGCCGAGCCTGCCCATCGTCATCCCATAACGCCACCAAGCGAGAGACAAAGTATGGCATCGAAAGCAATTAAGGACTATTACGCGATACTCGGCATCCCGCAGAATGCGACGGCGGAACAGGTTCGGGCGGCCTACCGGCACATGGCGCGGATCAACCATCCCGACATCAACACGGCGCCCGACGCCGGAGAACGCTTCAGAGAAGTCAATGAAGCCTACGAGATTTTGGGCGACCCGGAAAAGCGCAAAGCTTACGATTTCTTCGCCGTCGCCAACAGCGAGACCCCGACGGTCACGCCGCCGCCAGCGCCGCCTTATCCCGCGCCCACCAGCGCGGCGCCGGCCCCGGTTGCCGCCGCGGCCAAGGCGCGCCCCACAGCGCAGCGCGTCACCCCGCCCACGTGGGCCATCCTGCTGATTATGCTGGGCATCTTTATCATCGCGGCGGTAGGGGTGGGGGCGCTGCTCTCGTTGCAGCGCAATCGCGCCACCGGCGGCGCAGACTCAGCGAGCGTGGTCAAGTTGACGACGTTTTCTACCCCACCGGTCATCCCCGCCGAGGCGGCGGTCGTCCAGGAGAGCGGAACGCCGGTGCTCACCGTGCGCCCCAAGCAACTCGACATCGCCGGGACGATTTACCCGGTCGTTGCCGTTCTGCCGGAGCAGGGACGGTGGCCCATCCCCCACGAACAGCGCGGCATCGCTGTGTGGCTCTATGGGACGGTGATCAATTACGTCGTGGGCGTCCCCTACGTGGCGACGACGGAATCGCTGCTCGCGGGGTTGACGAGCGCGCAGCGCATCACCCTCACCCTCGACAACGGCAGCGCGTTGGTCTTTGGCTCGCCTCAGACGCAGCGCATCGCGGCGGAAGATTTATCCCCCATGGCTCAGGATAGACCCGGTTTGACGCTGATGATGCTCGACAGCAGCCAGACCAGCCGGCTGATCGTCCAGGCGCGCTATCTACCAGAAGAGAGCATCTTCTCGCAGGATCAAAAGGTGGATGGGCTGAAATTCGAGGTGCTGGAAGCCAGCGTGCGCGAAGAGACGGATACCGCTGTTTATTTCGTCATCGAATATCAGGTGACAAACGAGAGCGGCGCCGACAAGGACGCCGCCTTCTTCGATCTGGTGCTCGAAGATAGCAACGGGCAGCGGTACACACTCGATGACGCGGCAACGACGTGGGGCAAGTACGGTCGCCTGAACCGGGTTCTGGTCAACGGCGAAATTGCGATGGGCAGCGCGGGTTATCAAGTCCCGCGCACGATGCCATCGCCCGCCACGTGGATCGTCCGCAGCGACGCGACCTCGGCCAACAATACGCGCTTTGCTGTGTCCTACGAACCGCCGCAGCCGGCTCCGCCGCAGCCCGACGTGGAGCTATCCGACGTTTTCGACGACGTCACCCGCAACGTGATTGTCATCAACGGGACTATCTACAACGATGGGAAATCGCCGCTCATTGTGACGTTGGCGAACATCAACCTGACGTATAGCGGCGGTGCCAGCTCATTGCAGGCTTCCACGCCGCTATTGCCGTGGAACATCGGCGCCGACGGTTATCAAGAATTTGAAGTGCAGTTCTCCCGCCCCACAGGCGTAGATTCAGTGCTGCTGGAGATTTTGGGGTTCACGTTCCGCATTGAGGGATTAGAATAAAGACCCTTTGCGAAGGTTCGGAAACCTTCGCAAAGGGTATCTCACAACATCACCAGGACGCCGAAGCGTCCGGTACGGCCATTCTCCGCGCGGTGCGAATACCATTCATCAACGCGGCTGGCCGTGCAAAAGCCACAGTCTTCGATGTACGAGACGCCCGCGGCGCGCAACTGCGTCGCCACGGCGCCAGCCAAATCCACGTACCAGCGCCCATCGCGGCAGACTGCCGCCGATGCGCCTTCCGGCAACGCCGCCCGGATGGCTTCCACGACCTCCAGGCCGACGCTGTAGTGCTGCGGGCCAATGGCCGGGCCAATGCCGGCCCACACATCCTGCGCCCGCGTCCCGAAAGCTGCGCCCATCGCCTGCACCGTGGCCGCGACGATGCCCGCCGCCACGCCGCGCCATCCAGCGTGCGCCAGTCCCACCACCCGTTGTACCGGATCGTAGAACAGCACCGGGGCACAGTCAGCAAAGCGCAGCAACAGCGCCACGCCCGGCCGGTCGGTCATCAGCGCGTCGGTGGCTGGAATCACACTGCCCCCATCGCGCGCCGTGACGCGCACTACATTGCGGCCATGCACTTGATACGGACTCACCACCTGCGCGCGACTGATGCCAAAGGCGTCAAAAATGCGGTGATGGTTTTCTTGCACCGCCCGGGGATCGTCGCCCACTGTGCTGCCCAGGTTCAGCGTGGACCATTGACCTGCACTGACCCCGCCCAGGCGCGTGAAACATGCGTGCGTAAAATCACGGCCTGGTCCGGTAAAAGTGTACCAGACCAGGCCATTATGTTCTACACAGCGCATCAATTCTTGGGCGACAACGCCTGGAACAGCGTCTTGAGCACCACGGCAACCCAACCGACAGTCCAGGCGCCCAACAACATCCCCGCGAAGGCAATCTTCTGCTCATCCATAATCGGCGTGACCCTGGTTCCGTCGGGGCCGACTTCGATGTAGGCGATGGGACGGGCTTTTCCACCCGCGCCGCCGCCACCGCCGACCGCTGCGCTACCTTCCTCCGCGCCGGCCTCAACTTCGCAGCAGGCGTGTTCTTCGGCTTCGGCGCAACAGGCGCCCTCTTCAGCGGCCTCGGCGTGGCAGCAACAGGCGTCCTCTTCAGCAGCCTCGGCCTGGCAGCAACATTCTTCTTCGCAGCCACACTCTTCTTCGCAGCCACACTCCGGCGAACCTACGCCGAAACCCGCGCCAAAGCCGTAGGCAATCTCCGCAACGGGGATTAGCACCCGGCCTTCTACTGTCTGTGGTTTGCCAAAAACCGCATCCACATTGATGTTATCGCCAATCGAACCGATTTTTTCCAGCATAGTCTTGATCTCATCCATAGTGACACTCCTTACGAGTTATGAGTTATGAGGTGCGAGTTGGAAATCTTCAATCTCCCATCTCCCAATCTCCCATCTCTCAATCTCCCATCTTCTAGCGGGGACGGAGAAGGCGAAAAAGGACGATCAACAGCATACTGATCGCTGCCACGCCCGCACCGACCGCTGCCATCGTGCTCAACGTGTTGACGGTGGCGTTAGGAATCTCCAGCCAGCGCGCGCCTTCCGGCCCTTCTTCGACAATGGAAACCGGACGGACTTTGACGTAACGGAAAATGCCCGACCCGGAGTTTCCTCCCTCCAATGTCGTGACCAGCACCGAAGGGAGCAGTCGCCGCTCCCCAACGACGATAGGCGTCCCAGCCACCATCCGCATACGCTGTGTTGGTATCAGCATCGTTCACCTCCTGGCAAAGCCATTTCAGCCTGTTCGTATTATAGCCCAAGCGTGAATTGGAGCAAACAGTTTTCTGGAAATAATGTTCGTGGAGCAAGACGTGAGGTTGCTGCCGCTGCCCAATCAACCGCTTGCGCTCGATTTTCACCGGGGCGCTTGTCACAATTCCACGTTGGAGTATCATTGAAATGAACACAAGCGAAAAGGAATTCTTATGAAAACGTTGAGTCGGGGACAGAAAATTGTCTTGATCGTCCTGGCTGTGCTGGATTTTGTCGTGATCGCGGGACTGGGGGCCATCGTGATCAGTTCCATGCGCGCGCCGCTGCCCACACCCCTGCCGCAACCCACCGCGACGACAGCCGCTACACCCGTCGAGCGCCCCACGTGGACCCCAACCCTGGCCCCGACAGCCCACCCCACTCTGCCGCCGCGCGCAACCAATACGGCGACGCCGACAGCACGCCCCACGTCCACGCCCACGGAGACGCCCACGCCCACAGCAACGCCCACGCCGAAGCTTATGACGGGACCCATCCCCCTCGACGGCGCAGACTTCGATTACGTGCTGCCTAACCGCATCCCTGGTTGGAAATGGTACGCTTACGTGAACTACATAAAAGGAGAAGCCGATCCGCAAAACTCTTTCGCGGAACCCGTCTTCACCGCCGCCGATGACCCGGTACGCAGAATCCACGGCGCTACCTTGAAGGTTGAAACCATCCGCTGGCTCAGGTTCCGCGCCTGGGTCTACCAGACGGTCACAGTCACCGTTGGCAGCACCGTCCAGTTCAGCATCAAGGCGCAGGCTTTCTCCTCACTCGATCGCCTTATCGTCAAAGCCGGCATTGATCCCACCGGACAGCCGCACTGCGATAACATCCGGTGGGGCGACGCGCAGTACATCAATCAAGACAACGGCATCATCACCCTCATGTCACCCAAAGTCGTCGTGGCTGCGCCCACCGGCGGCCCAACGCCGACCGCCACCGCGACGCCAGATCCACTGGAACGGGAGACGCCGCGCCCAGAGGCAACAGCAGCGCAAGAGACCGAAACGCTGGGCCACGTCACCGTATGCTTCTACGCCGAACCGTCTTATCCGCACATCAACAACGCGGCATTCTTTGATCAGGCTGAACTGATCGCTATACCATCCCGCTAATGAACGAAAGGAGATTTATGTCAACAACGCCAGATATTTACGATACCGTCGTCGTCGGCGCGGGACTTACCGGCGCGCTGGTCGCCCACCATCTCGCCGAAGCGTCCATGAACGTCGTCGTCCTTGAAGCGAAAGAAGCGCCGGGTGGCATCGCCGGGAGAGGGATGGGATTGGCGCTCTTGGGCACACCGGAACCTTACGTTGCCCTGCAAACACGTCTGGGCGCCGATAAGGGCCGTCAAGCCTGGGAACTCACCCGACAGAATCTAGACCTGCTCACAGCGATCTTGCACAAGCTGCACCAGGAAGCCACTCACGTCGGCAGTTTTCGTATGACCAGTGACAGCACCGAAGCCGGGTTATTGCAGGAGTCGGCGGTCCTGCTGCGACAAGACCTGTACGCCGCAGAAATGGATGACGCAGGGGAGTATGGTTACACAGTGGGTATGCGTACCGCCGATGATCTGGCATTTAATCCAACGGCACTGGTTGCCGCGCTACTCGATCATCCCAACATCACCGTCGAGTATGAAACAGAAGTGCAAGCCATCCACCCGTACACCGGGCGCTCCTCAGAGGCCGCCATCCTCAGCGTATGGGCGCACAAGCACTACATCCAGACAAAAAAAGTCGTCCTGGCCAACGGGCTACACGCTATCCGCTTGCAGCGTGGCCTTGCCGATGTTCTCCATTCACTTCCGATGCACGCCATTGATTTTCGCGGCGCCGGGGTGTTGCCCACGCCACTGATCGTGCAGCAAGGGAAGGTCGTCATCCACGCGCGTGGCCGCGACTGGCGTATGGCCGGCTGGACGGACGATCAACAAGACGCGCTATCTGTACTGACCGGTGTGGCGCAGCAACTTTGTCCCGACGCCCCCGTCATTGAACGTCATTCCTGGTGGGTGGCGCAAAGCGCCGATGGCCTGCCCATCGTAGGGGAGCTGCCGGGCGCGCCGAATGTATATACAGTGAACGGTTTAGGGCCGTGGGGTCTCAGTTGGGCTTGTGTGGCCGTAGATCGCTTGATAGGTCTGCTGGTTCATGGTGAGGATGTCGGGTTGCTAACGACAGGGCGGCTTTTTGCCGCTTGATCTGAGAGGATAATGCGCTTTCGGAGGCGCAAATACAGTGCTAGACACGGCAATTCACAGCGGAAAAGAGCTATGGTATACTGGAAAACGTAGGAAAGGATAAATTTCATGCCAACGCAACCCACCGATCATACTTCGCCGATCAAAGTCGTCGTCGTGGATGACCATCCCTTTTTTCGCCAGGGGGTGCGCGACGTTTTAGCCAAAGAGCCAGACATTGATGTCATCGCCGAGAGCGGCGACGGTCAGGAAGCGCTCGATCTTCTAGCCAAAGCCCAACCCGACGTCGTGCTTATGGATGTCAACCTGCCCACCATGAACGGACTCCAGGTGACACAAAAGTTGAAAAATCAATGTCCGAATATCAACGTCATCATTCTCACTGCCTACGACGACGAAGAACAAATCTATCACGCGATCCGTATCGGCGCCTCGGCATACTTTGCCAAGGATGTGGACCCCAACCACTTGTTGGATACTGTCCGCACGGTAGCCGAAGGATATTACGTCATCTCCGGCAAGCGCATGACGCCGGGACAAGCCGAACAGTGGCTGCTGGAGCTGTACCGCCGCTACGGTCTCAAACCTGAAGACACCACTTTCTCGCCGCTCACAGACCGCGAGATGGAAATTTTGGAGCTGATTATCGAAGGGTTGAGCAACAAGGAAATTGCTTTCCGCCTGGGGATCAGCCAGCAAACCGTCAAAAATCACGTCACCTCCATTTTAGCCAAACTAAACCTCGCGGATCGCACACAAGCAGCGATCTACGCGCTGCGACATGGCTGGGTCCGTCTGCCGCCGCATCTGCGTGAAGAAACGGCGCAAACGCCGTCCATTGCCGCCAGACTATCCGATTGACGACGATCAGACCATCTTCAAAAGGAGGAACAATGACCGAGAATAACTGGGAGAAATTTCTGGAAAGCTGCCGTCGTGGGAACGAGCAAATCAAGAAGGAACTCAAAGAAGTGGACATGCTGATTCAGCAAACGTCCGTTGAAGTTGATCGTTTCATGCAAACCAACTCACGGGCGGTCGCCCGCGCGCGGCAGATTGAAGCCTCGTTCGACACCACCCCCAGAGAGGACATTAAGTCGGCCTACGATGCGGTGATTGACAACCAACGCCGGCTCTTTACAATGCGCGGACAGCTCGAGAAACTCCAAAGTGACCAGAAAAACCTGACCCGTGTGGCCGAACTCTATCAAGAGATACTAGAAAATGCCAGTCCGGATGATCTCGGCCTTCTCCAGGAGACACCCGGCGCGAAAATCGAAACGCCGCAGACCATGATCATCAGCATCATCGAAGCCCAGGAGCAAGAGCGGCTGCGGCTCTCTCGGCAGATGCACGACGGTCCAGCCCAGGCGCTCACCAATCTGGTGCTCCAGGCCGAAATCTGCGAGCGTCTCTTTGACAGGGATGCAGCGCGCGCCAAGGTGGAACTGGCAGAATTGAAGAAGAACGTCGTCAGCGCGTTCAAATCGGTGAAAGGCTTTATCTTTGATCTCCGCCCGATGATGCTGGACGATCTAGGCCTGGCCCCTACCATACGCCGCTACGTCGGCGGCGTCACCGACAGTGGTTTCAGCGGACTGACGCTGCACATCACCGGCAAAGAGCGCCGACTCGTCCAACATAAAGAGGTCACCATCTTCCGGGTCATCCAAACCCTGATCCACCTGGGGCGCGAACAGGGACAGGCCACCAATATCAATATCACGATGGACATCGGGGAGAATCAAGTGAGCGTCACCATTGAGGACAATGGCAACGGCTTCGAACTCGACGAAAACCTCACCACCCCCGATGCCCTCCGGCTGAACCTCCCCACGCTCCGCGAGCGTATTGAGATGCTGGGCGGCAAAATCGCCTTCCAGAGTTCACCGGGACAGGGATTACACGTCAATTTCTCATTGCCGGCAGAACGCATAGATGCCTGAAATTACCTTTTTCCTACTTGACAAACACCCGGCAATTATGCTATAGTATAGGCGAAGAGCACAGGTGGCCTGCCATCTGTGCTCTTTTTAGGGTGATTTTTGGGAGAGGGCTATATATCCCTCAACCGAGATCCTCTGCAAATTTCATGCTCAGGAACAGTTGACAAGCAGCTAGATTTGGATATGCTGATAAGATAAGTACAATCTCACAATAACAAGTAAGGATGTAGTATTGGTTATAGACGACGAACTAGACGACGCGCTCTTGGAAGAAGAGTTAGCGCAAGAAGAAGAAGAAGAGGACGACGAAGAGGAAATCACCGTTCTGGTTGAGGAACCCTCCGGCGAAGAATACCTGCTGGCTCTGGGGTACGAACGCGGGCACATCACCTACGAAGACATCCTCCGGGTTTTTCCTGAGGCGGAAGAAGACGTCGAGCGCCTGGATGAAATTATCGGCGCGTTGATGGAGTCGGGAATCACAGTCGGTGGTATTGACGAAAAACCAACCAGCGGGTTTCTGGAGATTGACGAAGACGAAGAGGAAGAAGAAAAGGCCGAAGAGGATATTTACCGCGCCATCGAGGTGGATGACACGATTGGCCTCTACCTCAAAGAAATTGGCAAGGTTCCGCTGTTGACAGCCGACGAAGAGGTTTCCCTGGCGATACGCATGGAAACTGGGAAGAAGGCGCAGCTCAGGCTGAACAATGGCAAATATCACAGCGAGGACAAACGCTGGGAACTGGAACGCAACATTGACGATGGGATCGCAGCACGCGAACACCTGATCCGCGCCAACTCTCGGCTGGTCATCAGCGTCGCCAAAAAGTACATTGGGCGCGGCGTGCCTTTCCTCGATTTGATCCAGGAAGGCAACATCGGCCTGATCCGCGCCTCGAACAAATTTGACTACAAACGCGGTCACAAATTCTCGACGTATGCCACCTGGTGGATCCGGCAGGCTGTGACCCGCGCCATCGCCGACCAGAGCCGCACCATCCGCGTGCCTGTCCACATGGGGGATCAGATCAACAAGATGCTGCGCATTTCGCACCAACTGACGCAGCAGTTAGGACGCGGTCCCACGCCGGAAGAACTGGCAGCGGAGATGGAGATTCCGGTGCGCAAAGTCGAACAGATGCTCGACGTGGCGCGCCGCCCTCTCTCGCTGGAAATGCCCACCGACGAAGAGGAAGAAAGCACCCTCGGCGACTTCGTCGAAGATATCGAAAGTCCCTCACCGCCCGACGAGGTCAGCTCGACCATGCTGCGCGATTTGTTGCTGGAAATCCTGGTGGATTTGCCGCCGCGTGAGGTGAAAATTCTCCAAATGCGCTACGGGCTGTTGGATGGGCAAACTTACACGCTTGAGGAAGTCGGCAAGAAGTTGGGCGTCACACGCGAGCGCGTGCGACAGATCGAAGCGCAGGCATTAAGCCGGTTGCGTCACCCCGCCCACGCCCGACGCTTGCGCGATTTTTTACGCACTTAGAAGACAAAACTGACAGGTCGCGGAGGCCTGTCAGTTTTTTTATTCCACATCCACCACATTCCCCGCCGCTGCGCGCGTCAGACGGTCGCGGATCGCCAACCCTAGCCCTGCCGCGCCGAAGTCGCGCGCCAAAATCGCCGTTACATCCGCGTGATCCAGCGCGCGCAGAGCGGCGAAAAGCTGCCGGGCCACTTCCTCCAATGCCCCACCCGTCCCCACTGTCTGCACAGTTGCCGGGACGCCGGAAAAAGCGGGGAGGTCTTCCTCTGCCAGCAGCAAGCCGACGCGTTGTCCGCGCTCCGCGCTATACAGCGCAACCTCGCGCATGACAGGCAGCACCGCGTCACGCGAACCCCGATAGAGGGTCAAGCGCGCGCGCGGCGCATAGTGTTTCATCAACGTTCCAGGAGAGGTCAATGTCTCCGCTATGGAGAATGGCTGCGCCGCCATCTGCACAGCGCCTAACGCGGCCTCCAGCGCCTCGCGGCTGATGCCGCCGGGCCGCAGGATCGTCGGCACCGGCATAACCAGCGAAAGCACGGTGGATTCCACGCCCACCGGCGCTGGGCCACCGTCCAGGACCATGTCAATACAGCCGTCCAGATCGTCTAAAACATGAATGGCCTGGGTGGGGCTGAGATGCCCAAACCGGTTGGCGCTTGGCGCAGCGAGGGGAAACCCGGCCGCGCGAATCAACGCCAGCGCCACAGGATGCGCCGGCACCCGCACCGCGACCGTGGGACCGCCGGCCGTCACCACCAGCGGTACATGCTGGCTGCGCGGCAACACCAGCGTCAACGGCCCCGGCCAGAAGCGAGCGGCTAATGTATACGCGACCGACGGTACATCGGCAACGACCTGCGGCAGCGCTTCACAGTCTGCCAGATGAACGATGAGGGGATCGTAGGCCGGGCGGCCTTTCGCAACGAAGATGCCCTGCACGGCTTCGCCGTCCAGCGCGTTTGCGCCCAGGCCATAGACTGTCTCCGTGGGAAAGGCAACCAGACCGCCACGCCGGAGAATAAGCGCCGCCTCTTGAATCAGGGCTGGATCGGGCGTAGCAGGATCAACAGGCAATACAATGGTGGACTTCATGGCGTTAGCGTATGCAAAACGACTCTATCCGCGTGTAGTGGCGACTTTAGTCGCTGGTGGGAGAACGAGTGAAGCCGTGACTACACATACGTTACCCATGACGCTTGATGACCGTCAACGCGCCGCGCTCAACCAGGGATTGAGCAAAGCGCAGGACATCGCTTTCAACCTGCGCTGGATCAGCATTGAATTCAAGGGCAATGGCGCGCGCAATTTCGCGTAGAGTGCGTATACCGTCGGTTAGACGTAACATGCGTGCGCCGGTAGCATTCAGCACGACAAATTTCCCTTGTTCGGGCAAGACCACCACCAGTTCGTCACCGCTCTCACGGGTGACGATAGCAGGCGCTTTGGTCAGCACATCATCCCAATTCAGCATCAATGACCTCCCAGAATGTCGAATCGCGCCGAAAGTGCAGCGCATAAGCCGGTACCGCAGCCAGTACAATCTCCCACCGCGCAAGAACGTCAGGCAGCCACAGCGGATCGGCGGAGAGCACCGGCGTATTCGACGCCAACTCGCCCAACGCCTGCCCTGGCGACATAGGCGCAAGGAACACATCGCTATCTTTTACCAGGCGCAGAAGGCTGTGGAGGGCTACATGGCGCACATCGCCGCGGCGCTTGCCGAAGGGGGTAGCGTACATCTGCCAACCGTCCGTAGAAGGCCACAGGAGCAGGAGATCGTCGTTGAGCACCGGGTCGGGCGCGGAGAACTGCGAAGCTGTCGTCTTTCCGCTGCCGGAGACGCCGAACAAGGCATACCCCTTGCCGCGATGTTCCACCCCGGCAGCGTGAAAAAGCATCCCCCCACGCGCGAAGGTCTGTACCGCCAGGACAACGCGCAAGAAGTAGCCCACATCAGCAGGAGCAGCGGCGGGATGGGCGCGCAAATCGGCCAGGCCCTGCCCGGCATCCACCGTCCCCTGGAAACCCGGCGCACGCAGGGTACACACACCTCCCTGACAGCGTGGGCGTGCATCAAAAAGCGGCCCCTGTGGTTCGGCAAGCGTGGCATCCTCGGCGATAGCGACAGGCCACATCGGCGTCTCAGCCGCCGGCGTCCAGGAAGCCCAAGCCACCCGCAACGGCGTCAGCCAGGGTTCAGGACCGTCCAGCCGCAGCGCCGTTCCCGCAATGCCCAGATCGAAGTGGGCGAGGTTCACCGCTTCAAGCTCCGCCACAACAAGAACAGCGCCAGCAACAGCAAGACGCCGCCCTCGACCTTGGTCCACATGCGCGGCAACCCGGCGCGCACGGCGACGGTTTCCGGGTAAACGTTGATCGTGCCGTCCCACTCGACTTCCTCGATACGGTATTCATATCGCTGGCCGGGAGCGACATTGTCGTCCGCAAAGCGATAGGTCGCGCCCGCTAACTCATCGCCTTCAGCGGGGATCAAGGCAGTGTTGACCTGCACAAAATCGCCGCCAGGTACAGCGGCGCGATACACGTTGAAGCCCGCCGTGCCCACCTCACTGGCTGTCTCCCAGGTAAGCGCCACCGGGGGAATGTCGGCGAGCAACAACCACAGTCCACTCACGAACAGCACGACGGCAAGCAGTATGCGTCCCCAGGGGAAAGCGACCTTCAACCGCTCATCTATCATTTTGCACTACGCGCCGAGCGGTTTTCTCTTGGTCAATTGCGCCCACAACGCGCGTGGATGGCTGTCCAGGCCCAAATAATTGAACAAGAACGCAGCAACCACGCCGCCCATCAAACCAATGGCTATACCAACGGCAGTATTCAGCATTTTCCGTGGGCTGGCCGGTTTGCGCGGCGGCAGCGCCGGTGAAGCGAAACGCACCTCGCTAACTTCGGAAGATATCGTCAGTTCTTGCAGCTTGGAAAGCAAAACGGAATAAGCCTGCCACGTCAAATCACGGTCTTGTTCTAGATCCTTTCTGTATTGTATTAGCCGCGAAACATCGGCCTGCAAACCGCGCACACGCAACTCGCGATTGTCAATCTCTTTTGACAACGGTTCATCCAACACAGAGAAAGCCAGCAAATCCTCCAAACCCTTTAATTTCAACAGGTCGTCAGCCATTTGATTCGCCAGGTTTACCAGTTCAGGTGTATCAGGGATCAAATCGACTAATCCCATCCATGGATCTTTCGTATACAATTCAGGGTAGAGTTTTTCAATTTCCGCAAAAAGTTGTGTATCTGTCGCGACGTTCCGTGCACTCAGAGCCAAGGACCCCACTTTAAACATGTCCGCATAGCGTTCCAGAATGAAGGTGCTAAGATTGGTAGAGATAGGTGTCGAGTTGGCTACCTCACTCTCTATACCTAACGTCTGGGTGAGGCCGAAGGTAAGATAATCCGGCGAGAGTAAATCGAGGAACTGATAACCTTCTCCACTCAACCGCGCTGTCGATTTTTCCTGTATGGCGACTTCCAGACGTGCTACCTCGCCGTCCATAGCAGCAATCAGAGCATCCAGGTCAGCAATTTGTTCGGCGGCGTTGCGGGCAGGATTCAAAGCATCAATCGAAGGCGCTTGCAGATCCAGCCTGTCAAAGGGCAATCCCTCGGCGGCACTGAAGACACGCGACTTGAACGCCAGCAAAGCCAGGCCATTGCTGCGGGCGCTAGCCTCGCCACCTCGGACAAGCTGGTCACGCATCATTTCAGCTTCTACCAGCAAATTTTCCACCCGCCGCTTACGGTTGTAATCCTCTTCCAAATCTATCCGTAGAGCATCGCGTTCTTGTTCAAAGACTTGCAGCCGGGCAGCAATTTCGGCATTGATTGCCGTCCTAAACAACTGTTCGCGGACAGTGCGGTCACGGTAGATAACCGCTAAACGATTGGAAATCTCTGAATCAAGCAGCGCGCCGAGGATTTCGCGTTTGGCGTTCTGGCCTTTGCCAAAAGCAAACAGACGATTTTGCTGTACATCGTCAAGATAGGCGTCAATCAGCGCTTGGCGCACTTTCACCTCTTTATCCATCACCGCTGAGATTGCCGTTTGCCGCGCGAGGCGCAGATTGCTGATGATGAGCGTTTCCTCCTCAATTTCACGCTGTATTTCATTGATACGATCATCTTCAGAGACAAACTTCAAATACGCTTCTTGGGCGGTATCATATTCAGCGCGGGCCTGCTTCACCTGCATCTCGATGTCGCCAAATGGCGAGAGTTGCGCCTCACCGTAAATTTTGTTGATATGTGTCTCGTAAGCTTTGGCCCAAGCGTTCGCGATCGCTGCAGCCTTTATAGGGTCTTCATGAGAAACAACAATCTGGATAGTATCGCTCTGACCGCCATCTTTTAATGCTAACACCCGCCCTTCGACCGCTTCCAATAAAACAGCGGGATCACGCTCTTCTTCGTCGAGAGTGTCCGCCAGTTCTGTAGCGACTTGCTGGGCGACCAGACCGTTCGGGACCATACCGGCAAGCGTATTGAGACGTTGTTTAATGCGCTCCACGATTGCGGTCGAACCAACCAGGTTGCCATAGTCTATGGTATCTTCTGTAATTGTCTGAAATCCAGAACCTAAGGACACCTCGGCGCGACTTTTGAGCGATACCACGCCGGCAGTGGCCTCGTATACAGGCGGCATAACAAAGCTGACCAGCAGCGCCACCATCCCCAATCCAACGGCGCCCAAAGCAATCAGCCACCACCACTTGAGCAAAATGTCAATGTAAATGCGCAGATCAATTTCTTCTTCCATTCGTCAACTATCCTCCTGACATCTATACCAGCACACTGTAGAAAGTGCGTCAACAAACAATATCGGTCGCCTAAACCAAGACATTGTAGCATACACAGAAGAAGGTGCAAGCGATGAGAGTTCCAGAACGCGGGATGAGAAATCAGGGCAGGGTATTACAAATGTTCGTCCCTGAGCCAGGCTTGCAAGCGCCGCTGCACTTGCCAGGCGGCGCGGGTGCGGCGCTCACCGCGCACGAGTCGCCACAAGGTAGGGCCATGGTTGGACAACAACTGGAAGGGACGGCGGAGATAAAACCGAATTTTCTCACTGCGCGGCAGCGCCTGCCGGGTAACTGGATCGCCAAGCAGGATCAGACCCAAGTATTTCAGCAATCCACGTAGATTACGCTCAGGCATGTCACGCTGTAGGTGCGGCAACTTTTGCGTTCCTGCGCCGATAACAATGCGCCGCGCAGCCAGCAGGATGTCATCCGGCGGAACCGGGAAAAGCTGTTGGACCGTTCTGGGCCATACAATATCGCTTAGCCATGCCGTCAGTGCAAAGGACAAACTGGCTACCCGGTACAGGTCAAAGGTGCGCGCCTGATCCGCCAACGCCTGCCATTCAGCTTCTCCCCACGACTGCGTCCAATACGCCAAGTCAATAAAAGGCAAAAATCCCAGGACCAATTCGTGATGCACAATGGCATGGTGTATCATATAGAGTGCGTGATCCACTGGATCGGGAACCCACAGACCAGGAAAAGGAATAAAGGGATGTATACCAGTTGTCCATTGACCGAAGGTGAATAGACTACGTCCCCTTTCCCGCGCCAATGCCGTATGGACTTCCAATTTCAGCCCTGTAGTCTTGGGCGCAAGAGGCGGTAAATGCCAGCCACGCTGCCCGGTCAAAGCGCCCAGCCAGGTATAGCCCAGATCAAGTACAGCCGGCAAGAAGTAGGGCAGGTGTTCCTCGGCAATCAGGAGATCAATATCGTTATAAGGCCGCAGCCAGGTTTCAGGATAGACGCGCGCCACACATGCGCCTTTTACCAGAACGAGGGGGATGTCTAGTTTTTGTGCCAGCACGCCAAGCGCACGCAATTGATTTTCGGCCAGCATTTGCTGCGCCTGCTCGCGGTAACGCACGTTCTGCGCGGCACGAGTGAGCGCATCCGGCAGCGCCCACCCGGCCTTTTTTCCTCGCCAGAGCAACAGTGGCAACAAGCGCTGGCTTTGCGCCCAGGCAAGGAGAGCGCGCTCCGGCAACAGGCAATCACCCTGTCGCCATAGCGCCAAATATGGCGCGTAAACGCCAGCCTGATCTATCTCTTCCACCGTTACGCTCATTCCGGAACCCGATCTTCAAATTCTGCCTCGGGAGCATCCGCGTGCAGTACAGCAGCCATAAGCAAGCCGAAAATCAACCAGGGTAAAGGCGCGCCCCATCCTACAATCCACGTTGTGGCGTCAATCATGCCGTGGATCATCATGGCGATCAGGCTTGCCATCCCTGCCCATACTGCTACACGCCGAACAGGGTCGTCCGCACAAACACGCACGCCGCGCACTGCAAGGAAAAACACTAGCAGAAGAATAGACAGAAACGCAATCAGGCCCGGCAGTCCGAGATCTATTCCCACCTGTAAGTAAAGATTGTGCGCATGCGGGATAACCGTCGTTGGGGAAACGATGAAGAGAGGGTAAAGTATATTCACCAGGAGAGGGTATGTATTCGCGCCAGTGCCAGTGAAGGGGAAATCTTGAAGCATATACAGGGCGCGACTCCAGATCTCCACCCGTTGATCCCACCCGGCAATTCCTCCGCCGGTTCCTAAGGCATCCAGGAAACCTGCCCATTGCCCTCGCCATACCAGCCAGCCACCGGCCAACAAGGGCAGGAACAGCACACTCAGAAAAAACGGTGAGAACCCCACGCCGATGACCAATATTACCCCACCGGTCGCCAACCACGCGCCCCGCGACTGTGTGAAAAACAATGCCCCGCCCACCAACAGCGTCACCGGCATACCGATCGCGCGCCAGAGCTGCAAGGCCTTCACCATCACTCTGGAGAAACAGGCCGAGGGTAAGGTAGAAAGTCTTTGTCGCAACAACAGCAGACCGCCGGCAAGGGAAAAGGGTAGCAGCATAACTAGAGCGCCGGCCATCATGTTGGGATTCAAGAGGTTTTTCAGATGTGGAATACGATCATAAACGACGGAAAGGTACGCGAGATTCTGCCAGGAGATCGCCATCGGCGTTGCTAGTGCCAAGAGCACAGCACTGAGCGTTCCTCCCCAAAGGAGTAGCAGCAATCGCGTGCTGGTTGTGGCCCAGTTGACAATCCCGTACATCAATGCCAGACCGGCAAGCAAGCGACTGAGCGCCAGCGCCGTGGCGTTGCGGTCGCCGGTGATCAGCCACGATATCCCGCCCATTACCAGTAAAACGCCGACGGGCCAATCCACCGGTGTGGATACGCTCCACCGTCCACCTCCCAGGCGGCGGATGAACCACAGGAGCGCCAGGAGTGCCAATCCCCACGGGGCAAAGCGCAAAGAAGCCGTCGCCAGAAGAACGCCAATGCCGGTAGGCCATAGTTCATGGCGCGCGATCCAGGCGGCGGTGTGTTGCAAGGCAGCAAGAAGTCTTTTAAGCATAGTCCAATGCCACTGCATAGAGCGTGAGCGGCGCAAAGTGCCTGTTGGGCGGGTTAATCATCCCACTTGCTGCAAGGCAACTGCTCCCGGCTTCGGCAGCAGAGCGCCCGGCGCGGTGGCTGTTTCATGCATCTCCTCCACCTCACCCAACGGCAAATGATGACATTCAGGCGCCAGCGCCTGGATCGCGCCCCATAGATTTTCTACTTCGCCATCCTGCGCCAAACGAATGAGCTTTTGCACACCCCATTGTAGCACTTGACTGTCAATGGGCATTTCCTCGGTAACTACAAATATCTTTTCGTGCGCTGTCAGCGTGTAAGACTCAGCTTCGTTGAACAGAGCCTCTTCAAGTTTCTCGCCAGGCCGCAGGCCGGTGAAGACGATCTCAATGTCACGACCCGGCTGCAGGCCCGAAAGGGTAATCAAGTCACGGGCCAGATCTATGATCTTGACCGGCTCCCCCATATCCAGCACGAAAATCTCGCCACCCTTCCCTAGAACCGCCGCCTGGATAACCAACTGCACAGCTTCGGGAATCGTCATAAAGTAGCGCGTCATATCGGGATGCGTCACCGTGACAGGCCCACCGGCAGCGATCTGCTGCTTGAACAGCGGCACGACGCTGCCTTCACTGCCCAGAACGTTGCCAAAGCGCACAGCCACAAAGCCGCGCCCACTGCGTTTGGCGGCATCTTGCACCAGCAGTTCTACAACGCGCTTACTCGCGCCCATAAAATTAGACGGATTCACCGCTTTATCCGTGGAAATCAGCACAAAGCGCTGCACATCATGCTCTTCAGCCGCTTGCAGCAGATTGCGCGTCCCCAGAACGTTGTTAAGAATCACTTCATCGGGGTTACGTTCCATCAATGGCACGTGTTTATACGCTGCGGCGTGAAAGATGATGCCAGGTTGATACTGCGCCATAACGCGCTCGATGCGCCTGAGATCGCGAATATCAGCGACCACAGGAACGATGTCTATATGGGGATAGCGAGTGCGCAATGCAAGATCAATGTGATATACGGCACTTTCGCCTTGGTCCAATACAATCAAACGGTGCGGATCATACATCGCCACCTGGCGGCACAATTCGGAGCCGATAGACCCGCCAGCGCCGGTAATCATCACCACCGCATCCCGGAGATACGTGGCATTCCCTATGCCAAGCGGTACAGTATCGCGGCGCAGCAAGTCCTCAATCTGCACTTCGCGCAGTTGGTTGACGCTCACCGTGCCATCAATCAACTCATAAACGCCGGGGACTGTCTTGTAAGGGACGCGCGCTTGCTCGCAGATAGTTTTAACAGCCCGGATGGCCTTGCCCGACGCGGTAGGCATAGCGATAATGACCTCGTCAATATGTTGTTTCTTCACGATGTCCGGAATATCATCGCGCGTCCCTAGCACCGGCACGCCATAGATGTGCATGTGTAACTTTTGGATATTGTCATCCACAAAGCCCTCCACACGCAGCCCCAGGCCCGGGTTGTTTTGCATTTCCCGCAAGATCATCGCGCCGGCGTCGCCGGCGCCGGCGATCAACACCCGCCGGGGATTCTGTACCAACATTTTGAGCCGGGCAGCATCGGCGGCCGTCATCCGCGCCTGCCACAGCCGCAGTAAGAGACGCGTCAACCCCAGCAACGCCACGCTGATGCCCCCCTCCAAGGCCCAAATGGACCGGGAAGGACAATAAGGAATCCCCAATAACGGCAACAACCCAAAGTTCACACCATAAATCAACAGGGAACCTGAAAGGCCCGCCACAAGGATGATTTTGAATTCCTCAATGCTGGCATAGCGCCATAAGCGTCGGTAGAGACGAAAGGCATAGTATAACGGCAGGCGCACCAGGGGAATAACCACGAACAAGGTCCAATTAAACCTGAGATAGGGCCACACCCGCAAGAGAGCTTCATAGCGGATCACAAAGCTCGCTACAATCGCCAACAGAATGCACATCAGATCAATCCAGACCAGGTATCTGACCCGTAGGCCCACCGGATTTTTGTTTTCGAGTTTCATGCTGAGTCCCCCCCCTTTGCTGTTCAGGCTCTACGATTAACGTCATAAGACTGAATGTTCAGCAATCACTATGCCCCATTGTAACATACACAGACAAAGGCGCAACGGGTGCGCCTTTGTATAGCTGCTGAACAATGACAGGAACAAGGCCCTACAAGGCGTGCTTAAGAGCCTCCACCACGATCTCAACCTGAGCCTCGCCCAAATTATTATGGAAAGGCAAGGCTATCGTGCGCCCAGAGATAGATTCCGTAACCGGCAGCGTTCCGCGTAAGTCGCCCATTTGCTCATAGATATATGCCTGTGTGTGAATCGGCGCGAAATAGCCACGCGCCGGAATGCCCTGATCCGCCAAAGTTTGAATAACAGCGTCGCGCTGTAAGCCTTCCATCAATGTCACAACATAGACAAACCAACTCATCCGCACGTCCAACCTGACCAGCGGCGGGCGTATCCAATCCAGCGCTTGCAACCGCTCGGTGTACATCTGCGCGACTTTTTCCCGCTTCGCCAGGAAAGTTTCTAAACGTTTGAATTGGCTCACTCCCAATGCTGCCGACATTTCATCCAGACGGTAATTGTAACCCAGTCGCTCGTGTTCAAGCCAGGCGCCCATTTCCGGGCGGCCCTGGTTGCGCATACTGCGGCACAGGCGGGCGATCTCGTCATCATCGGTGACGATCATCCCACCCTCGCCCACCGTCATCTGTTTGTTGGGGTAGAAAGCGAAGGCCGCTGCATCGCCAAAACTACCGAGTTTGCGCCCTTTGTATTCAGCGCCCAATGCCTCGCAGGAATCATCAATCACGCGCAGACCATACTGTTGGGCAATACTGGTGAGCGCATCCCACTCCGCCGGGTGGCCGAAGACATCCACCGCCATAATGGCTTTGGTACGCGGTGTGACTTTTTGCGCTACATCATGCGGATCGAGATTATAGGTGTCCGGCTCTATATCTACAAACACCGGAGTCGCGCCCTCGTATAAAATCGCGTTGACGCTGGCCGCAAACGTGAACGAGGGGACAAGCACTTCGTCGCCCGGCCCCAGGGCAAGGGAACGCACCAGCAGATGCAGCGCCGCCGTTCCTGAACTAACCGCCAGCGCATACTTGACGCCCACATACTCCGCGACCAGGCGTTCGAATTCCACAGCCTGCGAGCCGAGGGCCAAACGGCCGGAACGGATGACAGAGACGACGGACTGGATATCGGCGTCGTTGATATCGGGGAGAGACATGGGTATTGTAATTTGATTCACTGGGTTATTCCTTATTTTTTATTTTGGCCGGGACACCTATCGCTTTACTATGACCCGGCAAATTATGAATAATAACACCTCCCGCGCCAACAGTTGTCCAATCACCAATCTCTATGCCCGGGAGTACAGCACTGCTAATGCCTAACAAAGCTCCGGTGTGAATGTTTACATTTCCGGCAAGGTGTACACCCGGTGCGATATGGACATAATCGCCAATCCAACATTCGTGGTCCACAGTCGCACCGGTATTGATAATACAATGCTCCCCGATATGTGTTTCAGGTTGAATGATTGCACCGGCAAACACCACTGTCCCTGCTCCTATAGTCACCGAGGGATGTACCCAGGCACGTGGATGTACCACTGTGACCCACTGTACATTTTTGAACCGCTCCACGATGGCCTGACGGGTACGATTATGACCCACGGCAACCACTGCTGCAATCGTCTCAACAGTTGATAACTCCGAAATCGGCCCGCAAATATGGAAGCCGAGACAAACTTGTCCCCATTTAGAGATAGCGTCATCATAAACCGCAGCAATCTCGAAACCAGCCGCCAGCAAAGTACTGATAACGACTTTGGCATGCCCGCCCGCTCCCAAAACATGAACTGGTAAATTAACCGCCATCCTGCCTCGACTTCGCTCCAGTAAACTTGGGCATGGTCACGTGTCCCTCAGCACTGACACCTTCACGGGTTATGACTTTGAGAAAGGTGCGCCACAAAATCGTCATATCTAGAGCAAGGCTACTATGATTCACATACCATACATCCAAAGCAAACTTCTCTTCCCAGGTGAGAGCGTTGCGTCCATTGATCTGCGCCCAACCGGTAAGCCCCGGCTTGACCTCATGGCGGCGCATCTGTTCTGACGAATACAAGGGAAGATACTCCATCAATAAAGGACGCGGGCCTACCAGACTCATCTCACCCTTCAGCACGTTAAACAATTCCGGAAGCTCATCCAGGCTGCTGCTACGCAGGAAACGGCCAAAGGGCGTCAACCGCTCGGCATCGGGCAGCAAGTTCCCGTTGACGTCGCGCGCACCGGTCATTGTACGAAATTTGTAGAGCGTGAAAGGTTTTCCGTGAAGGCCGGGACGCTGCTGGCGGAAGAGTACCGGCGCGCCGAGTTTGAGGTGTACCAAGAGCGCAAGCACCAACATAAATGGCGCGAGCACAAGAACAGCCGGTAATGTCACCAGCAGATCAAAGGCACGTTTAAGACTCGGCGAGTACAATGGCTTCACCTGGCACTTACTCAGACCAACACCGTGTAAACGTCAAACTCAGTGACCCGTTGCCAATCGCCATCTAACGTGACGACAACTTTAACACCCAGCCGTTCCGCTTCAGCCAGAATCATAGCGTCTTGAGGAAGCAAATGATAGGTTGTGATGAAATAACGCAATCGTTCGGGTAAAGGCTCGGCAAAACCCTCGGCCTTGAGATCTTCCGGTTGTACAAGCGTCAAGGGAATGGCCGCTAATAGATCATCAAAGCGTGTTAGATCCGCGTAACCGTCCTGCAATCGTTCGGGTTGACGTTTGTACATTGCCAACCAATTTGGTAAACGGACAGCAGAGTCTAGCGACTCCCAAACACGCCGCAAATGCCGCGTCAAGATGATGTGATAACATTCTTGTAAAGCCGACAACGTCACCCATGCCGCGATCTCAAACGCGGCAATATGTGGACGCAAACGGCGCACAAACGCTTGCGCAGCTTCAGCATAAGGATTGTCATCGCCGGAACGTAATGCTAATAACAGCGAACTATCAATCACCAACTGCTGGGGCAGGGGGACTGTTGGATCAGCCAGGTTATGGAGCGCCATCAGCCAACTTCTTGTATTTCCGCCCAAAATACATCATCATCAAGCGGGAGATCAGCGAAAAGCATAGCCAAACCCTCCACGGGATCGCCCAGGCGCTGCTCGAGACGGCGCGCCCTGGCCACCAATGCTTCCTGGCGCTGACGCAACGCTGCTGGTAACGCCGGTGTAGGCGATTTAACCTGTAAGCGCCGGTACTCTTCGAAACCGATGAGAACGGCCATAGGCTCACCCCGGCGTCTCAAGATATAGCGTTGGCCGCCATATTTGACTTGTCCCACCAACTCGGCCAGTTTACTCTTTGCTTCGACCATACTGACATAGCGGTCCATCTGTTTTCTCCCACAGGTCAGGATGACCACATTATACACCACAATGATTAATCAACCAAGGATATCGAACAAGACAACAAGACGTTAATCCCTTTGCGCCAGCGCAACTGCATTGTGCAGCACGGCTTCCAATTGAGCCGCTAACGTGTCACGAGCAAAGCGGGTGTAGGCCAATTCCCGCGCGGCGAGAGAGGCTTTATGCAGACGCGCTGTATCGCGTGCGAAATCAGCCAGCAACCGCGCAGCCTGGTCAATATCATCCGGCGGCAACACGATTCCCGCTCCGGTTTCTTGCAACAGGTCAGCTTGCCAACCGCCGTAGTTAATGGCGAT
>Ga0208197_1001036_pt1 | contig 30801 bp, 23 predicted proteins | sample AD_JPNNA4_MetaG_FD_184444 | JGI IMG/M metagenome (GOLD analysis project Ga0208197, IMG submission 184444) | Active sludge microbial communities of municipal wastewater-treating anaerobic digesters from Japan - AD_JPNNA4_MetaG (SPAdes) (version 2) | ecosystem: Engineered > Bioreactor > Anaerobic...
AGACCTACTTTGGCTGACTTAACTGCGATTCGTCATACCCTCACCTTATTGTTGACCGGCTTAAAGAGTGAGAAACGCCTGGCCCGAGATTCGATTTACCTGGTTCTAAACCAAACCTCTGATCGCAGCAGCTTTACACCCCGGTTATTTCAGGAAGAGCTTTCCAAATCCTTGGGGTGGGCTCCACCCATCGCAGCCATTGTACCTTTTGACCCAGGGGTTCCTCAGGCACAAGATGATGGCTTGATGCCGGTGACGCGAGGGGATGAGTTTGCCAAAGGGATTCGCGCCATCATCAATACTTTATTTCCCTTGGTGGAAAACAATCTGGCTCGAGTGGATGGGAAAAAGGGTATTTTACGACTACCCAAAATACGATTTACGTAGTATTGATTTTTTTCTTTTGAGTTGGAAAAGGTACTTAATATTGGAGGTTTTCTATGCCAGGAATATTAGGTTTGTACGACACTGCCACGAATGGGAATAACCTGGACGAATCGATCCGGTCTGAGGTTTTCAACGAGGTAATCGATCAGGTCAACCATGATTTCCCGACTTCTGTTCTTCAGAGTCCGAATGAAACCGACCGGCAGCGCATCCGGGAGCGGGTCGAGGCACAGATTGCCGCGGCGTTAAGAAAACGCAACTGCCGTCCAGGCGCTCTTCAGGAAGCTGCCATTGCTGAGGAACTCACTCGGCGGATATTGGGATTGGGTTTTTTAGATTTGCTTTTGCCGCCGGCTCGCACAGACATCTCTGAAATCACCATTTACTCCAGTGGCCTTCTGCAAATCATGCGTAAAGGATCAGTTCGTTGGGAGACCATTGAGCTGCGGCCTGAAGCGGGTGAAATCTGGCGTGTATTGGACCGCTTGATCGGTCCACAAAACAAAACTTTGAATGAGACCAACCCAAGTATCAATGCCAAACTGCCGGCAACGCCACATAATCCAGGTGGTGGAAGGATCAAGGCGCTTCACCCGGTCATTGCACCGCCAGGTCGTAATCCTTCTATCAATATTCGCCTTTATGAACAAAAGCCGGTAAAACCGGAGTGGTTGTTGGAGCGTGGAATGATGAGTTCCGAAATGATGGAGGTTCTTCGTCAGGCCATGGAGAAAGGTGTCCGCATCCTGATTTCCGGAGGAACTCGAACCGGAAAGACAACTCTGCTTAGTGCCTTGTGCAATTTCTTGCCTACGATCTGGCGCATCGTGAAGATCGAAGACCCAGAGGAAATCTGGGTAGATCGTCCAACCGTCCAGACGGTGGAGGCCCGCCCGCAGGCGATTGGCACGGATGTCCGGCCGTATACCATGGCAGACGGAGTCGATGATGCCATGCGAATGTCACCTGATTACCTGGTCATTGGCGAGGTACGTGATGGCGTGGCAGCCATGAGTTTGTTCCGGGCTTTGATGACGGGGCACAGCGGAGCCTGTACCTTCCATGCGGACAGTCCCCGTGAAGCAGCTCGCCGTTTAGCGACAGTCATGGGTGCGGATGCTGGAGTAAAGCCACACGAAGCCAATCAGATGATTTGTGATGCGGTTGATTTGCTGGTGCAGATCGGCATTCGTCACGAAGTTCGCCGGGTGATTGCCATATCCAATGTGTCCAAGGATTTGAAGAACGGTGATGTATATTTTGAACCCATCTATCGGTATAAAGAAGACTCGTCTGCGGAAGAACCTTCTTGGGAAAAATTAGGGGAATTAAAATAAACAAGTCAATAAATTTTACAACCATGCTGATTTGACGTATTTTATGAGCATGGTTGTAAAATTGTTTTATGATGATCCGGTTCAATAATAAAAAAAGAAGTAACGATGAGGAAAAATGACTTTAAGCCAAACCAACTTCTCAGTAGATCTAACCGTTGCTCAGTGCCCTAAATGTGGCGCAAATCTAGATGTAATAGGAAATCGAGAAGTGATTGCCTGTGAATATTGCGGCACCCCACTGGTCCGGAAATATTCAAACCAGATCAGGGAAGTAAACACAAATGCTGACGGAAAGGGGTACGAATTATTTTGGGATGGGAAACAGGTGGGACACGAACCCAACTGGTCGCGCGAACAAGCCATCGGCAACCTATTATGGAATCAGACACAATACCCTGATCGTAAAGTGGAAGGACGATATAAAGGGGAGGTCATTTTGCTTCATGATTCCTTGTTTCAATATATATTACCTAAAACCCTCTCCTTGCAACCTTGTTTTGTCGTCCCACAGGGTGAACGTCGTCCCGCCGAAGATCAAATGCAAAGGCTGGTGAGACATTTGCGATGGGCACGCGAGCGGTATGCCGAACTATTGGGAAATCGTAACACTTTCATGCTCACAGAGAAGGATCCACTAATTTACGATTCACCTTATAATCTACCGTTTTATCGGGGCTTATCGAGTCAAGCAAATCACATTACTGGTGAGTTGTTAGACTTCACAGGTTTCAACCGCTTCTCCTGTCCTCTGATCTTCTTCACAGTGGTGGTCAACCACCAAGAAGATTTTCCCGGGGGATGCGGTTCACCATTCAATGGCGGATTCAACACGGGTGGGGGGGATTGTACTGGTGTCTTCCTACGCACTGGATAAAATTCCGAATTTTCAATCCACCGTTCAGCACGAGTTGGGTCATGCTTTCGGTTTACCACATGTAGACGCATATGGTTACGACATGAAAACCAGTACTTCCATAATGTCCTACAATCTTTCTCATCATACCAAAGGCTTCAACCCAAGCGAGATGCCTGGAGAATTCATACCCGAAGATGTCCGCGGGTTGGCGTTGAATCAACGGGCGTTTCCGACAATCACCTTCGATAGAAAGAAAAACGTTCCTTCCGAATATAACCTTCATAGTGAAATTAGGATCATCCGACGAATGGAGATCGTTGGGCAGCCAACGGGAATTGTTGTGAGAACTGCTTCAGGAGAGGCATTTTCCAGTAAAGCTGGCAATGTGGTCCAAAATATAATTAAGCCCAGCATGAATACCGGACAGGTAAGCTATGACGCCGGCAGAATGTGGCATTCAGAAAAGAGTGCAACCGGTTGGGTTTCCCTTGAACTGCTTTTCCCGTTCATAGTCGAGCTAACTGGAATTGGGATTCATACACAGCACAGTGGAAAGTACCACGCGGCTGAAGTAGTTAGAATTTTTTCTCACACGAAAGGTGAGAAATATTCCTTAGTTAAGGAGTCGCGCCTTCGTTCGGTTGACGAACGTGTAAATTTCACTTTCACTAAGACACAGTATTTGAAGCTGGATCTTAAAGCTGGTTCAAGTGGATATGTTGTGGTACGAGGGCTACAGTTTTTTTCGGGAAGCGAGGAGATCTTTAATCCTTTAATCCCATGCTAGGTTGATGTTTGTTATGCAAATTCAGCCATGCAATGGCAATTGAATGATGTCGGATTGTTCCGGCATCAGTTATTCTCCATAATGTCTCTAAAAAATAAACATTGTGTCGTTGTTCGCCATTTTTAATCAGAGGATGCGCGTAACTTGATTGGGAACACAACACTAAGAGATCCCTCGACGTTCTAGCTCTTACATAACCTGATTGGATATTCGGTTAATAGTAATTTCATAGGTGTTCCCCAATCCCTATCTCATCTCAAGCACTAATAATTTCACGTTGTGTATTATACTAATTACGATTATAATAATTGTGATTAGTATTTAATTGTCTTCTCATGGAGGAAACCATGTTTATAGACCGAAAGACCGAACTTGAATTATTAGGCCAACGCTACCGATCCAATCAGGCAGAGCTTTTCGTATTATACGGTCGCCGGCGTGTCGGAAAAACGGAACTGTTGCATGCATTTTGCGCAGATAAACCACATATCTTTTTTATTGCTACATTAAGTAGTGATTCAGAGCAATTAGCCACATTCTCTCAACAAGTTTACGGTTTCACCCATGCAGATGTTCCCTCAGGATTTACATTCCCTTCCTGGGAAGCAGCATTGCGGGCGCTAGGCGAACTCCCCGGACAACCCAAACCGATCATTGTTTTGGATGAATTTACTTATTTGATCAGCGGAAACAAAGCCATTCCATCCATCTTGCAAAAGGTATGGGACGAAACACTCAAAAATACACAGATCATGATCGTGTTGTGTGGTTCATACATTGGCATGATGGAAACAGAAGTGCTCGGTTATCAGGCTCCTCTGTATGGCCGCAGGACAGCAAGCACTCTCTTACGGCCCATGGATCTGGCTTCCTCTGCGTTGTTTTTTCCAAGTTATTCTGCCGAAGAAAAATTCCTCACTTGGGCAGTTGTTGGGGGAATGCCCTATTATTTGCGCACCTTCCAGGACAGCCAGGATGTTTTTGCCAATATCCGGCAACATATTCTAGATGCACAAAGCGGCACGTTGTTCAACGAACCACGTTTACTTCTTATGGAAGAATTGAGAGAACCGCGTAATTATTTTTCCTTGTTGAGAGCAATCGCGCAAGGTCGGACGCGTTTGAACGATATTGCGCAAGGCGCTGGTATAGGGGATGTAACGACGGTTGCGCGTTATCTTGATATTCTCCAGCAAATGAGATTAATCACCAGGCGTGTGCCGGCTACTGAAACGCAACCGGAAAAGAGTAAAAAGGGAATTTACCATATTGACGATCATTTCCTGCGGTTCTGGTTTCGCTATGTTCATCCTAATCAAAGCAGTCTTGATCTTGGATTAGCGGATGCGATCCTTCAGCAACGGATAAAACCAGATTTGGATCATTTTGTTGCCAATGCATTTGAGGAAGCGGCGATAATATTCACAGGTCGTCTGGCGCAAGCGGGTGAATTAGACTTTTTCCCAGAACGAATTGGGGGATGGTGGAATCGAGATGCAGAGATTGATGTTCTCGCGATCAACCTTACAGAAAAGATTGCCTTGGTGGGGGAGTGTAAATGGACAATACATCCGGTAGGTGCCAGTGTTTTGGATGATCTCAAGCAAAAAGCGGAAATATTACTGAAAGAACATCAAATTAAGAAAGTCCAATTCGCCCTATTTTCTCGTAAGGGTTTTACTGCTGACGTGGAAGCCAAATCAAAGAATGAAGGGATACGCTTGTTTACAGCCGATTCAATTGTGAATCGTGTTTGACATATTAATCATTGTCCCCCTAGGATAAGCCCTTTTTGCTTGCTATACTCAATCTAATCTGATAACTTAATTATTTATTCTTTCAATCGTTAGCCGGACTCTACCTGCTGGATGCGCACGTCAAGGGCGCATAAGCACGAGTGTCTGGCTTTTGTTTTTAAAACTTACCTGGAGGATCTATGACGATATTAATTCCGGTGGTTGGGCTTTTGTCCACTACTTTGGTGCTCTTACTGTGGTATCCAAAGCAAATCAAAACAGGCAGATTGGCCGCCCTTTACACGGTTGATTCTGCACGCTCTTTGTCCAGTCCCGATAAATAAACCTCTGGTGTAAAAACTCTTTGTTTCCGGTCTAAATATCAAACCCGTCGCCTTATGATATCCAACATTTGAGGAGATACACCTCGATTCGTTCATTTGTTGGAACTCAATTAATGGGGTTGCTCACGCTGTGCTTATAGCCTATAAAATATTAAGTGAATTAAGGAGTCTCTTCGATCTGGGTTATTAATTCATCCAGAGTCATAGGCACCGCGACCCCTTCCTTTCTTTCTCCATAGGAGGCGACATTCTGACCTTCAATTTTGTATCGACCGTATGGGTTTACAATTCTATACAATTCGCGGTCAGGCGCTTGAACAGGATCTCCTGAAATATCCACAAGGAACAGGACATATTCTTCCCCAATATTGTATAGGGGATCGTCACGCATCTCACTTCGTAAATCCGGATTTTTCGGATCCATTCCGCCAGTTTGCATGACCGTGATTTTTTCCAAAGGCTTCCCAAAATAGACCTCTAGAACTTCGAATTCCGTATCCGAGAATGTCATCTCATCTATCTTCGTCCCAATAATTTCCGTCCCTTGTTCATCAACCATCGGAAGCTCACTACGGACAATCCGGGCAGTAGGCTCGTTGATGACACGCACCTTTACTACTAGGTCAACCTCTTTCATTAACTGAGAAACGGTGGCGGCATCTGAAACCCAACTGGCGACAGAACCACTTGTCCCTTCCCGGGATAATGTGCCATCTTGGGCATTTTGGTCTGTTGTCGTTCCGAATAACGATATTAAGACTCCTGCTATGGCGATCATTGAAATTGCACCTACACCAATTAATCGTTTGTTCATTTCAACCTTCTTCGTTCAATTCGAGTTAGTGCAACAAGATTGCTAAGCTCAAGGGGAAATATAGTAACAGGGTAAAAATCAATCCGCTAATATCGTGCATTAATTAAGTTTATATCTTGGGAATTGGGAACACTTCCATCTTTCATAACGCTACCACTAACATCTGCATGATCGAGGGAAAAACAATGTCCCATTTCATGCGTCATGAGTTTCTGAACCTCGGCGCTCGTATAAAAATTGGGGTTGCGTGAAATAGGATATGCATTGGCGCGAGCATCACAGTATTCATATGTGCCATCGTAAGCTGATGAATTATTACAGTCACCATCGGTATTACATATATAGGCGTAACCTGCCCAGCCCGTATCGCCATAATCGGCATAAATTGTCCAAATGTCGGTTCCTGAACAGTTATAGTACATATTCAGGTCGGTATCGGCGCTCCATCGGGCAGAAGCGTTCTGGAATTCCGCTGTATATGATGTTCCCAACTTACATCGATTAAGGTTGTTTGTGGGGAAATAACCCGAGCCTAAGTACCCATTAATGCAAGCTGAAACAAATTTTACACTACCAAACATAAGGATCGAGAAGAGCACGAGTAATACTCCAATACGAATTGACTTTGTATTCAACATCATATCCTCCTTTTTCCGACGAGAGCCTAATTCTTTTATTCAATATAGCCTTTCGTATGTTAAGTCTATGTAAAGTTTTCATCACTGTTATTCAAATTGGACTACAATCTCAATCATTACTTCACCCACAAAAAGCTATTAATTACCTTTACCGACAAGGGATTGAACGAGAAATCCATATTTCGACTTTAGAACTGAGAAATGGGACAATCGAAGCAACTTGAATGGAAGCCCGATCCTTTCCACCCTCTGGCAAAGTACCCTCTATCGTTATTTGAATAGGGTTTAGAAAGGCAAGATCACAAGCACGCGCCTTTCTGGGATGCATATCCTGGACGATCTGAGTTCTGTGCTTCTTGCTCGTCCCTCCATATTCGCCAGCCAAGAAATCCACTTCAACAGTGATCTCCGGGTTATGAGAGATTTTCCTGGTTTCGGAACGTTTTTCACTCAGGCTCCGCATTTTAGCCTGGCCTGAGGGACGCTCTTCTGAAGAGGCCGGAGGATCTTTGGTTACGAGTTATTAGTCGTATGATAGCGACTTTTTATGACAGGGTCAAGTAGGACTTTTTTCGCGACCCGGAGGACGATGGTTGCGAATTAGTGAACGAACATCCAAAAATCACGAACTTTTCGTTCTATCGTTAATGTGCGATTTGTTAAGGTAATTCAAGTTTTTCGTTGTCACAAAAGGTCAATCGTTGTAAAAAATGGATGTGTGTCAATCATCATTCAATAAACCACTTCCTAAATCGTCAAATTGTGGAAAAATTGACAATTTAGGAATTTAACAATAATCCCAAAAACCAGGTTTGTTTGAACTCGACAGACAGAAACTGAACCGAACAATAGTCATCAATTCTAAAGATTACCTACTTGATCTAATGTCATCTCGTCTGACATGTCTCGGCGACACCCTTCAATCCTTATTCGCCAGTCGGGAGCGCATACAATTCCCCGGCGGTCATGCCAAAGGTATCGACGAAGTATTGCTCCGCCAGTTCCAGGGAATGCTCATGAACGTTTGGGATGGCGGGATCGTTGAAGGCTTTGTTGAAGTATTGCTCCACGGTCAGATCAGGGTAACTACACCATTCGTCGACGAACTCACCGGTCTCTTGATAATAGGTGAAGCTCGCACCACCCTGTGCGAGATCGTCAGCACTAAAAGTAATACTTCTATCTGACAGGTGATAATTGACTACAATGCGATATTCATCACTGAGCTCAGTGAAAAATTGAACATCGAAATTCTGCTCTCCCCATTCGGGGCGGTGCACCTGGATGTTCACATCATTTCCGCTTTTATACTCGTACCGGTAGACTGCTTCTTCCTGCACCGGGAAAAAGCCCAGACTCTTAAGGGTCGGTGGTTCATACGGCAATGTGAACAATTTTTCGGGGGTCATGTGGAAGGTGTTTTTAATGGTTTCATCAAAAAAGCGGATTGGCGCAAACAGCGGATCCTCGCCTTCAGGCACGTTCATGGCGCCACGGATCATCTGTTCTGCGTTCACCCGGTCTTCTCCTTCGATGGAAAATTCGCCAGTCTCGATGTAGTAGAGGTAGTTCACGGGCGGCTGCCCATCCTTATCCATTTGGCAGACGTAAACCTTGTGGACGTCATAATAACCAATGGAGGTTTTGTATTCATCATTCAGATAGAGGGTCATGCGGATGATGTTCTGGTTGTCTTCCCTGGATGGCGGCCCCCACTGGTCATGGGTGACGGTGAAAGAGGCAAGCTCGATATCGAAGTAGGCTTCGTGATTGTTGGGATCCAGGTTGAACCCGAGGTCTTTAAGTGTGTATGGAATGATGAAATCTTTGTTGGCGAGGGTGGTATAGATGTTTTCGAGGGATGAAAAGTCTTCGACGTTGCTTTTGTCGAGGTAAAGGGTCTGGAGGTTCGTTAACGAAGCCAGCGGTGAAACATCTGTTATGGTTGAATTATCGAGCCACAGCACCTGCAAATTGGTCAGGTTGGAGAGAGCGCTGTAATCTTGCGCCTGGCAGTTGGAAAGAATCAAGAGCTTAAGGTTGGTTAATTTGGCTAGAGGTGCGACGTCCGTGACGGGATTGCCAGCCAGAGATAAGGCGGTTAGTTTGGTGAGCCCGGCCAGAGGGGAGATGTCGGTCACGGCGTTTTGAGACAGGTCAAGGCTTTCGAGGTTGGTAAAAGCTTCCAGGCCGTCGAGGTTGGTGATTGGAGTGAATTCGGAGAGCTGTCGCTGCAAGGAGTCGGTGAGATCCATGCGGGTGACGCCCTGGGCTTCCGCGATGGTGATTTCGCCTTCAGTTTTGCCCATTGCGCCACGGATCATCGCTTCCAGCACTGGATCAGCAAATGTTACGATGTCAGTTACCGATGTCTCAACTGGAGACGAGGTCGTCGTGACCTCCGCAACCGGGTTTGATGAGGTCGTTGTCACAGCGGGCGTGCTGCAGGCTGCAAGGGTTATGGTCAGCAAAATGGTTATCAAAATATTATGAGGTTTCATCATTGAAAGTAATCCTTTTTATTACTCCGCGTGAAAACTATGAAGGCGGGTATCTTTTTTAGTTATTTACATAATGAGAATTTTAGTACCCCTTTGAATTTTACACTAACCGTCTGATCACACGTAATGCTATGCAATTCAAAGGACATCACTTGTTGACGTTTTGGTTTAATAAAAAATGACCCACCTCGGTGCGCATGCAAAGCAGAGGCGTGGTGGGTACTGTTGGATTGATTATAACCAGGTTTACACATAATAAGTCTTACCTGGCACACTTCCAGGCAATCAAAACCCAAATAAGGTCATTCTGTATCGGGGATTAACTTGAATTCAATCTTCGCGCCTAACGCCTCTGCGATATTGGTAAGGAAGGATAAGCTAGGGGCGCCGGTGCCATTTTCCAATTTGGCGATGGAAGGCTGCTGGGAGCCGACCATCTCAGCAAGTTGAGCCTGAGTTAAACCCCTTATCAGGCGGAGCCGGGCAACCGTGTAGCCGGGTTCCAACTCCTCAGCTGCAGCGAGGAAATTCGGGTCTTTAATCTTTTCAGCTTCCCAATCTTCAAATTTGGGTAATTTACTTCCTTCCATGTCATATTCATTAAATTTATTTTTCGAGAAGATCCATGCTCGCAAGAACTATTCCGTCTATATTAATCAGATCTGTCGATAAAGAAATCCAAATTATCATAATCCAAATTTCTTAATTCGCGTCATTTGCATAAAAGTTGACAACACTCATATTTGTTGCCTTTCACGAAAATATTTTTTTGTTACATCCAGCAATTAACACCGTCTGCGTCCTTGCTGACGTGACGCAGACGCCTTGCTGACACGCCGCAGACGTTGACGCAGACCCTGCTTCTGACGTTGAACGAACAGAACGGTTTCTAAGGCGTTCTTTCTGATGGGGAGGCAGGAAATATCAACTGAAGAAGAAACGCGGGAAAATGGTCACTTTCTCCGAGGGCAACTGCAAAAATTCTGCGTTATTCCAGATCAAATCTTTCGATTAAACGGTTGTAAATTGGCTATTTTTGTGCACAAACAAATCGCCCGCTTTTTCTTGCACAAAATATCTCCAATACGGCGGGGAACAGCGTGGCACTTCGTTCTTGCCACTTCGATCCCCTAGAGTCTTAAGGGGGAACGGGTCAACGGAGTGACACATCGTTCTCTGTTGGATGGTCCCTGCTGGCTTTGAGAAGTTCACCCAACCGCCAGGGTCGATAGTCTCTGACCTCAACGCTCATATTGATATGGTCGGGTCCCAAGTTAGAACCCTCAGGAGGCGGTGGAACATTATGAATATGACCATGAAAATTGATCCATCCATCTTCCAAAGGAATAATCGGGCGGTGTGAAAAGATCAGCTTCATTTGATTTTCTAATTCAACCCTGAATGAATTTTTAATCAGGGTCACTCCATGGGCTTCACAAAAGGACTGGCTCAACCGATCGTGGTTTCCCTGAATTAAAAATAATTTGCCATTCAAACTGCTGATCAACAGCTCAAAATTGCTTTTCTTTCCCAATGCAAAATCGCCCAGGTGCAGGACATTTTCATCGGGGAAAATCAAGGCATTCCAGTTTTTGATGATCAGATCCTGCCAGTTTTCGGGGCGATTGCAATATCTTCCAATGTTTTCGTGGAAGAAATGGGTATCTGAGATGATCCAGGTATTTTGGGAAATGGTGAGTGTGTTGTTAGTCATGATTTGATAACCGCGCCGGTTATCGATTTTACCTTGACCTAAGAATAAAGGGAACGATTGTCTGGTCATTCCTTTTAATTCCTTCTCGAATTGTCTTAAGAGGGGACAGTAGAACAAATGGTTATTAGATTAAATTATTAGCTTTGATAACTTTTCTGTTTTGTATAACCAAGCATCCGAACTTGTGCTGCAAAGTACTAATTTTCCGCGATTTAGTTCATTTATCGTATTAGTACGGAGTGAGCCTCCACACCTGGGGCAATAGATTAATCCTTCGTCATCTGGTTCTGTAATAATTTCCTGTATTGTCTTTGGATGTTTCTTATACGCCTCGAACTCATTCTGTAATGCATTGCTTTGGATAGCATTCAGAACTGAATTGGGAATGGGTTGATTTTTTTCATTCAACTGAATCCATTCAATTATTGGAGAAATTCGTTCTTTTGCAGGTGGTTGGTATGTTTTTATCTTTTGATAAATGTTGATACATTCGTCCCAAGAATAATGACCCATGCCAAAAGAAATGGTGGATGGATTATTTTTATTAAAACTTCCAACCGCTTTTTCTAGTTTTGTTATGAGTTTTTGCAAGACCAAAAAGTTCCTGACTAGATCGGGTGTGTGAAGTCCTGCAGACCAAGAAGGGGGTTGGCCATATACGATACCAGTCATTATTATGAAAATACTGTATAGATTTGAATATTCCCAGGAATCTATAAAATCTTTGCTCTGGTTCTTTTTGTTGAATAATTGCCATGAAGATTCTCCTCTAATTCCAACGATAGAAGGCCAGAATAGTGGAGACCAGATCCACCAATAACATCGAACAAAGTCTTCAGAAGTAAATTCATCCACATGGGCTACGAATTCAATTAATACACGGGATAGGGTCAATAGATTGTCAAGAAGGATCGCAGGAGAAATTTGCTCAATAAAATCTTCCTGGCACATATGATGACCAAATCTTTTGCTATAGGCGATTAGATATGCGCATAAACGTAATCTTGCGTCTGTTAGTTGTTGTTCATTGTTCTCATCTTCATTCTTTGAATTGTCTGGATGATTTTCATCATCATCTTTGCGAGTCTCAGATGACTGTATTGGTGGTGCAGTTAGTTTTAAAAGAACGATAGACAATAGATCTCTTAGGCTGTGAATGTTTCTCTCATATGGATCTTGTGTATACCATTCAATTTTATAATTTCCAGCGATATCTCTTTCGGGAACGATAAATTGCTCTGGATCTAAGACTGGGTAATTGTTATCTTCAGATTCATCGTCTTGGTTTTGACCGCTTTGCCTGGATAAATTCCTACGATGGGTTTGCATCGTTGGATTGTCTGGAGTGATTCGGTCAAATAGGAATTCAAGTAATTCATGAAATAGGTTTTCTGCCCCTGCTACAGATCCAAGTTTGGCAGCTATTCTTTCGTGGTACGAGCGAGAACCATATTCTTTTAGGGATTCAGGAACATCTATCCATCGTGGCAAGGATTCTGCTCCGTTGTTATGTATATATGCTGCTTCGCTGGCGACAATTTCGGTTGGATAAGCTAGCGAAAAAGATAAATCCGGTTCAATCGTAATAATCTTCTTTTCACCAGATCGGATGAAAATGAGTTCAGCCGAAGAGGGAAGGTTTTCCGGCCAACGATTTAACCTTCCTTCAAGGTTACCATATTCGTAAGTGAGTTCAGTGATTTGGATGGTGTCTTGGTAAACTTTGCGAGGTTCTTCAGATGCATTTGCAATTCTTGAAAATTGTATCTCAGCGAGATTTATCGACGAAATTGATGCAGGTTTTTCTAACAAATAATCAAAGGCTTTTTTATCGCTTGATAATTGAAGTGTAACTAATTCCAAATTCCCGCCACGTTGCCACACCTGGTCAAGTGCAGGTCGAGTCATATTGGCACTTCCGGAAATACACCAAGCACCTTTATCTTCGATACCTACAATCAATTTTCCATGCAGGTATCGGTTTGGGTGTTCCTCCCTTGAATCATGAATCCCAAAGACAGATGGAAAATCAATACCTTCTGGCCAGCTTGCTTGGATTGAATTAGCGTTGAATGTTGAATTCTCAGGACTTAGGTACACCTCTATTCGATCAGGGAAAAAATTTTCTGCAAATCGACGGAGCATCGCTCCATCTTTATCATAATAGGGTGAAAAGATTCGCAGCTCTTTGAGCGGATTCCCTGCAAGACCAATATCCTTCCTCCATTTTGTTAATTGTGTCCATATCGATTGATCGTAGTTGGACCAGATAGCAAAATTTTCTAACTGAATGGAATTCTGATTCAGCCATTGAGCATCATCTCGAATTTTCCTTATTTGTCTTTGAACAGTTTCTGGAAACTGATTATCATTCGTGATTTTTTGTATCAATTTCCATACGGATGAAAAAGCGAGTAGTGTTTCTTGTGAAGGATCATTGGGGTTGTATTCATAATGCGAAAAATTTTCCAGGTTGAGGCTGTATCCATTGAGAGTCAGGTTACCGCTGCCAAGCAGTAAGCGGCCACTTTCTTTGCCCACCATGAACAATATTTTTGAATGTTGTACACCTGAACTTACTCTTGGAATAGGTGCACAAACATATCGCATCCCTGCATATGCAACTTGTTTTTTGCCTGTTTCAAGAGCTTCAGCATACCCATCCGGATCTGTGAGAATCAAGACATTGGAACAACCCGCACTTTCAAGGACAGGGGCAATAATCTGTTCAAAGAAATTCAGATTCAAAGTATAAGTGAGGAAGATGGCACTCGAGTAACCACCTCTCTTTACCGCTGAATCTTCTTCGATAATTGTTTTAAGGTTGATCATTGTTGTCTGAATCCTTCCAGAACTTTCTTGTAGTAATTCTTACCTTCCTGAGTCAATGAAAGGATTCCATCTGAAGATTCAGAGATCAAACCAAGATCAACGAGCATCGTCAGGCAGTTACCTAATCGATTTGCCGCTAAACGAATGGGCTCGCGGTAATTTTTCTTTCCGGTTGGCCAATGAAAAGTATCTTCTTCAAAATAGAACTTGAAGGTGTCATATTCCTGGTATCGAAGTTTTTCAAGTGCAATTATTTCATGCTGTTCAAAAATGTATTCCTGATAAACCCAAGATGTCCACTCAGTCATAGACCATTTATCGGTCTTGAGTTTTTCATCCATGGATTTAAAAAATTGCTCGATGGGAAGTCGCGGTTTGGAGGCGATTTCTTTCCAAAGGGGATTTTGTGTGGAATAATCTTGATAGAAACGTAAATAAAGTTGGAGCAAAATTTTTGCACCAGTTTGGAACAACAGTTTGCTGTTCGTTTGGTTTCGATTCGCTTTCAAGTAAAGAGAGTATTCATCAAGTTCAGATTGAAGCAAAAAAAATTGTTGTGTGATCTTGCGTAATTCATTGAAGTTAGCTGAAACACCAGCTTCCTGGCATATTTTTTTTGAGACATTTTCAACAGATGTGTTCCAATTATTTTCGATTATTCGAGAATTGAGCCATTCAGCCCATTCTTGCTTGGTAATGTCATTTCTTGCATTCAATTCCAAAAGAAAAGCTGCCCAGAGGGATTGAAGCCCAAGTGTAAATATATGGCGTACCTCGACCATCTGCCATCGCTTTACCCAATCCCTTAACTCAAGGGAGGGGTCGTAGCGAAGTCCTGGTCGATATTCACCAATATATAAAGCTGGCCGAAGCATATCACGTTGGAATTGATTGTCGGCTCGAGCTACCAGATCTAATGCGACTCCGAGCGAATTCCTGCGGCGTATATGTGGATTTGAATTATCTTGGGGTAAATCAAATCTGAAAAAAGTATCGAGAATTAAATCTTTATCTTTACCAAGTTGAATGGCATTCGGACAAATGCAACCAACGTGGCCATAATCTTTTGCCTCATCTTCGCTAATTTCTGCGATCTGTTCATTTTGCTCAAGCCTTGCAAAATAGGAGGTATCTTTTATCGATGCTTCATAAGCTTCTGCCAGTCTTTTGCCTCTATCAGTCAACCGGTAAATCAGGCGAGGTTCTTCTGCTTCGAGAAGGATGTCCATGTTTTGCATGGCAATATGGTAATACTGACCAAAACCGCCCTCAGTGTTTTGGAAGTATTCCTGATCCAATGAAGCAATATTCCTGTCCCCCCAAAATCTGCGCACTTTAATATTATTCACACCGCTACCAATAACGCCTGAAAACGGAGAACCTTGCTCGTGATGTTTATATGCTGAAAGGATCAAGGCTACTTCGTGTCGTTTGAAAAAAAGTCCTCTAAAATTTTTGACAAGTTTCTTAGGGTCTCCGTGGTAAATGAAACGGTAAATGATCCAAGCGTAATAACTATAGTATCTTGCATGGTCTGTGACAGTGGTGATCCCAGGCAAAATAGTTTGCTGATAAGATTGGGCAACACCTTCGACTCCGAGCTGGTCTTCACCGTCTACGGTTTTGTCTGTTATTTCGGTTGTCCATTGGGGCAAGCTCATTAATAATATTCCTTGATATACCCGTACGCTTTATCAAACAACTCCTGCTCTTTGTGCAGCTGATACTTCAACAGCACCCTGCGTAATGCCTGTTTGACCTCCCGCTCGCCGGCGATGGTTTGCTGCCAACCGGGGAAGCGTACATTGCGGACGATCTCGTCAATATCGGCTACGATGCGTTCAACAATAACCGGGGTCTGAGTTGTCTTAGTTTCATTGAATAACTCGGTTAATGCTGCCTTGGCGGATTGGCGTTCTTCTTCCGGGTCCACATCCTTTTCCGCCTGCAACACTTTACGGGCAATTTCAAGCAGTTGTTTCAGGTAATCCAGGCTGTTGACCAGCCCTTGTTCCATGCGGTTCTTCAGATCTTCAAGCTGCTTTCCGAGCGCGATGAATTTTGGATTATTGCCGTGCTTTCGAATGCGTGCGATGACCTTGATTTCCACCTCGCGGATCTTCTCTGGATCGCGTTCTCCAAGCAGTTCATCCAGGAAATCTGCGTCCATGATCAGTGTATCCAGGTCATCCCGGACGCGTTCGACATGAACATTCTCGTGGATCAATTCCAGGGTCTTGGCTCCCAGTGCATGCCAGAGCAGCTTACCGCTGCCACTGGGCGGTTTGACAGATTCATATACCTGGCCTAACCAGCGATAATCATCTTCATAATCTGAAAGCACCGGGTCCGGCGATATCGCCTCCCAGAGTTGTGACAGTAAAGAGAAGTCGCCGGCGAATTTGTCCCGCGTTTCGTTATCCGGCAGGCACGCCTGGGCTGCCACCAACCCTTCCCAGCCACCTAGAGTACGATCCACATCAGGAAAATACGCCAGGCAGGTTTGCATCGCTTCAGGAAGCTGCGCATGCAGCGCCTTCAGGTTGGTAATCACCTGCTGCATGTTTGCTTCGTCAAAGGCCAACGTTCGAGCAACATCATCGAAGACGCCAATGTAATCCACAATCAAGCCATAATCCTTGCCGGGATAGGGACGGTTTACGCGGCAGATACCCTGCAACAGGTTATGCTCCTTCATCGGTTTGTCCAGATACATCACCTGCAGAATAGGGGCATCAAACCCGGTTAACAGGCGTGAAGTCACAATGAGGAACCTTAGCGGATCTGCCGGATCGCGGAAACGGTCCAGCAATCTTTCCTCTTCTTCTTTACTGCGGTCGTAGGCTTTGTACTCCGTCTCATTGTGAAAAACGCTCATCACGATTTCACTGGCTTCCGGTCGCAGGATTTCATCCATGGCTTTTTTATACAGAACACAGGCCTGGCGATCAAAGGTAACCACCATCGCCTTAAAGCCGTTGGGTTCCACTTTCTCTTGATAATGATCCACGATATCGGACACAATGCGCTGCACGCGTTCCGGCGCCTTGACCAGTACCGCCATGCGGGCAGCCTGGCGCGCCAGGTTCGCCTGATCGGCTTCGGATAAATGACCGGTCAGATTGGCATAGGCTTCGTCAATCGATTGCTTATCCACCCGCAGTTCCACCAACCGGGATTCAAAGCGCAAGGGCAGGGTGGCCTGGTCGCGGATGGATTCTTCAAAAGAGTAACGGCTCAGATAGCCTTTTTCATCCTCTTCTGCGCCAAACGCAAAGAAGGTATTGCGGTCGCGTTGATTGATGGGGGTACCGGTCATGCCAAACAGAAACGCATTGGGCAGCGCTTCGCGCATTTTCCTGCCCAGGTCGCCTTCCTGGGTGCGGTGAGCTTCATCCACCAGGGCAATGATGTTGTCGCGGTTGTTCAGAACGCCGTCCGCTTCGCCAAACTTGTGGATGGTGGTGATGATGACCTTGCGCACGTCCTGAGCCAACAGGGTTCGCAGTTCTTCACGGCTGTCGGTTGAGATCAGGTTGGGAACATCTGCCGCGTTGAATGTAGCCGTAATCTGCGTGTCCAGATCGATTCGATCCACCACAATCAGCACCGTGGGATTTTTCAGCGCCGGATGCATGCGCAGCTTCTGGGCGGCGAAGACCATCAGCAGCGATTTACCCGATCCCTGAAAATGCCAGATGAGGCCTTTCTTTACCCGGCCCTGCACTACCCGTTCGACGATCTGATTGGCGGCGTGATATTGTTGAAAGCGGCAGATGATCTTGGTCTTGCGATGCTTTTTGTCGGTGGCAAACAGGGTGAAGTTCTTGAGGATATCCAGAATAATCGCCGGGCGCAGCATACCCAGCGCGGCGGTTTGCAGCTCATTCAAACCGGAATATTCGTTGTTATCTTCTTCACGCCAGGGCGCCCAGCTTTCCAGCGGCTGCCGGATGGAACCATAGCGATAGGTTTTCCCTTCGGTGGCAAATGAAAACACATTCGGCGCAAAGAACGCCGGCACGTTGACCTCATAATCATCTTGCACCTGCACCGCGCCGTCCACCCAGGAGATGGCCGGCCGGGTGGGGGTTTTGGCTTCGCCGATCACCAACGGAATGCCGTTTATAAACAGCACCAGGTCAAAGCGGCGGGTTTGTGAGCCGGCTTGGAAGATGACCTGGTTGGTGAGAACGCAGTGATTATTGCCGATATTCTCAAAATCGATCAAACGAACCGAGGTGTGCTCATGATTGGGTCCAAACGGCATCGAGCGCTCGCCGCGCAGCCAGGTGGTGAACTCTTCATTGGCGCGTACCAGGCCATCGCTTTTGACCGACAACAGCACGGCACGCAGGCGGTAGAGCACTTCATCGGCTCGGTCGGGCTGCTCGGCGATCTCCGGGTTCAGGCGGATCAACGCCGCGCGCAGTTCATCTTCCAGCAGTACATCCTGGGTGGAACGATGCAGTTTATCCGCGGGTTTGTAAACCCAACCCTGCCCTCTGGCCAGCTGCGCCAGCGCGCCGGCGTACAACCCGGGCTGCTCGCCAATTTGTTTGCCGGTTTTGCCGCACAGCAGATCGCGGATGAAGAGTTCGACTGAGTTGGATTCGTTAAACATGCTTCTCCTAAATAAATGAATGCCTATGATCTCCTAGAACCAATTATTCACTAAGGAGTCCCTAAGCCTGCTTAAAATACAAATATGGTTCTGAATATTCTGTTTAGTTCCTTCAAAATAGTGTATCTTCTCTAGGAATTTTATTTGGTCTTTTCTAGGGGGTAATGGTATCTTGATAGTTGCCATATTTGACTTATTTAATATTGGAACAACCGAACAACTTGCATTCTTATTTAACTCATCTGTCAAAGTAGAGAGCACAAAATATAGGAAAAGGGGATCACATGTTTCATTACAAATTATGGAATTAATTTGTTGATTGGTTGCACATAACGAATCTGATAGAGCAACTTTACCAATCAAACCGATACAAGTGACCATTACTGCATTTTTTGGAATACTACGGACGACATCAAGACCTCTTTTGGTGATTTTTTTTGCTGCGTTTTTGATATATTTATTACCATTGAAGTCAGAAGGACCAATAAATAAAATATCTCCTCCTTGGTAATATTCAGAATTCTTTGTGGGGGGAGTGGCGCCGGTAACAATTTCCCCAACTTTTGCTAGCTCACACAAAGGCCATTTTTGATTTAGAAAATTAGAAATCAGAGATTTTATAGACAGTTGAATTTTCAAATCGGTTAGTTTCCACATCGTAAATAAATCATCCGCAGCCCAGAGGATCTCTGCGATGCGGCGCTGTTCGTCCAGTGGTGGCAGGGGGAATTTATAGCGTGCCAACTCCTTGAATTTGGTGCGCGGTGAGAGCGAGCCGGCAGAAGTATCCAGGGCATGTTCAAAGAACCCATCCGATTGGCAAATAAAGGGCAACAATTCCGGTAACAGGCGGTCATCCTTGGGTTGGAACACCAGGATATCGCTGGAACATAACCCATCGAACTCAGCTACCGCGACTTTGCGCTGATAGGCGCGGCGCTTTCCAAACAAAACCTGCCCTTTGCGAAAACGGCGGGTAAAACTGGTGCCTTCCGAGATCAATCCCCAACGCTGAATGTGGAGCGATCCGGGGTCGATATGTTCAAGCCCAACATAGCGTTCCAATCCGCTGTTCTGCGGATCGCGAACGGTTTCATCCACGTTACGAACGACATCACCGAATACCACTTTGCTCCAAGATTGGGGTTTTAAAATGTCATTTCGATTAATCATAAGCGCTTACCTGCTTTTCCGTTCTTTAGTGATTTTTTCGATGACAGCCTGCTTTCGTGCAAGATCACTATCACCCAGAGAAGAGAAGGACACATAATCCTTCAACTCTGGTAATGTTGGATACCGGTCTGCAAGGTAAATGAATCGACGAATAATTGAATCAGTAATAAGTTTAAGAATGAAAAATATACGATCCCCATCTTCAAGAAATTTACCCGAGTGAACAAGTCTGTTCCGTTTATCGATAATAATATCAATCATTTCAAGCGTAATAGGGTCTGCTTGCAGGAATACCGAGAGCCTCGATTGAATATCCCTGTTTCGTGTCAGTTCTTCTCCCAGTCCGATGCAGTTTTCTAACACTTGCCACATCGTTAAAAATGCTGCTTCAGTTGTGGTAGTATCGAGAGCCTTTTGATAGAGACGAAGAATATTAATAAGGTAATTCCAAGTGCTATTGGTTGCATGATCTACGGTTATTTTTGATAAAAGAAACCGAATAGACGAGATGCGGTCATTTGGAATCTTTTTCTGTTTATATTCATATTTTTCGATTGTGAAATATATTGATTTCCTTTTTTCGTGCTCATCAAAGATTACATAGATTGGTGAGGGAAGAAATTCCGAAAGTGCTTTCGGCTGAGATCGAAAAAGAGTATATTGGCCTAATGAAGATGGAACATTAAGAATTGCCCTGAAAAGATCCATTCGATTGGAAGCAATTTCAACAGCGGCTTCCGGTGCATAGGTTTTTGTTACAAATAAGAATGGTGTAAGTAAAACTTCATCTGGAGCAGGTTTAATCAAGCCGGGAATGTCCCAAAGGATTGGATTATTTCGATCCTGAAATTTGACCTCTTGCCAAAGACCTGAGGTGTCCATCCCGTTAAAGTCATTCCAGGAAATCAGTGAGAGTGTTTCCCCTAGAAGGTTCACCTGTGCGAATTCGCTTATTGTTGACGGGTCCACATTTAAAAACATTAATACTCTGTATTCTGATTTTCTCTTCTCCAAGTTCGTAATCTCGAATTTCAATGCCCGAACAAATAGATTTAATTTTTGTTCAGGATTAGTCGATTTTTTATATTTTAGCCATCGCATTTGTGCGGAAAAAACAATACCCCTTTTTGTTCTTTCTGGGAAATTTTCACTCACTGGAAGATATTCACTTAAAATTTCTTCTGCAAAATCGATGAGAATATCCATCGTAATTGATGGCTTTCCATCTTCGGAAATAGTTGCATTTTCCTCAATGTGATTAAGGCAATTTAAAATAGCTCGTTTTCTACTTTCAGGAAACATTATTTTCTTATTCCGCATCTGTTATAACCCAACGATACCGTCTTTTAAGCTGATTGAAGTTCTGAGGGGGTACGATACCGTCATGCTGCAATCGACCCACAACAATCCCGGGGGCTATTCCCAGTTGTTGCGCAAATTCGATGATGTCTTCGTGACTGATGTGCGCGCCGCGTGGATGAAAACGCCTGAATGCTTCGGGTGGAATCAGAAAATCAGACGCAAACCGGTCCGCTTCTTCTTCCCTGGCGCGTACATCCTCGCTGACTTCATCGTCATCTTCGAGGAATACTTCTCGTTTTCCGTGCAGCAAAATATGTGCCGCTTCATGAAAGAAGGTAAACCAGAGGTGGTCGTCCGTTTTGTAACGCAGGCTGAGCATGATCATGGCTTTGGTGGGGGTTAACCAGCGTGTCGCGCCGCAGGTACGCGTGCCTGGAATTTCAGGGACGAATATCACCGCCACGCCCACCTGCGCGCACAGCCCGGTCATCTGGGTCACAAAGCCTTCCGGTGGCTGCGTGGTTAACCCGCGGATGTGTTGAAGCGCTTGACGAAAACGAGCTTCATCATAAGGCGCACATTGGATTTGAGCAGACTGAATTTCTCCCTGGCGCAGCCAGGCTGAAACCGCAGCCGGGTCAGCCGCAAAGATGGGCGATTGTCGCCATTGGGTCCCCTGCAGCATGGTCTGCCACTGTACCGGGGATGCCACGCCCAGGTAGCGCAGCAATTCTTCAAGCTGGTTGATCGGATCGCTGTGTTCGGCAATCCAGCGCATCTTGATCATTGCCCTTAATGGGAATTTCTTCATCCAGGGAATATATTCTGCCAGCGCTTTGCGCTCTTCCTGGCGGGCCAGCCAATCACGATAATTTTGTTCCCGATTGTTCCAAAAGCTGGCCGGCGTACCTAAAACGCGCTCCAACTGGATGGCTGTCTCGGGCGTTAAAGCCGCCTTGCCTTTGATGATCTCATTGATGGTTTTCTTGGGCCGGCCGGTGCGCTCTGCCAGTTCAGCCTGAGACATCCCCCGATCTTCCAGAATCTCCAGCAATGTCTCACCAGGTGGGGATACAACATCTGGTACGTATTGGTTTTGAATAGGGTTACTCATGTGTATCCTCAATTCCGATAATTTCAATTGTTCTCACATTTTTCCAGTCAATCCCGCCGTCCGGCTTGCTCGCCGGTGGATTATCGGCAGGTACAAAAATCAAACGCCACTGACCATCCAGATCTAATGATATCTGTCCTCCACGATCCCCGGACAATTCGTGACAACGTGGATATATTTTGCCAAGGACTTCGAGGGTTTCAGAGGCAGCCATATCATCCAAGCGTTGCCGGATCTTCCTTGCTTGAGGTTTTCCGCGCCGTTTGATCAAGAGCTTATTTTCATTACATTCTTTCTCAAAAGATTTGTCGCGAAACAAGATGTTCAATGGGTTTCCCCCTCTTTGAATAATATCATTAACGTCAGGGGTTAATGATATTATACAACATAAATGGCCATTTATACTACATTCTATGCATGGTTTGTAACTAATCGCTTCGCTTTTCCAGGTCATTCATCATTTCTTCTATGGATTTGCGTAATTCACTTGAGCTGACTTGCCATTCCTCAATAGCTTTCGCAAGCGTATTTTCATTCTGGTTGTCCTGGTTTCCATTCCCATTTTTCTTGCGAACGTAGAGCGCAATATTGAGATTCCCATTTTGATCAAGCGCTTCCGCCTTCGTGATCACCCGGGTGAAACCCTCTTCGTCTTCGAATGCGCGGTAAGCAGCCGTGATCCGTTGAATGTGATCATCCTCCAGGAAGCTCTGTGCGCGTTCACGAGTCACTTCGTCGACGGCATTGATGAATAAAATCTTTCCCTTTCGATCAGACGGTTTATGGGTGCGACAGATCATTACGCAAGCTTCCATGGGAGCGTTGTAAAACAGGTTGGGGCCCAAGCCAATGACGCATTCAACCCAATCCTGTTCAATCAACTTGCGGCGCATCTCTTTTTCTTCATCACGGAACAGCACGCCATGCGGGAAGAGAATGGCGCATCGTCCGCTGATCGGCTTGAGGCTCTTGAGGATGTGTTGGAAGAATGCATAATCGGCGCGTCCCTGCGGAGGAACGCCCAGAAAATTCCGCCCGAAGGGATCGCTTTCCCAGCCCTTGCGGTTCCATTGTTTGATGGAGTAAGGTGGGTTGGCCAGTACGATATCAAACTGGCGCAGACGGTCTCCCTGGATCAGCTTTGGATCAGCCAGGGTATCTCCGCGCTCAATTCGAAAATCCTCAAAACCATGCAGAAATAGATTCATTCGGGCTATGGATGAAGTGATTAGATTGCGTTCCTGCCCAAATAATTTCAACGTGCGATATTCCTTGCCCTGATCCTTCAAACGAACGGCACAGGAAAGCAGCATTCCACCGGAACCACAGGTGGGGTCGTAAATAGATTCGCCTTCTTGCGGTTCAAGGAGCTCGGTCATCAGACGCACCACGGTGCGATTGGTATAGAACTCAGCCGCGGTGTGTCCACTATCATCCGCAAATTTCTTGATCAAATATTCATACCCGATGCCCAGCTCATCTTCGGGCACATTGGCAATGGAGAGGGTGTATTTGGAGAAATGCTCAATCAAATCCCGTAGGATGCGATCCGAAAGCCGGCTTTTATTCGTCCAGGGAGCATCCCCAAAAATACCCGCAAGGGTATCCGGGTTGGCCTGTTCGATTGCCCGCATCGCGTTTTGCAGCGCTTTTCCTAGGTCGGTCGTTTGAGAACGCACATCATTCCAGTGCGCGCCTTCTGGAATTTTGAAGCGGTGTTCGATTAGGCTGGCATAATCCTGATCCCCTTTCGATTCCGCCAATGCCTGCTGGTATTCCTCATCAAAAACGTCGCAAAGACGCTTATAGAATAAAAGTGGAAAGATGTACTGTTTATAATCGCCGGCATCGATTAAGCCACGCAATAAGGTTGCTGCGCCCCAGAGGTGGGATTCAAGGTCAGCCAGAGAGATGGGTGATGGGAGGTTGTTGAAAGCGTTAAGCTGCATGGATGTTGTGACCTTATTCTTTATTGGTAATTGGTTTTGGAGATCGGTACTCTGAAGAAACCAATCCCGCAGCTTTAAGTAATTCCAACAGGTGATCTTCCGCCCGATAGGCTTCTTGTAATGCGTTTTTGAGTTCCTTCAGCGCATCATCAACGCTTGCTATTTCTTCATCCTGCTTTGATTCGACATAGCGCGGAATGTTGAGGTTGTAATCGTTCCGGGCAATTTCATCCAGGGAGACGATCTGCGAAAAACCTGGGCGGTTGTCAAATGCCTTGTAGCAGGCCAGGATTTGTCCAACATGCTCATCTTCAAGGGTATTCTGGTTTCGACCTTTGCGATAAAGCGCAGAAGCATCGATCATCAGCACTTTATTTTGGCGTTCGGGAGCTTTCCGATTCCGAAATACCAGGATGGCAGCCGCGAGGGTGGCTCCATAAAACAAATTGGGGGCCAGGCCAATCACTGCTTCCAACAAGTCCATTTCCAAAATCTTCTGACGGATTTTTCCTTCTGCGCCCATCCTGAATAACGTACCATGCGGTAATACCACAGCCATGCGACCTGAGCGCGGTTTGAGCGATTTCAACATATGCTGAACCCAGGCGTAATCACCACTGCTGGAGGGGGGCAAGCCCGCAAAACAACGCCCGTAGGGATCAGACTTCCAGATCTCTTCTCCCCATTTTTCCAGTGAAAAAGGAGGGTTTGCAATGACACAGTCGAATGTTTTCAGTCGATCATCTTCGATAAAACGGGGGCGGCGCAGTGTGTCATCTCGAAGAATGTGGAAATCATCGATACCATGGAGAAACAGATTCATTCGGGCGATGGATGAAGTGGTCAGGTTTTTCTCCTGACCGAATAAACGGCCAAATAACCGCTTAATATCCCCATTCTTCTCACGCACATGTTGTATTGCCCCGAGCAACATGCCGCCTGTTCCGCAGGCAGGGTCGTAGATTGTTTCATCCGGCTGGGGGTCTAAAATATCCACCATCAACCGCACTACGCTGCGAGGCGTATAAAATTCGCCTGCTTTCTTATTTGTGGCGTCCGCGAATTTTTTGATCAGGTACTCATAAGCCTGTCCCATGATGTCGGCGTCAACATCTGAATTGCGCAAACTCAACCGTGAGAAATGATCAATGAGGTCGCGTAATAATGCGTCAGAGAGGCGATCCTTATTTGTCCATTGAGCATCACCGAAAATTCCATATAAAGTATCAGGGTTGCATTTTTCAATTTCGGTTAACGAATAATGCAAGGCCTGACCAATATCGGATGCCCGATTCCGTACATCTTCCCAATGGCAGCCTCTGGGGATGATGAAGCGATGAAATTCAGGCAACTGAGCAAAATCAATATCCCCTCCAGATTCAGCAAGCGCAGTTTCCGTTTCTTCATCGTAAGCGTCCGAGATACGTTTGAAAAATAGTAAAGGGAAAATATAGGTCTTAAAATCTGCTGCGTCTACCGGACCGCGTAAAATATTGGCAGCTTCCCAAAGGTGGCTTTCGAGTTTTGATAATTCGATCATGATTGCCTTAACGTCCCACGATTTTTGTTTCTTCAACAGCATGAAGTATATCTCTGGCAACAAATACCCTGTTACGGGCTTTACCAGAGCTTTCAAGGATTCCCTGTTTTACCAGTTCATCAATATAACGTTCAGCAGTTGGATAAGGCAAGGCCAGCTCCTCTTCAACCGTCCGTACAGAAATGAGTGGCCGGGCAAAAAGCAGATCCACAACCTGGAGTAAACGAGCTGCAGAGCGCCCTTGCTGGAAGCGCTGGCGATAATTCTCTCTCAGATCGTTGATACGTTTAACACGGTCAGCTGCATCGATTGCTTGAGAGGAAACACCATTTAAGAAAAAGCTCAACCAGGAATTCCAATTCCCTTTTTCGGAAACGCCACGCAGATTGGCATAATAATCAGGCCGGTTGGTTTCAAAAAAGGCGCTCAAATACAATAAAGGCTGAGGCAGCAAATTCCAGGCGCACAATAGTAGAGAAATCAATAGCCGGCCCAACCGTCCATTACCATCCGGAAAAGGATGGATGGCTTCAAATTGGTAGTGGATTAAGCCCAAACGGATCAGTGGAGGAAGATTGGAGGGTTCGTTGATATACAATTCCAATTGCTGTAATGCCTCCATCATTTCTTTGGGTGGGGGTGGAACATAGGTGGCGGTGGCAAGGCTGCTCCCTGGAGGACCAATAAAATTCTGGCCTTGTCTGAATTCACCCGCTCGGAACTGTTCCCCACGCACCCCTTCCAGAAGGATACCGTGCAATTCGCGGATCAGACGTAAACTGACAGGTAAGCTGCTCATCCGCTCGATACCATATTCCAAAGCGCGTACATAATTATGTACTTCTCTCACATCATCTGGGGCGTCAAAAAGCGGCAATTGGACTGCTTCAAAGGCCAGTACATCTGCAAGCGATGCCTGCGTACCTTCAATCCGGGATGATAGGACGGCCTCACGCCTAAGGAACGGGCGCACTAACAAATGTGGATTGGGTAATGATCTGCCTATACCAGCCAATTCCCCTAAAGCGCGGTCAGCAAGCGAGAGCACTTCGATCAATTCGGAATCCCAGGTTAGATTCATCGGCGGAAGGGGATTAGGTACATAGGCAAATCCCCCCTCGGGGATGGAGATTAAATGGCCGCTTGTGTTTTCCTGGAAATCTTCAGGGTTCATGCTATCTTCTCACAAGTGATAATAAGGAAATTATTGTTATCATTATACGTGTATTTTGATAACAAGTAAAGCAGTATTAAGTACCAAATAGATTCTTGCCCACCTTGGATCATACCTGATATCTTTGTAGAATAAAAATGTAACCATTTTGGGTCGCTGATCTCCTTGGACATCCATCAAATCGTAGGAGCGGCCGCATAACAAAGTGATTTGTTGTGCCGGTCGCTTTTCGTTTTCCCTGGCGACCTTCTTATTGAAGTAAAGAGTAAATATCAAACCATGTGGAGCCTTTGATGTCCGATCCCATTCCGCCCAGTGATATTGACGCCGAACAGGCCTTGCTCGGTTCGATCCTGATTGCACCTTATTTATTTGATGATCTGGTCGCTGTCGTAAAAGCGGAATATTTCTATCGTGACTCACACCGCTGGATCTGGGAAGCGATGAATCACCTGTTGGAATCTGAGCAGCAGATCGATCAAGTCACCTTATGTAATGCTTTGACTACCAGCGGAAAACTAAAGGAAATTGGCGGGCCGGCGTACATCACAGGGCTGATCAATGCAACTCCGACGTCCATGCACGCCGAGTCTTACGCGAAGATCGTGCGTGAAAAAGCATTCAAGCGAAAAGCGTTGGAGGTCGCCACCCACCTTGCGCAAAATGCCATTCAAGATAAACCGCTCTCCGAAGCTCTGCAGCAGATGGAAGAATTCTTTGTCAGCTCATCCGCTTTGTCTGGAGCCACGGAGCGCATGGTGATGACCGCAGAAAAATTGTGTTTGTCGGAGATGGGTGAATTGACCTGGATTCTCAAAGACTGGATTATGGCCGGGGGGATCAACTTGATCGCCGGTATGCCGGCAGCCGGAAAGAGTTTTCTCGCTCTGGACCTGGCAATTGGCATGGCTTCTTCGGGTCTGGCATGGGATAACCGGCCGGTAACCCAGGGCAAAGTGCTGTATCACTTCCTGGATGGCAGCTACCGGGGTATGCGCTCACGCGTTCTCAAATTGTGCCATGCGCGAGGAATTCAACCGCCTGCGGACCTCATTTTCGACTTTTCTCCGCTTAATTTAAAAGTCACATCCGAAGTGCTGGCATTGCGTCAGCGCATTCATCGATTGGATGCCTCTGTCGTCATTTTTGATGTCATGGCCAAGTTTATGCCTGGCGCTGATGAAAATTCAGTTGCAGAAATTTCACCGATGATGAACACCCTGCGTGAAATAGCCAACCAGACCGGAACGACTTTCATTCTCATTCATCATCTCAATAAGGGTGGAAACCCCGATCTTTCCTATCGCGTCCGGGGCTCCTCCGATATTTTGGGATCTGTCGATACCGCCATTGTGGTTGCGCATGAAAACCAGCATTCAGCACACGCAATGCGCACGATCATTCCACAAAAGGTGCGTGAATCCATGCCGCCCGCGCAGTTGCAGTTCCAAATTGAATCGACCGAAGAGAGCATCGCGCTCCGCTTTTCTGAAACGAATGCTTCTGAACTGGTGCGCGTGCCTGGTCAGGCGGAATTGATCTTTGCAGATATCCTGGAATATCTGCAAAGTGTACCGGCGCAGGAATTCAAGAAGAATGAGCTCATCTCAGCACTCCAAATCAATAGCAGCGCCAGGACGATCGATCGGGCATTTTCCAAACTCAATCATGATCCGCGCATCAGAGTTACCAAACGAGGATCATTCAACACCTATCAGTGGGAAGAGGATACGCCAGCCACGCCATTCCCTTAAGGGGTTGGCATGGTTGGCGTATGTTTGTTCGATGCAAAGTCTAAAATAACAAAGGAGAAGAATGTCAGAAAACCAAAACACTTCAAATTGCCGCATTTCCAGGAATGTCTTGATCAAGGCACCCGGCTTGCTGCCCATGCTTTACACACCGCGTGAGATTGCTGAAGACCTGGACATTCCTGAAACCACCTTGCGAGATTGGCTCAATCATGGCGCGCCACACAGTCGGGATGAATCCAACCATATCTGGATCGACGGCAGGGAATTTGCCGCCTGGGTTGACAGTCAACGAAATGCTAGAAAGAAACCAACCCATCCGCTTCAAGCTGGGGAGGACTTTTGCATGCGTTGCAATACGATCGTCACCATCCAAGATGCGGAAATTCGCCCTGTCAAAGGCCGCCTGAGCCATTTGAAAGGCAAATGCCCCAACTGCGGCAGTATTGTCAACCGCGGGATCTGGAATGCTGGATCGCCAGAACTACCTCAAGGTTAAGTTATTCCTGAACTACTCAAGTGAGGTGATTATTTGAAAAAACGACCGATTATCATTACCACGACCAACGCCATCACAATCCCCAAAAAGGTTCGTAACCTGTTGGATTTACAACCTGGTGACTGCCTGGATTATGAAGTCATGGCAAATGGTTCAATCATTTTGGTGCGCAAGGAATGCTGCGATTCGCCGTCGCTCTGGCCAACATGCAAACTTCCCTGCCAATCCCAAAAACGTAAATAACCTGAATAGCTGGAGGAAGGTCTAATTGGGTCCCTTCCTCCAGCTTGGCATAAAGAGAAAATGATCGTTTTTAGAACCTCAAGTTATCTACTGGGCTGGCTTTCCGATGCACTCGTTCAATGTCCATTTCAGCGATTTGAGCATAATGACGGACCATATCCAACGAGCTGTGACCTAGCAGGGCTTGTAGGGTAAAAACATCCCCGCCTGAACGGAGATAAGTGATTGCAAAAGTATGCCGGAATTTATGTGGATGAGCCCCTTTGACCCCCGCTTTTTCAGCCAGGCGCACGATCAAATGTCGCAGGCTGTTGGAGTTAAACGGATGATTGCCGCGGTTGATAAACACTGGCGATTCTGGATCATCGCGATCTTCGCGGTCAGCCAGATAGCGCCATACAGCCCGACGGGTGCTCTTTCCAATGAACACCGTACGGCCTTTGCCGCCTTTTGCCCCACCTTCGTCTCCATGCTTGATGACAACTTTACCGGTGCGCAAATCCAGTTCGCCAATTTTCAAACTGCAAAGCTCGGAAGCGCGCAATCCGGTATCCAGCATGAACAGGATCATGGCTTCATCTCGTTTGGCAGATGGTCGTCGGGTGACAAAGTTATGGCGATTGATCGGATTGTACTCACGGGAGTAAACGCAGGCTTTGAGCAGTGCCGTAAGATCTTCCTGAGTAAAGGCGGCTACGGGTGCTTCTTTGTAGCGCGGTCCCGGGATGCCTTCCATGGGGTTCTTGATTTTGAACTCTGCAACCGCCCAACCGAAAAAAGCTTTGAACGTGATCCAGTGGTTTCGCAGTGTTTTGGGGGAGAGTTTGCGCGTTGGCGCATCATGCGCAGGATTCGGTTTGGCAAAGGTGTGGGGAACATACTCGGTGCGCAGATAGGTCATGTAATCGAGCACATCGGCAGAGGTGATCTTTCCTATCGGTTGATCGCCGATTTTATCCATCCACTTTCGCAGCACCCACTCATACGAATCGACCGTCCGTTGGCTTAAGCCTTCAGCGGTTTTGTATTTGACGAACCCGTCAATACAAAGAGAAAATAACAGGCCTGAGGGATTACGGTTCATCGAAAAATCCTCCTAAAAGTGATTTTCCGTAACCATCGACCCTCAGGCCTATCAAAAAACCGTAGCCCCAGGGACTACGGTTCTCGTTAGTAGCGGGGAGTGGATTCGAACCACTGACCTCCGGGTTATGAGTCAAAATCCTGAATCCGTGCCGTCGGCACATCCCGCCCGAAGGGTAGGGATCTGTGCGGCAAGCTCTGCAAACCCTGGCACCGCCCGCCAGGGCAGGTGTCAGCCGACCTGACGAACTCTGGTCCGCACTTGCCGGGCGCTCAGCGGTCCCACAAGGGGATGACAGTACCAATCGATTTTCGTATAGTATTTATTTTTCCGTGGGTTCGTCAAGTAGTTTTTCCGGTTCTCGAAAACAGTTAACGAGTAAGGTAATGCAGACATGCACCC
>Ga0208197_1001037_pt1 | contig 30791 bp, 32 predicted proteins | sample AD_JPNNA4_MetaG_FD_184444 | JGI IMG/M metagenome (GOLD analysis project Ga0208197, IMG submission 184444) | Active sludge microbial communities of municipal wastewater-treating anaerobic digesters from Japan - AD_JPNNA4_MetaG (SPAdes) (version 2) | ecosystem: Engineered > Bioreactor > Anaerobic...
TTTATAACATTTATCTAATAACTTATCTTTATAAAAGATGCGAATATCTTTCTCTTTTTCAAAAGGTATCCTTTGCTCAAAAAATTCAAACGCTAAAGATTCTTGATATACAGCTTCCAAAAATCCAGGACCCAATTCCTTATGAACATTCATACATGCCCCAATTATCTTGTAGCATTCTTCTTTATACAAAATATCATTATTCATCAATTTTGTGTTAATTCGTGTAAATTAGTGGACTTTTTCGTGTAAATCCGTGTAAATTCGTGGACTGATTCGTGGACCAAATTCGTGGATTGGATTATTGTTTCTGGTAGATATATGCTAACCTCTCTCGGCAAAATACCAAGGAACATTAGCATATATCTACCATAATTTATTAAATATGTAAAACTATTTTATCCTTCTCGCAGGTATACCCACATAAGTACCTGGCTCTGTAATATCCTTTGTAACCACGGTTCCTGCGCCTATTATCACATCTTCACATATAGTTATATGAGGAAGAATAGATGAATTTGCTCCAATATAACATTTTCTTTCAATATTAACAAATCCTAAGATAACTGCATTAGGTGCAATAGTTGTGTAGTCACCAATTTGGACATTGTGCATAATATTAGCATAGGTGTTTATTTTAACAAAATTTCCAATTTTTGTTAAAGATGATACATTACAACCAAATTGAATAACAATACCTGTACCAAATAAACAACTTCTTGATATATTTGCTTTGGTTGATATTAAATTAATATATTTTAATCCATATATTTTTAATTTCTCAGCTAATCTTTCTCTATCTAATGGATTATCCGGACTAATAATAAAACCTGTTCCAACTTTATATTTTGAAAACGGAAAAGTATCATCATTACCGAGATATTTATAAGGATAATAAGATAGTTCTTTCATAAATGGATTGTTATCTACATAACCGAGAATATTGTAATCACATTCTTCACATAATTCGAATAATTCAGAAAAGCCACCTATTAGAATTATATCCACTTTATTTTTGAATAACTATACTAATATATTTTATTTCTTGTAAGTTAAGTTTTGCGTACATTGGTAATGAAATTAATAAATCGCCTGCCATATCAGTATTGTTAAGAATTTTGTGATTGCTATAAATAGAAAATTTATGTGCTGGAGGATAATGGATACTGGTTTGAATACCGGCACGATGTAATTTTCGCCTTACTTTATCCCTTTTTTCTTTATCTGCATTTTTTAATACAATAGGAAAGATATAATTGGAAACAAAACCATTATAATTAGCAAAGGGAATTATTAAGTCATGGTTATCTTTAAGTGCATCTATATACCAGGAACGAACCTGAGCTCTTTTTTCCAGATCCCTTTTTAGCTTATCCAATTGCACTAAACCAATTGCAGCTCTAATATCATCCATCCGATAATTATAACCCAAACGAATCACATCATATTCAGTGGAATGACCGGTTGCTCTTTGATAGGACATAGTTGTCATTCCATGAGATCTTAACAGACGCGCTTCCTGGTCATAATCAAAATTATTGGTAACCAGCATTCCACCTTCACCAGTACTGATGTTTTTATTGGAAAAAAAACTGAAACAGCCAATGTCTCCAATTGTTCCCAATTTTTTACCTTTATATTCAGAAAGAGGACCATGACAAGCATCCTCAATAACTTTTAAATTATATTCTTTGGCAATTGCCATTATTTCATCCATCTTACAGGGGAAGCCACCATAATGCATAACTATTATAGCTTTAGTTTTAGCAGTAATCTTTTTTCTAATATCCTCAGGGTCAATAATTGGCTCTTCCAAAGAAATAATATCTGCAAAAATTGGGGTTGCTTTTACATATCTAACTGCATTAGCTGTTGCTACAAAAGTTAGAGAAGGAACAATTACTTCATCACCTTCTTTTATTCCCAAAATCACCAAAGCCAAATGCAAAGCGACAGTGCAATTTGTAACACTGCAGGAATATTTTACATTCAGCATTGAAGCAAACTTTTCCTCCAGTTCTACACACTTAGGTCCTGTAGATATCCAACCGGATTTTATTACATCATAAGCAGCTTGAGCTTCTGCTTCGTCAAAATTTAAATCAAAGAGGGGAATTTTATAACTCATATTTATTGTTGAGAGGGTTGAGAGGGTTGAGAAGGTTTATTTAAAGCGGAATTGCGAAGTTGATTGATTTGATAAGAGATTTTATCAATTGCCTCTCTGATATTATTATATTCCTCTTCTTTTATAAACCCTAAATCAAAACAAAGCATAAGCTGACAAAGAACTTCCATCAAACTTGCATAAGCTGTCTGATAGAAATGACTCTGATCTTTATTGCCAGCTCTTGATGCACCTTCAGCAATATTTGAACTAACTGATACAATAGCTCGTTGCATTTGTGAGCTCAAACCAAACTTCTCTTCGGAAGGTAACTGTTCTGTAAGACAATAAACTTGTTTAACCAATTTCCTGGAATTCTGCCATACACTTAACTTTTCAAAACCATATTCTCTCATTATCTCAACCTTCTCAACCCTCTAAACCCTCTCAACCTTCTCAACCTTTATTATTCCTGGACTAAAGATTATAAATTCCCGGTTTGTATTTTGCCAAATTTTGTGGATTTGTAAACCACTCCACCGTTTTCTCCAGTCCTTCTTTGATGCTATATTTGGGTTCATAACCAGTTAATGCTTTCATTTTTCTATTATCACACCACAAACGAAAAACCTCTGATTTCTCAGGTCTAATACGCTGTTCATCAGTAATAAGTTTAACATCACTATGCATTATATCCTTAATCAATTCAACGGTCTCTTTTATGGAAATTTCATAGTTGGAACCAATATTCACTGTTTCGCCAATTGCTTTATAGCATTGGGCTAATAAAATAAAGCCCCGGCAAATATCTTCTACATAGTTGAAATCACGAGTTGGAGATGTATCTCCCAATTTAATTTCTTTTACACCACTCGCAATTTGAGTTATTATTGTCGGAATAACCGCTCTGGCAGATTGTCTGGGACCATAAGTATTAAAAGGACGCACAATAGTTAAGGGAAGTTTAAAGGCATTATAAAAACTGATGGCAATTGCATCAGCTCCAATTTTACTTGCACTATAAGGTGATTGAGGTTGCAAAGGATGTTTTTCATCAATAGGAACATATTTTGCTGTTCCATAAACCTCGCTGGTGGAAGTAACTAAAATTTTTTTCACTCCATGAGCTTTGGCTGCCTGACAAATATTTAAAGTCCCTTTTACATTCGTCTCTATATAACTTTCCGGTGCAATATAAGAATAAGGAATAGCTATTAAAGCAGCCAAATGAAAAATAATATCTATATCTTTGCTTATTTCTCTGCAAAAATTAGGGTCTCGGACATCTCCACATACAATTTCCAAATTTGAGCTTGGATTAATATCTTCCAGCCAACCCCAATAATTGAAAGAATTGTATTGCGACAAAGCTCTTACCTTGTATCCTTCTTTCAATAATGCTTCTGTAAGATGAGAACCAATAAAACCATCAGCCCCGGTAACAAGAACTTTCATATCTTCCTTTCTTCTATCCACAAATTTTCACAAGTTAGTACGAATTATCCATTTTATAATTACCAAGTTTATAATATAATTCGCTATTAAAATAATTCAACCTTCTCAACCTAATCAACCCTCAAAACCCTCTCCACCTTCTCAACTCTCCAACCCTCTCAACCCTTATTTGTTCGTGCCAATTCGTGTAAATTTGTGGACTAAATTCGTGGACTAAATTCGTGGCCTGGACTCTACTGAAAATGTTCTTTAAATTCATTCTGAGCTTTTTCATAATCATTTATTCTACCAATATCCAGCCAATATTCCTTTATTTCATATTTTGGAATTGGTATCTTTTCAGCCAGTAATTTTTTGATTAACTTATCCATATCATAATGTTGAGCTTCGGGTATATATTGAAATATCTCAGGAGTCATAACATAAATTCCAGCCAGAATATAGAGTTCAAAATTAGGTTTCTCTTTAATATCAGTAACAAAATCACCATCAAAATAAATATTTCCAAAAGCAAAGGGAAGGATTTCTTTTTTAATACCTAAAGTTAAGGGAAAGCCTTTTGATAACCCATAATCATAAAATGCCTTATAATTTAAAAGTGTTAATATATCCCCATTCATTACCAGAAATGGTTCTGTAAGTTCATCTTGAATTAAAGATAAGGGTCCCACGGTTCCTAAGGGGGTTGATTCTCTACTAATCTTTAAATTCACTCCATATCTTGAACCATCTCCAAAAAAACTTTCTATATAGTCAGATTTATAATTTGTAGCAAGATAAATAGTAGAAAAACCATTATCTCTAAGCCGTTCAATTTGCACTTCCAGTATTGCCTTTTCCCCAATAGGTAAAAGTGGTTTGGGAATTACTTCGGTGAAGGGTTTTAAACGAGAACCGAGACCACCAGATAAAATTACTGCTTTCATTAGTTTTCCTCAAATAATAAATCAATAGCTTTTTTTGTCTGTTCAGCAGTATTTTTCCAAGAATAATAATTTGCAACTATTTCTCTATTAACGGTTTTCACAATTATCTCTCCATTGATTATGGATTCTAATTTTTTCCCCCATTCATCATAGTCAGTGGGATTAACAAAAATTCCTGCATTATTTTCTTTCAGGAAATAATAGGTTGAACCGGAACTGACCGTAAATATCGGTCTTCCGATTGCCATTTCTTTTAATGCTCCTCCAGAACCTGCAGACATTGTTGGTATAGTTACAAAAAGATCTGAGGCAATCATATAATTTCTTAATTCTTCATTACTAACATAACCAACAAAACATATCTTATTATTTAATTTATAATGATCTACAAGACCTTGTAAGTATCTTTTATAGTCAGGTAATCCAAAGCCGGTTATATAACATATAAATTGCTTATTTGGTTTGATTTTAGCAATAACTTCAATAAAACGATCAACTTGATACTCTGGAACTATGCGTTGAGATAAAAGGATTACAAATGTTTCATTGGGAATATTTAGCTTTCTTCTTGCTGTTGCTTTATCAATTACAGGATACCAAAAATCAAGGTCTAAACCCATTTCAAATCTAATTGCTTTAATATTAGGGTTAATTTTTTCGGCCCTATTTAGAGCATCCGGATTGGAATAACCGGTTAGTAATACATTCATCTTTTTCAACCATTTTAGCTTTTCTTTATTAAGAAGATATCTATTATATGCTTTAAAAGGATTAAATGTATTAATTTTATAGGGCAATAATAATGCGTCATTTAGATAGTTATAATATAAATGTTTCGCGTTTCTTGTGGACTCAAGAATTGAAACCATCCATTTTGTCCGAACTGTAGCATGCAACATAATAACAGTATTATAATCATCATAATTTTTTAATTCATCAATAATACTTTGAGAATATATTTCTTCCCTGAATTTAAAGCGACTAAATCTTTTGATCATTTTAGCTGGAAAATTTCTATGAACTAATTTATTACATAGCTCAGCTGAGTATATTTTATCAGCTCTAAGGTCCGGTTGCCAGACCTCACAATCATAATTATTATAATACTCCACAAGAGATTTTAAATGAAGATCACCCCAATCATATCCCCAAATACCAACCCACTGACCATCTTTTGTATCCCAATTATATTTGGGCTTTGGTTTATCAGCATATTCAGCATATTTAGGAGAAAATGGAATTACAAATATTATTTTTATCATAGAAGCAAACTATCCTATTATACCTTTTATATTTATAAATTAATAAGCTCAAACATCTCTATTACTCATCTCGTCTTTTGCATAATTAAGGGTCTTTTTTAAGTTTAATGCCTCTGTTAAAAGTAACCAATGTTCCTTTCCAATCAGTTTAAATGTAATCAGAATTCCATAGCAAACTATTAAATATAATGGAATATAAAATAACCACCAATATTCATAAATGTTTTTAACATATCTTGATCCTAAGAAGGCAATAAACGATATCAAAATAATTACCAAATGCCTGATATTATTTTTCATAAATAACCTTACTTTGCCATAATTCATTGTGTAAAAGAGATAAATCAAATTTCCGGTTAGATTTAAAACGAGTTGATTACACGCTAAACCGGTAGCTCCCAAATTTAAAAATCTGGGAGACACAAAAAGTGTAATTGATATAATGAATATTATTAATTTTATTACATTTGTCCAAGCGTATATATAGAATTTTCCCATTCCTGTAATAACATTACCATAAGGTAACCCGAGCAAAACTATATAAGTGGAAAAAAGAAGGATGATCAAAGGTGTTACACTGGGCTTATAACGATTCCCCAATACTAATAGTAACGGGTCTTTTACGGTTATGGCAAGAATGCACATAATAGGGAAAAGAAAAAGGATGATAAACTCTTGATATTTGAAAATGTTGATATTCACTCTTTCCCAATTATTCATACTAATCATTTTGGAAAAAAGAGGAAAGAAAATGTTACTAACAGGCATAGCTATAAGCATAAACATCCCACCAAGGGAAAATGCAGCTGAATAATAACCTAATTGAGTTGTATTAGTATAATGGGCAAGAAGCAATTTATCAGCATAATGGGTAATATTGTTTACTATTACAATTATTAGAGCAGGTATGCTGATACGGATATAATCCTTTGCTAACTTTTTATCATATTTACCTCTGGGAAATTCTTTAAGTAAATATGCGCAATATAAGGTAACTAAACAAGAAAGAGCTAAATTATAGGATGCTAAGGTAACTGCACGAAAACCTAATATTACTATTACAACCCTACCAATGTGCCAGGCAATATTACGGTAGAAGTTGGGTAAATTTGCCTTTGCCTGCTTCAAATTAGCTGTATAAATTACATTGGTATACCCTTCATATAAACTGAGAAAATGAGCTAAAAGAGATAATAATATAACAATTTGAATTTCTTTGCTTTCAAACTGATAATTAAGTAAGTATTTTTGAATAAGGAACATAGCCAGTGTAGCTAAAAAATAAATTATCGCACTTATACCTCGTAATCTTCTATATACAGCTAAACAAGAACTTTGATCGCGGCCTTCAGATACAAGTTTGATATGAGCAGAACCAAAAATACCAGTAATAAATGCGAGAATAGATACATAAGCAGTTCCATACGATAAAACGCCAACTACCGAAGGTCCTGCAATTCTAGCAACTACTATACCTGCTATTATACCTAAAAAATGTGTAATAAAGTTTGTCCCGAAATGAACAAGAAAACGCTGTTTAAGCATATACAGTATTTTTTAATTTGTATGAGTTAACATAAGATTTACAATAATTAATATAAGCATTAGCAACCGTAAGTAGATAAGTCCAATGAAAAATTGTTGCCTGGTTAGAGCCATAAAATCCCCACATTTGCATAGAACTGCTATGAATAGCAAAAGTCGCTATTAGTGCAAATAGTATAACATATATACCGCTTCCAATAGATAGTTTAACATAATATAACCTACCATAGGTCAATATATTATAAATAATTAATAGAAAAATGCCTATCCAAAATAAATATCCAATAATTCCTCCTTGTAATAATATACTTTGGTTTCCAACATGCATATCACTATGTGCAAAATAATAATTTGAAAAACCCCATCCTATTATAGGGCTTTTGTAAAATTCGCTCATTACTCTGGGACCGCGTTCAGAGATTCTTGCTAAAGTTCCCCCTGCAGTTAAATCACCTTCTGTTAATGCCTCCAGAGTGCTCAATCTTTCAAACGATTTTGATATTTGAAATAAAAACTGAGGGTAAAAAAATTGAACTATAAATATTAAAATACCTACTAAAACACAAATTCGGATGAATTGTTTCATTAAATTGAATCCTTTCATAAAGAACACCGAAGCGAATAATATTAAGATTGCTATTATCCAACCCCTAGTAGCCGACAGTAAGATTGTGATAAAACCAATTATTATTATTAGATTTAAATAAGTATTGTTAAATATTTTTCTTTCTATACTAAGATAAAATAGTGCAAAAAATACTAAAATAAATAGTAAATGTGCAGCATGGCTTACCCTCACAATATCTGTTTCTTCTTCCCCTAAAAAGCCATACACAGATTCACCTGAAAGAATATTATGCAAGTATTCTCCTGTTATTTGCGCTTGAATAGATAAGATAAAGCAAATAAAAACAAATGGTGCAATTAATTTAAATGAATGCTCTATTCTTTTCGGATCAGATATAAATGCAGGTAAAATTAGGAGCCAAAACCAAGGTAAAATTAACCTGATTGACCATATAAGAGTAGATTGGCTTATTCCCAAAATAAATGAGTAAGCAATCGTAAATATCCCATATATTATAATCAGTTTAGCGTATTTATTAAATAATGAAAATACTTTTGTTTTCCTTGAAAGATATTTTATCATATACATAATCAAAAATAATTCACTAAAGCCCAAAGATACACCAGACATTAGTGTATACATAGGTAATCTATAAATAGTACTACCTGAAGTAAGTGTGAATAATCTACCCGGAGCATTTGTAATAACGAAAAACCAACTAATCCAGAAAACATCATCCTTAGAATTAAATATAATAAATAATAGAAATAAAAAAGATAATTTAATAAGAATTTGAGGAACTCCTAATTTCGGAAAAATATAAACAATTATAACAGTAAAAATAAATGCTAATAGGAGTTTGGTATTATCTCTTGACCAGATTGGATATGTTTTTACTTCACTATCAATGTAATTATTCATTATTTATCGATCAATTCATAAGTTGATTTGATAAATTTGGCGGGAACACCACCAAACATTGAATAAGAAGGAATATCTTTTGTAACTGCAGAATTTGGTGCCACTATAGAATGATGTTTTATTCTAATTCCTGGATATAATGTACAATTCCCTCCTATATATACATTATCTTCAATAATAATTGGGGCAGTAGGTCTATAATTTTCATTTGTTTTATCAAGAGGAATGCTATTCATACACATTTTAGCGCTAGAATGAGTCCACAAAGCAGTTGAAGGTCCTGCAATATGAACAAAATTTCCTATCGTAATGTTTGCACTATTATCCAATACATTGGAAATTCCAATATAGCTATTAGAACCAATAAATATACATCCTTTCTCAGTTCCAACACACCTGACAAAAGATTCAATGACAGAATGATTTCCGATAGTAATTTTCCTCAAAATTGCACTCCTGCCAATTTTTACATTTTTCCCTATTACAACATCATCACCAACACGCACATTTTTGCCGATCTTACTATTCTTCAAATGCATAATAGTTTTATTTATATAAGGTTTTATTATATATTTAACTATTATCTTTTTAATAATCATATTTATCTTCCTATTAATTTTCTAATTTTATTAACTACTTTGTAAGAGAATGAATTATAACTTATATGATATACAGGTAATTCATAACCACCGAAACCTTTCTTAAAAAAAGCAATATTTTGAATGTCAAGTCCTAATAAATCAAAACATTCTAAATTGTGAGAACAAGCATATTTTATAATTTCCCAATATATTAGTGAAGCGGCATTAGTATTTCTATATTTAATAAAAGTTCCACCAAACCATGAAATTATAATTTCATCAAATTGTAAAACTGCCATTGCAGAAACAACCTGTTCCTCTTTGTAAGCATAAAATATCAATGAATGTTCATAATTATTATTATCAAGGATAGAAAAATAATAACTTTTTGAGTGCAGATACAAACCAGTTCTTGCACAAAGTTCACTATATATTTCATATAATGGTTCTATATCCTCAATTATTTTGGGAATTATAACATCAACCCTGATATTAGATTGATATCCTTTTTTAATATTCCATTGAATTCTGTTTTTTATTCCATCCCATAGTTCCTTTTCAGATTTTTGAGTATTAATGTAAAGAGTTTGTTTTTCTTTTATTTTGAATCCTAATTCACGGTATATGCTAATGTCAATACCCGGAATAGATTTAATATAAATTGCTCTTCTTCTTAAAAATTTTTTTAGCTCTTTAAGATATATTTTTTGTTGACTTCTACCTTCTGAACAAACTATTCCTCCGTATGTTATTAATGTTTTTTGGTAAGGAGAAAAATAATTTATAAGTTTCTTACCAATTATGTGATAGATAATTATATAAGCTGTTATATTACCATTACTGCTAAAAAAGAGTACATTCCCTTCAACTGTATTTTTATAATAATCTTGAATTCTAAGATGCAACCGAATATCATTAAAAATATGTTTATCCTGAGAAGTTATCAGTAAATTATTGCATAAATCTATCTCTGAATTTGTTAATTCAAATATTGCTTTTTTGAATATCATTCTCTTGTCGATTTCCAGTAGTTTATGATTAATAAATATTAATAAATATCATCCTAATTTAGTATAGAGATGTGAATATTAAAACTAAATTAATTATATGTTCCTACTATCTTGAAATCCTCTTTTTACTTATTACTACCTATTATGATGTTTTATTTTCCATATTAAAACTGATAAGAGACCTTTAGTCATACTATAAGACAATGCTATGTGTCCCTTTATAATATTGCGTGCAATAGATGGTAACATAACATTAAATATCCTATTTCTACAAAATATTTTAACGACATTTGGTTCACAATTTTTCATAATTGCAATCATTGGATTCCTGGCGTCATAATAAGCTTTTAACGGTGATGACTTACCTATTGTCATACTTTCCTTATGCCATAATTTGGCTTTATGAGAATACATTATCTTAAACCCAGCTTTTTTAGCTCGCAATTGCCAATCAAAATCCTCTGCTTGAAGAAAAAACTCAGTATCATATCCCCCTGTTTTTAAATATACATCTCTGGAGACCAACCAAAATATGTCATCACAAAATGCCAACTCTGTATCCTTATCATATTGTCCTGTATCTTCCTCACCTCTCCCCAAATTCTCACCCCTCACAAGAGTAGGATGAGAACTTTTACCTACAGTTTGAAAAACATTCTGTCTTTCATAATAATAGACCTTTCCAGTAGTAAATGCTGTTCCCGGGTTTGCTTCCGCAGTTTCCACCAAAGCAGCAATAATTTGTTTATCGGCTATAACATCATTATTTGTAATTAGAACATAATCATAATTATTTTGTTCAAAAGCATAAGCCAAACCAATATTCATACCTCCGGAATAACCAAGATTCTTTTCAGAACGCATAAAAACAACATTGGGATAATTATTCCTGATAAAATCCTCCGTTCCGTCAGTTGATCCATTATCAATAACTGCAACCTTAAAATTCGGGTATTCACAATCAAGATAAGATTGCACTGCATCTATTAAAAGTTCTTTACCGTTATAGCTTAGTATCAATACTAATACAGATGGATGCATTTTAGTGGTTTAGCCCTCAAAATCATAGAGTACTTTTGCAATATAATCTATTTCCTCGTTTGTTAATTCCACAAAAAGAGGAAGAGTAATAAATTCCTTCCAAACTGTTTCTGCTATTTTGCAGGGAACATAGAAATTCTTAAATAAAGGATGCAAAGTTAGAGGATAAAAATGAACCCCTGTAGATATTCCTTTTTCTTTTAAATAAATAATGAGTTCATCGCGCCTTTTCGTTCTCACGCCGAACATCCAATATACATCTCTTTCCGTATTATACGGTAACAATGGTTTAATTTCTTTCAAACCTTTAATTTTATTTAAATATAAATTTATATGTTGTGATCTGGTCATATTCATATAATCTAATTTCTTTAACTGCACCAGACCAATTGATGCTGCCAAGTCATTCATATTATATTTATACCCCAAAACTGAAATAACATAATGCCAATGATATGCATCATTATTAGCTTCATCACGGAATTCAATTGCCCGTCTCCAGGTGTCTTTATCAATTCCTACCCATCTATATGGTTTCAACTTTTCAATAATTTCTTCATCATTAGAGCAGATCATACCTCCATCACCGGTAGTCATTAATTTCTTTTCCTCAAAACTGAAACAACCAATATCACCCCAGGTTCCAAGTTTTTTACCCTTATATTCACCTCCGGCGCAATGGGCACAATCTTCTATAACTTTTAGACCTTTATCCTCAGCAAAATCTAAGATGTTTTCAATAGCTACAGGATAACCTCCTAAATGTACAGGAATAATTGCTACACAATCATTATCATACTTTTTTTTCAAATCGCATAAGTCCATTTGCAAAGTAATTGGATCAACATCTACAAACACAGGTATCAATCCATTATAAAGTGCAGCGTTTGCTGTTGATACAAAAGTAATAGCAGGAACAAGAACTTTTTTCCCCCTGGGAAAATTAAAAGCTGTTACAGCAAGATGTAAAGCGGCAGTGGCAGAATTTACGGCTAATGAAAAAGAACCTCCGATATAAGTGCTCCATTTTTGTTCTAATTCAGATACTTTAGCACCCAAACCAATCCATCCTCTTTCAAATGTATCTTTGATACTGTCCAGTTCTTCTTGACCGACATAGGGTTTAAATAATCTAATATTCATAAGTTTCTCCTTATTCCCATGCATCTATATGAATAAATTCCTGTTTTATTCCAGCATCTATTATAGATTGTTTGAAATATTGTATCATTTCCGGTGGACCACTAATATAAAAATCAGCTTCCCCAATAGATTGTAATTCTTCTAAGATTTTGTCAGCTTCTAATTTACCCTTTTCATAGCGCTCATTGCCACTTTTATATTCCAGATACTTTTTTACTTTAAATCGGGGATTAACTAAAACAATATCATCAATCAATTCTTCACCTACCATACAATTTTTCTCTTTAGCGCCATAAAAGAGCCAAATGTTCTTATCCGGAATCTTGTATTTGATACTTTCAAGATATGATAAAAAAGGTGTAATTCCAGTTCCACCTGCAATAAATATCATATTATCGGTTATTGAATTAAATATAAAATCACCGTAGGGCATCTTCACCCAAACCTCTTGATTTTCTTTTAAATTATCATTCATAAGTTTCGTATATTTCCCTTTTACACTGTAAATTATCCTTAGTGTTTTTACCTCAGGATCATAATTAGCAATGGAAAATACTCTTGATTCAGGCCAGTTTTTGGCAGGATCATAATAATCAAGGGTTAAGTGTAAAAACTGACCCGGTTTATATTTAGGAAGACGCTTAAGTGGTTGTAATTCAATTACCGTTAAGGTTTCAGTTATCCTTTTTAAATAGGTTACAACACAAGGAGATTTTACTACAACCGACATTATAATATTTTTATCTATAAACTATTGAAAAAGGAAGAAAAAACATCGCAAATATAATTTAATCTGATTTCATCTAAACCAGGATAACAACCTATAAAGAAAGTATCGTTGGTTATAATATCAGAATTCGTAAGCATTCCACTTACTCTATGTTCTATATTTAGAAAACCGGGATGTCTGAGTAAGTTACCACTGAATAAATTTCTGGTTTCAACTCTATTCTCTTCCAAATAAGTGGTAATTTGATTACGAGTAATACCCTTATTATTTTTTATCGTTATGGGAAATGCAAACCAAGCCGGATCACTAAATTCTGTAGCTTGGGGTAAAATCAAGAAATCCTCAAACTGTTTCAACCTTGATAGTAGATAACTGAAATTATTTCTTCTTTTATAAATAAAGCTATTTAACTTTTTAATTTGAGCACAACCAATTGCGGATTGAAGGTCTGTCATTTTAAGATTATAGCCAATTTCTGAATATACATATTTATGGTCGTAACCATAAGGTAGAGTTCCATATTGCTGGCTAAATCTTTTTCCGCAAGTATTACTTTCTCCTCCGACACAATAGCAATCTCTACCCCAGTCCCTAACAGATTTGCAAATTTTTGCCAATTCTTCATCTTCACATACTACTGCTCCTCCTTCACCGGTAGTTATATGATGAGCCGGATAAAAAGAACAGGTAGCCAAATCTCCAAATGTTCCTGTCAACTTTTCTTTATATCTGCTTCCTAAAGCGTCACAATTATCTTCAATTAACCATAAATTATATTTTTTAGCAAGATGCATAATAATATCCAAATTAAAGGGATTACCCAGAGTATGCGCTAAAAAAATTGCCTTTGTTTCAGGTGATATAGCTTTTTCAACCAGTTCGGCATTTACATTATAGGTACCTAATTCAATATCTACAAAAACAGGAATTAACCGGTTTTGGACTATAGGAGCAACTGTAGATGGAAAACCCGCAGCAACTGTAATAACTTCATCTCCCGATTTTAATCTTCTATCTTTAAGCCTTGAAGAAGTAAGAGCTGTAATAGCCACAAGATTTGCTGATGATCCTGAATTTACCGTTATAGCATTTGATAAGCCAAAAAATTCTGCCAGATTGAATTCAAACTCTTCTGTATATTGACCTGCAGTAAGCCAAAAATCCAAACTAGCGGAAACAAGATTTTGAATTTCTGAATAGTCAAACACCCTACCCGCATAATACACCTTATCTTTATTTATATTAAAATCGTCGGGCTTATGTTTCAATTCATAATATTGTTTACATAAATCTAATATCTGTTCTTTAAGAGTTTCGCTATTATTTATCATTTAACATCCGTAATTTGGTTGTAATTTCATTTAAAGTTTTAAATCTGCTATCTCTTTGAGATAAAATAGGAGCAGATACCTTCCAATTTATCCCTAAGTCCTTATCGTTCCAAATAATTCCATCTTCAAATAGGGGATTATAAGGTTTATCCATTTTATAAATAAGATAGCAATCTTCCGTTCTTGTTACAAAACCATGAGCATAATTTGCCGGAATAAATAACGCTAATGGCTCTTTATCTGATAGCTCAAACAGCTGCCATTTTCCATAATTAGGAGAATCAAGATCTATGTTTACAACAACATCGCTTATATAACCTTTAATTAGAGAAATGAATTTTGATTGGGCAAATGGCTGATATTGAAAATGTAAACCACGAAGGGTATTTTTATATTTGGAATATGAGATACTTTCTTCACACCATCTTTGGGGAAGATTATATGCAGATAGTATAGTTTCATCCCAAAACCTTAAGAAATACCCTCTCTTATCTATTTTTGGATCAAGTTGAATGATTAATACACCTTCTAATGGGGTTTCTTCAATTTTCATATCCATTGCCTTTAAGAAATTTTCTAATTTGATCTCTTGAAATTTCTGCCATATTTTCACCTGCCTGATAATTCTTATACCATTCTACGGTATAAAAGACAGATTCATCAAAATTCCAGGAAGGTTTCCAATAAAGGATTTCTTTTATTTTTGTCGTGTCCAGAAAAAGATATTTTGCTTCGGGATTTGCATTTGTTTTCTGCTCAATTTTCATTTTACCTTTCCCCCAGTAAAAAATTACTTTTTCTACCAATTTTTCTACTGTTTTCATTGAATCCAGATTAGGTCCCACATTCCATACGCCTTGATAAGTGTTTTTATCTTCAGTAAGTTTTATAGCTAATAACAAATAAGCATATAGAGCATCTAAAACATGTTGCCAAGGTCTAATTGATAAAGGATTTCTAATAATAATAGGTTCATTGGCTATTAATGCTCTCATACAATCCGGTACAATTCTTTTATTAGCCCAATCTCCACCACCTATAACATTACCGGCTCTAACACTTGCCAAATTTAATTGCTTGAATGATGTTAAATAAGAATATGTAACAAATTCAGCACATGCTTTACTTGCGCTATAAGGATCCTTACCACCCAATCTATCAATTTCTCTATATCCCCAAACCCATTCTTTGTTTTCATAACACTTATCACTTGTTACAATAATACAGGCCTTTACGGAATTGCTATTCCTGCAACATTCCAAGATATTTACCGTCCCTTGAACATTAATATCAAATGTATCCTTGGGATTCTGATAACTTTCTAAAACTATCGTTTGAGCTGCTAAGTGAAAAACTATTTCGGGTTTAAAATCTTCAAATATTTTGGAAAGCTTATTAAAATCAAGTATATCTCCTCTAATATCTTCAATTTTTTCATTCAGCTTTATTAAATTAAAATGATCTTCACAATTAACAGGGTCTAATGCGTAACCGGTAACCTTAGCACCAAGCTCAAAAAGCATCAGCGATAACCAAGAGCCCTTAAAACCAGTATGACCTGTAATTAATACCCTTTTATCGTTATATTTATCTAATAAAAACATATTACTACCATATTTTCCAAAGTGCTTTATTTTCATGCCATAATTTGTTTAAATGCTCCAGATCTCTCACAGTATCTGCACATTCCCAAAAACCTTTATGTTTATAAGTCATAATTTCCTCCTTCTTTGCTAAATCCTCTAAAGGACCAAATTCAAAATCACATTGAGGATCTTCTGAAAGATAATTCATAAGATCCCGATGAAATACCATAAAACCACCATTTATAAGCCCCTTGCTGGTTTGAGGTTTTTCTTCAAAAGATAAAACAAGACCATCTTTTTCAATCATTTCACCAAACATAGAAGGAGGTTTAACACCAGTTATTGTTAAAAGCTTATTATGAGATTTATGAAATTCTACTAAAGAAGAAATGTTAATATCTGCAACTCCATCTCCATAAGTTATAAAATTTAAATTATCTTCCAGATATCTTTCCACCTGTTTTAAACGGGATCCTTTTAGATTCTTTAAGCCAGTATCAACTAAAGTAACATTAAAATTATCATCATTTGAGTTATGAAATATTATCTCATCGGAAGCTAAATTTATTGTGAAATCACTGTTATAAGTATAATAATGATAAAAGTAATCCTTAATCACATTTCCTTTATAACCTAAGCATACGATAAAATCATTATAACCATAATGACTAAAAATCTTCATAATATGCCAAATAATTGGTTTACCTCCAATTTCAATCATTGGTTTTGGCATTAATTCACCAATAGAACCTAATCTTGTTCCCATCCCTCCAGCTAATATTATAACTTTCATAATAGTTCCTTTGTTTTTAAGTTCTTAGCACGGGAGTGCACAGTTCAAAATGCAGTAGTGCAAAGTTCAAAGTGCTTAGTTAGGGTTTTGAGAGTTTTTTAGATAGCGGATAAAACTGCCCATTAGTTTATTGATACTATTTAATTGAGACATTAATTCATTATGTTGATTTAGAGCTATTTAGTGAATGTCTAAAGCAACAAACAAAATAGATTCAACTTCAAATACTGAATAATGCAAACATTTTATAAATTAAAGAAGTGATTCCTTTAAACCAAGGGTTTCGGTGATATATAGTTTTTGCAATATAACCTAACATAAAATATATCAAATAATTATAAACATTGAGGAAATTATGAACTTATCATTGGGATTCCACTCTCTTTTATTGCTTTAGCTTTATGCATTGTTAGCTTTTTATAAGCACAAAAGACAAAATAATAACTTAAATATAGTAGCCAAGGCAACACCGGAATAAATCTTCTGGATTCACTCCCAATAATATAAAAAAGTGCGCAATAAAATAGATATGCTATCCAATAAATTAAGTTTCTCTTTTTATATATTATAAAACCGATAATGGAAAATACCCCGATTAATATGCTTATAAAATTTAAAGCTAATGTCTGTATGATAATAATTATATCATATTTATTCTGAGTTTTATTAAACTCTTTTGTTAGGAAAAAAATAGAATCTCGGAACTTTCCAACGAAAGGTGTCCAATCATTTTGAATAAATAAACCTTTTAAATTCTTAAATGCTTTATGACACTTATATCTTAGCTGTTGCGGAAAAGATATATTTAACTTTCCTATTATAGAATCAGCAGAAGCAGAATACCATCCTGAAAAAGATCTTTGAAAGATTTCTGCTTCTGGTAATTCCGTTCTACCTCTTATAAAAATTTGATCAAATTCATCCTTAGATATTTCTCCGAAATATTCCGCTTCAATTAAGGCATTTGACCAATTAATTACTTCGGGTGTAAGTGAGGTTCCCATAGAAGTTACAATTTTAAGATTGGGATAATAACTATAAACATAGGCAAACCAAGGAAAAAGGAGAGCAATAAATATTATTGCATAGAGAATTATATATTTTATAGATTGCCAAAATTTAATTTTGGATAAAAGCATAATTATCAGAATGAGGGGAGTAAACACTACCATAACTTGCCAAGATAACGATGCCAATGCTATAGATATAATAGCTAAAAGCAAATAAAGCTGTTTTTGGCTCAAGTAAAATTCAACCATACAGAAAGAAAATAAAGCCAATAAGAAAGTTATCCAAGATTCTCTCATAATATAGGTACAATAGGAAATAAAAGGATAATAGAGAATTATAAGTAACGAAATAAATCTTGCATTACGGATTGAATGTAGATTTATTAGTATCCTATATATAAAATATACGGATATGATTAACAGAATTAGTTGAACATATTTAGCACATTGAATTTCACCCTTTTTTGTTTTCATTGTTCGTGTAGAGACATTATATTCATCCCACTTCAGTAGAGTGGGCTCGCCAAATATGTCATAAATTTTATAAATTGCGGCTAAAAACATTGGATATCCCGGTTCTCTTGCAAAATTAACCGTATAAGGATATTGATATGCTGGAGAGTATACCCCTCTTAATGTTATATTTACGGCATAATTATGATATCCTGTTCCATCAGGTAAAATATAATAAGGACTTCTTGCATTAATTGCTATGCTACCAACAACAAAACCGATTAAAAATAAAAGAGATACGAAAGTAATCTCGGAAATATTACTTAATTTGTTAGTTATATATTTCATAAGAATTCTACTTTATGTATATAATAATATAAATATTAAATATGTAAATCCATAAATAATATATCAAACTAAACTTTATAACATTTAGCATTATTTTTTTAATCCCAGCTATGGGATATAAACAGAAAAGGATATATAAATATAATATCAAGATAGAAAATAATCTCTATATATGACAGTGCTTTACTGTTTTTTACATCTCCATTCCTCTTTAATATTGTTTTATTTATCACTTATAGATGTTTTACCCTTTTTAATAATAAATTCCGGTCTGTTCTTTACCTCATCAAAGACCCTCAGCAGGTATCCAGCTATAATACTTATAGATAATAGAATTAATCCGCAGAAAAAGGAAATAATAATGAGGGTTGTAGTCCAGCCCAGTATTTTAAAACCACCTAATTTTTCTTGACCCGTAAGTTTTAAAATTACTGAAATCATAATAACTATTATAGATAACATATAAGAAAGAAAACCCATCCCAGAAATAAGTTTTATGGGAAAATTGGACGATGCATAGAAAGTATCCTTAAAAAGGCAATATTTCTTTTTAAAAGTCCAACGAGATTTACAATAAATATTTTGGGGTCGTTCAAAAGGAATATATAACGGATCAAAAACTAACCTTAAGACCTCAATCGGGGTAACAGTATTAATTAGGATGAATTCTTTCATTGATGATATCTACCAATTCTCTATCTTTGGCAAAAATATCAGCTCCTAAAGGAGGTAAAGAAACATCTGATAAATGATTCATTATCCAGTAATAGGTTCGGGCAAATAATTCAGTAAAAAACCCATCATTTCTTTTATCTCTATAGGGAATTATTACTTGAGCCCCATTTTGCCATTCCCTATACATTTATATACACATCCATCGGTGTCTGCCAATCATCAGGCATAGAAGTAACTATATCACTTTTTGCAATTGAAAAACCTGCAAACTTTGCATAATGAGCTGTATAATTTCTGCTTAACTGGTAAGCTCTTACATTGTTGTGTTCTTCCTCTAATTTAGTAGCTACTTGGTATGAATTATCTTTTGACCCATCATCAATAATAATGAATTCGTAATCAATTTCTTCTTCTCTCAGTCGTTTATCCACTTCTTTATAAACCGGTGCAATAAGATTTTCACTGTAATATGATAATAAAATTATATAATAAAGTCCTTTTCTCATAATCTTTTCCCAGATTTTTGGAACATAATAGAAGACAAGATATAATTATTAATTGTAGTAAAAGACACAACCATAAATGAATAGATCCAATTCTCCAATGTAAAAAGCTTTTTAAAGATATAATGCAAAATCATTCCTAAAACCATCCCGCTAAAATATACGAGATAGTAAAGAACCAAAGATATAAAACTAAATTTGCTCTTTTAATGTAAAAAATCTATTTAAAGTGTAAGAAACCAATATAAAAAATGAATAATTCAATATATTAGGTTAGATAAAGTGAAGTGCCAATTAATTTTAACCCAAAAAATGTGGATACCATAGAAGCAATAGTTACAAATGCTCCTACAACTCAGAATTTAATAAATCCAAATAGATTAAAATACTTCAATGCTTTTAGTTATTTGTGAGAGTTGCTCTATAGAAAAAAAAGGATTTATAGGTAAGCTTAAACACCATTCAGCAATTTGTTCTGCAATGGGAAAGGAAATATTATTCATTTGCATATATGCTTTTTGTTTATGGGGAGGAATAGGATAATGGATCATCGTTTCAATACCTGATTATGTAAGATGTTCTTGCAGTTTTTTTATGCTAAAGAGGATAGCCACTTGAATAATATCCATCAATCGTATAGAAGCTATTAAAAAGGGGAACTGCAGGATGCAATCCAACAGAAACAATACGATAACTATCTTGTGGTCTATTTAAATAGTTTTTTATATCTTCAAATAAAGTAGGGCTATAGTATTGGATTATAACTTATATTCCTATTTTCCATTCCAATCACCTTTTTAACGACCTGCTTTGTATTATGATTAATGTTATAATATAATATTCCAATTTGCAAAATCAGTATGACGGTTAGCAATTTACGCACTTTCAGGTTATTTAAGCAAGATAATGTAATATAGAAAATCAAATATTGAATTGTTAATAATAACCAGTAATATCTCTGTAATTGTAGCATTTTTAATACTGGTATATGCTGTTGAAATGATACCCATATTTTATTATTTAAGAGAAATGAAATTAGAATAATGGCTACATATAAAAATTATAACTTCTTTGCCATCTGGGGAATAGGTTTCTTATTATACAATAAAACTATCATTACAATAATAAAGGAAATAATTATAAGCGTGGGATAGCCACTATTGTGCACAACATTAAATAAAAATATCTTTGCTGCAAGAATAGCTGCATCTTTAATAGGATCATAACGATTTACTAAATTTAATTCTGCTCTATGGGATATAAAAAGGGGATCTAATACAGATAAAATAAGAGATGTATTGAACAATATGTAAAATATAGCTAATAAAGCTATAAATAATATCTTTCTTTAGGCCTAAAGCTCTTTGTTATAATTTGTACTAATTCATAGATAGCTAACACAACCAATAAAAATATTCCTACTAAAGCAAGGACTGATTACCAGGTATAAAAAGCTGAAATCAATATTGATCTTAACGGCTTTTCATCGGAAGTTATATAAATATAGAAAATTAATGGTAATCCGAATACACTTATTCCTGCATAAGGCCAAATATAGCATAAGCCATAGGCAAGCGCTATTCCATTAACCCACAAGAAATTTAACTTAGTTTTTTTGTTTCCTGATTTAACTATAAAAGCAGAATCAACATCCCGAAATAAGCAATTAAGAATATAAAAAGCTTATTAATAATTTCTGCCGTAAAGGGAGGAAACAATATAAAAAGAATTAATATGGGAGAAAACACTAAATCTTTATGCTTTTTTACACCTCCTACCGTTTGAGGAAAATATCCTGAAAGCTCTTTGTTGGTTAAATTTTGAGCTTGAAGTTTTAGTAGAACATGAGATTCATCTAATCTGTCTCCAATTGTTAGAAATGAATTATGCTCTAATATTAGGAAAGAAATGAATGGCAATAATATTATAATTAATGAGATTATAATATTATAATTAATATAATTATTTTTCTCCATTATATTTTATCCTTTTATATGATCCCACTATATTAATTGTATTCTATACTTTAATTTTTAGATTTCATTACCCAAAAATTAATTCCACTATAGTTTATTATAACTATAAATGGTATTATAATTAATTGTGCTAATATTGAATTTATCTTATAGTGTTCTACTGCTAATTTAAGTAACAGAATACTAACTATATATGAAATAATATAAATAGTTGCATATTTCCATAATCTTCCCTTGAATTCAAGCTTTTTATTGGGTTTAAATACATAAATATAATTAATTATATATGTATATAATAGACCCATAATCCAAGATATTGTAAAGGAAATTGTATATTTTAAATGAAAAATATATAAAGCTATAATATATATTAATGTTGTAAAGATAGCATTTGAAACACCAACAATAATATATTTAATGAATGAAGTTGGAATCTGTTTAAATAGAAAAATATATGATACTTTCATTCATATATTTTATCTATAATGTATTTAAACCTTCCCCTAGTTTGATCTAAAGTTCTCCATAGATATTCTCCAATGATACCTAACATAAGCATCTGAAAGCCAGAAAGAACTAGAATAAGTATCATTAGCGGAGCCCAACCAGGGAAAGGAACATTGTTATGAAAATAACTAATAATTATTATTATAGCATACAAAAAACCTGCTGCAGAGATTAGTAATCCCATTACACTCATTATTCTAATGGGAAGGTATGAATACGACAAAATAGCATCTAGAAGCATATTTATTTTTAGGGAAAATGTCCATTTTGATTTACCATAAGGCCTTTTTCTTCTTCTATAGGGTATAAATACTGGTTGAAATCCAGCATATAATACTTTACCCTGAATAAATGGATTAGAATCTTTATCATTAACAATTATATTAATAACTCTGCGAGATATTAGAAAAAAATCAAAACCTCCTAATGGCATATTTTTAAAAGATAATAACCTCATAATAGAATAGAATATTTTTGAAGTAATTACTCTAAATAATGATTCATCTCTTCCTTCTCTATTAGCTATTACAATATCACTATTATTATTATGTACAATTTCAATCATAGTATTAATTAATTCAGGCGGATCTTGAAGATCTGCACTTATTATTACAGCATAATTACCTGAACAATAATTTAATCCAGCTGACCATGCCGCAGCTTGACCAAAATTTCTGGAAAATTTAATTACTTTTACTTTGGGTCTATTTTCACAATAAATATCTTGGAGTATTTTGAATGAGTTATCATTAGAACCATCATCAACAAATATTATCTCAAATTGAATATTTTCATTTTTAATAATAACCTCATCATTGATAAATTTATATAACTCTTTAAGAGATTCTTCATTGCAATAAACTGGTATAATGATAGATATAATATTATTTGATGATAGCATATACATTTCCTAAAATTAAATTAATTAAAATCAAAATAATTAAATATTTATTTCTTTGATAACATATAATAATTATAGAATGTTATCACGTATTACTCGACATGGAATCCCATAAGCAATCTTTCCACTAGGAATATTTTTTGTGACTATGCTTCCCGCTCCAATAATACAATTAGACCCTACTTTTTTATTCATTGTTATAATTACACCAGCATCTATTAAAGAATTCTCGCCTATTTCTATTGATCCTGAAGTTACAACACCAGCTGCTATATGAACATGATTATGTATAATATTATCATGATTAACCTGACTTCCTGTGTTAATAATAACATTATCACCAATGATTGGATTAGGAGTAATAAGACAGCCTGCTTCAATCAGAACACCCTTTCCTATTCTTACCTCTGGGGCAATAATAGCTGAAGGATGTATGATAGTTTTTCCCTCCCAGCCATTAGTTATAAAAAATTCATAGACATCTTTTCTATATTTCATATCTCCAAATCCTATATGAAATAAATTCGTTTTAAATTTATCCTTTAAACAATTTAAATTAGAAAGATCAAAATTTATAAATGAACTCATTAGTGGATAACCCATAAAAGTAGTTTCTAATGTGTTAACAGTAGTGACAAAACAAGCTATTTCATATTTACCTTGGGATATTAGATTATAAGCTACAACTTTTGCATGTCTTCCACTTCCTATAATTATAATTTTTTCCTTCATTTTTATACCTCTATTTAATAAACATTAGGTTAAGTCATTTATTTGAAAATTATATATATAATGTATCTAATTTTAATTAAGTTATTATACTCTATTAGTTTAATCCAAGTTGTTGAGTATATTCATTATAAACAGTTTCAATAGTAAAAATCCTGATTATTAAAATGTTAAATGTTAGTTCTATAACTTATTGTCAGGCATAATAAAGTACGACATTTATCAAAGTTATTTTAATAGATTAAATAGATATTCCCCATATCCACTTTTCCTAATAGGTTCAGCTAACTTCATAAGTTGCTCTTTATCAATGAAGCCCTTGCGATAGGCAATTTCTTCTATACAGCTGATTTTTAGTCCCTGGCGGTTTTGGATTACTTCCACAAATTGGGATGCTTGAATTAAGGACTCAAAAGTTCCAGTATCCAGCCAAGCAGTTCCTCTTCCAAATACCATCACTTTTAAATTCCCCTGCTCAAGGTAAACTTTATTGACATCTGTAATTTCATATTCACCTCGTGCAGAGGGCTTTATTTCACTGGCTATCTTAACTACACTGTTATCATAGAAATAAAGACCAGGAACAGCATAGTTGGATTTTGGCTCTTTAGGTTTTTCTTCCAAACTGATTGCCTTCATATCTTTATCAAATTCTACTACTCCATAACGCTCAGGATCAAGAACAGGATAGGCAGTTATTATTGCTCCATCGGGTTTTGTGCAAGTTTTCAATCGTCCTTGCAAATCAGCTCCATAAAAGATATTATCCCCCAAAATTAAACAAACACTATCCGAACCGACAAAATCAGCACCAATCACAAATGCCTGAGCAAGTCCGTTAGGAATTTCCTGAACTTTATATACAAAGCGCATACCGAGCTGAGAACCATCACCTAATAACTTTTGAAAGGTGGAATTATCTTCAGGAGTAGTAATAATTAAGACCTCTCTAATACCTGCCAGCATTAAAACAGAGAGAGGATAATAGATCATCGGCTTATCGTAAACAGGAAGCAACTGTTTACTAACAGCGATGGTTATAGGATATAAACGAGTACCGGATCCACCGGCAAGTATGATGCCTTTCATTTTAGCGGAGAGCAGAGGGCAGAGGGTTTAGGGGTTAATAGAGATTTTCGTAAGTTAGTTAGCATTTTACTTATGGAGGATAATTCTAATTTCATAGAGTCCAATTCTTCCATAGTTATATACTTTCTTCTTTCAAAGAGGATTAAAATATTAACGCATTCAAATACAGAACGACGAGCAATATTCAAAAATTGAGCAAAATCCTTATCCGAATTTGATGCAGAACCTTCGGCAATATTATTAGTTATGCTCATAGCTGCAGCTCTAAGTTGTTCTGAAAATCTATAGCAATGTTTCATATCAGTCCTATCTGCAATTCCAAACAATTTATCTGATAATTCAATACTTTTCTGCCATACATCCAGTTTTTCAAATCTAAACATCTCTTTTTCTATCACCTCTCTGCTCTCCGCTCTAAGCTCTCTGCTCTCTACTCTCCGCGTTTTTAATGACTTCGCATACCCTGGATACATCATCTTCATTAAGATCAGGATAAAGAGGAAGGCAAATTACTGAATCAGCAATTTTTCTCGCATTAGGAATTTTATGTTTAGAGAGGATTTTATAACCCTTGTAAAGAGAAAAGTCAGTAATCAGGGGATAAAAATATTTACGAGGAAAAATGTTTTCTTCCTGGAAGCAAATAAAGAGTTCATCTCGTGTTAAGGGAAAGCCGGACTTAACCAAAATGGGAAAATAAGAATAATTATAATCAAGATCGGGAGGTATGCTCATTAACTTTATCCCTTGAATTTCACTAAGCTGCTCTACATAAAAATTAAACCAATGCTTTCTTTTACTTATTATTTCCTCAAGATAAGGAATAAGAGCTAAGCCCATAGCGGCTTGTACCTCATTCATTTTTCCATTTGTTCCTAAGGTAACTATATCTACTCCAGCTTCGTACCCAAAATTTCTTAACTGATCTATTTTATTTTTAATAGCAATATCTTGGCAAACAACTGCCCCCCCTTCAAAAGTATGAAAGACCTTAGTTGAATGGAAACTTAAAGTAGAAACATCTCCCCAATTCAGTATTGATTCTCCCTTTTTCTTGATCCCAAAAGCGTGAGCTGCATCATAAATAACCTTCAGCCCTTTGCTCTTAGCCCTCTGCCCTACGCTATCATTGTCACAGGGTAAACCATAAACATGAACCGGCATAATAGCTGATACATCTTTATCTTTAACTTCATCTATTAATTCCGGATCAAGATTGAATCCGTTATCTTCAATATCAATAAATATTGGCTCCAGACCCTTAAGCAAGATCACATTTGAGGTAGCAATAAAAGTATAGGGAGTTGTAATAATCTTCCCTTTTAACTCTAATGCCTGAATAGCCAATTCCAATGATATTGTGCCATTATTAATCAAAGAAAGATTTTTGACACCCAGTTGTTCCGTTAGTTGCTTTTCTAAATGTTGACTCAATTCACCATTATTGGTAAGAACTCTGGATTGCCAAAGCTCAAGTAACTTTTGGTGATAATCTTGGATATTGGGTAAGAAGGGTTTTGTTACTAAAATTTGTTTATTCATAATTTGTGCGGGAGTTCAAAGTTCTTAGTTGGGATGTTGAGAGTTTTTTAGATAGCGAATAAAATCGCCAATTAGTTTCTTGATACTATTTAACTGTGAAATAATTTCATTATGTTGATTTAGATCTATGTAGTGAATATCTAAGGCGACATATAAAAGAGATTCAACTTCTGAAGCAGAACGGTATGAATAGGTAAAAATTTGAATAGAGGATTTGCTTGAACCACTATCAAAACCCTAAGCTATATTGGACATAATAGAAACAGATGCTCTGTGAATTTGATCTCTAAAGCCGAAATCCTTTTGTGGATTACCTTGGGAAAAGATATTATAGACATTAGCCACAAACAGCCGCGCTTGTTTCCATGCTTCAATATCAGTGAAACTTTCAATCTTCACAATTCAACTCCTGAATTCCCTCACTTTGAACTTTGAACTCCCGCACTGATTACAGCTTCGCCCCGTGGCTTATGCATCGTGTGCTACATAAGACATTGATAATATGGCTGTTAGAGTATTATATTTTAATAAGGACTGGATTCTGCATCAGGAGCTGAAGGGCAAAAAACAGGACAAATATAAAAATTGACTTCTAAATCACCCGTTAAAAGGGTGACTGAGAAGTCAATGAGTTTAGGGTTAAAGTTCTTTGTTGCCCTGTATTTTATCGGTATGAAAGCCATAGTTTTATAATACTCTCGCTTATAATTTTCATAATTGAGCACACCATTGAAAATCGGGTTTGGGTTGTCAATCATTTTTTACAGGTAAAAGTAGATAGAGGCAAATTGGATAAAGCGAGAAAGGAGGTAACAGATGAAAAGATAAAGGGTTAGGGTTGTGGAAAAATATCTATATCTCACGCAGATTTCGCCGATTACTCAGAGAAAAAAGATGAGGGCTGAGGGCAGAGGGCTGAGGGCTGAGGGCGTAGAGCTGAGGGCAAAAAAGGATTTAGCTTGACGCAGATTAGGGTAGTAAGAAAAAGGTATAAAAAGTAATAATGGTAAATAGAGAAGATGATTTCAATAGTAATAGACAGTAAAGTGACTCGTTGGACAAGGGAAATAAAATATGTGTTTGGCTTTATTTTCCAGACCCTGGGTTATAACTTTCGTTTTCTGGAAGAACTGGAAGATTTGAAAGCAAATGATATTTTGCTGGTATATAGTTATACAGAGCCAACTCCTGAAGAGCTAAAAAGTTTGGCAAAGCATTTTATCACTTTTTTCATTCCTTGTGATCCGGATTTCTTTGATGCTAAAGCATATAGTGCAGACCGTTTGCGTAGATGTATGCGGGAAATAAAGTTGCTAAATATCACCCCTGTGATATCCAACCGCAAGTTTGAATACCCTGCGGAAAATTATACGGAAAGTGACATTAGTGGCGGAAAAATCAATTTTGATCTGGTTGGCAATCTCTTTTTGCACTTAAGCAATCTGGAAGAAAGTAGTGATGCTGGTTCAATGGAAAAGGGTTTTTATCCTGATAGTGCAAGTGCCTTTTATAATTATCGGGAAACCCCTATTGTGGATAATTTGCTGTGGCTGATGGATTCATTGATTAAAGAACACTGCCGAGCTAAAAATAACTGCATTGTGCAAAAGCTATTATGGCCCTCCGCTCAGCAGGCAGCCGTTCTTCTTTCACATAGTATTGACGATTTACAAAAGTGGGATGTTTCATCTTTAATTCTTTCCATTCCTGATGATTTGGCAATGTTTTTTACTTTTCGCTGGAAACAACTTGCACATACTTTAACTGGAAAAATTCAGTATCTATTTACCAACTATGAACTTAACTGGAACTTTGACGAATTTCTGAAATATGAAAAGGATTCCAATTGCCGCAGCACTTATTTTCTGGCTACTGAAGCAAATGAGGAAATTGATTATTCTTTGGAAGACCCTGATCTGCAGGAAGAAATTCAGAAAATTTTGCATAACGGAAATGATATAGGTCTTTTGGCAACTGCAGATAAACTTACGCAGGACGATTATTTAACCCGCAAACAAATTCTCCTGCATCTGCTGGGTAAAGAAAAACTGGGAATTCGTCAACTGAACTATAAAAGCAATAATACAATCCGTGAATTGCAAAACAAAATATCTCCTGTTTTTAGCCAGAGCACAGCGTTTCAATCGCTTCCAGGATATAAAAATGGAATGTCCTTACCTTGGCAACCTTGGGTAAATGGAACTAAAATGGATTATTGGGAATTGCCTACAATTTATCGTGATGAATATTTGAAGATTAATAAACATAACTATCTGCAACTGGAAGATGCTAAACACCAACTGAAAAAGTTCTTCCAAAATGCTTTGCGCACTCATAGTATCTTCAGCACTGATTTCACGATTGCCAGCTTCAGCAATATCAGCTATATGAATAAACTCTATCCTTATTTACTGGCACTGATTAAAAGTAGTAATACTTATCTGACTACGGCAGGGGAATTAGTTGACTGGTGGGAAAAACGAAATCGGGTAACGATTAATGAAAGCGAAGATCAGATTGGACTGATTTTCCCGGATGATTTGGATAATTTTACGCTGTTTTTATTGGGAAATCCGAAAATTAAAGAGGTGGCTGAAATACCGGCAAAAGTGAAAGGGAATCAGATACAGTTCTCTAATATTAAAGCGGATTCTATAGCGGTGATAGTGCTGGAAGGAAAATGAAGGGTTCACGCAGATTTCGCTGATGTCGCAGATAAAATATGATAATAGGTAGGGGATGAACAGGATGAAAAAGATTTACAGGATTTAGAATATAAGTTCCGGAGGAACGACAGATAATAACGACGGGGAAATTGTTTTCCAGGGATTAAATGATGAAAAAGGTGTTACATATACAGTTACTACCAATACTATCCGGGGTGCAGAGATTTTCTTTGCATCTTTTGGATGGCTTGGATAGAAATGAATTTGAAATCTGGATTGCCTGCAAACCAGGTGGAGAATTTGTGGACGAAATAAAAGTTAGGGGTTATCATTATTTACCCTTACCCACTTTTCGTCATCAGATATGTGTTTGGGATATTTTTACCTTTTTCCACTTGCTTTACTTAATTAAAAAGCACCATTTTGATATTGTGCATACTAATGCTTCCAAACCTGGATTATTAGGTCGTTTAGCTGCTCGTTTAGGTAAAGTTCCTTTAATTATTCATACCACACATACTTTTCCGTTTCTGGAACATCAAAAGCCGATTATTTACAAGTTTTTTACCACTTTGGAAAAGATAGGCAACCGATTGGGTGATTACAATGTTTTTGTGAATAATTCCGATCGGCTAAAATCCTTAAGGATGGGTTTAATCAAGCCGGAAAAAGCAATCACTATTTACAATGCCCTTCCGTTAGGATTAACTTCTGCTTTACAGGAAATTGCCCAAAACCGCAAAAAACCGGAGAAAGAAATTATTATTGGTTCTACTTTGCGTTTTTGTCTCCAAAAAAATGTAATCAATTTAATAACTGCTTCGTGTAATGCCTGTTTGCAGGAACCAAAATTAAAATTCATCCATCTGGGTGAGGGTGAATATTTTGAGCTTTGTAAAGCAATCGTTCACAGTTACGGTTTGGAAGAACGCATTATACTTCCGGGTTGGGATAAAGATGTTTTGCCTTGGCTAAAAGTTTTCAATGTCTTTATTTTATATTCCCGTTGGGAAGCGATGCCTTTTAGTATCATTGAAGCAATGCATTCAGGACTGGCAGTAATTGTTTCAGATCTGCCCTCTCTTTCAGAATTGGTAGACAGTGAAACAGGTTATATTGTTCCTTTAGATAATAGTGCTAATTTGATTCAGACCTTCAGGGAAATAGCAAGTGATTTTGAAATGCCTTATCAGAAAGGGAAAAAAGCGGCAAAAAAGATAGCTGAAATTTGTTCTTACGAGAAGATGGTTAATGCTTACAGAGAACTTTATCTATCAGCAAAATAACAGAGCTGTATAATGATAAATATATACTTACTAATAATAATTGAAGCGGTATTGATTCACCTTTGCACCCATTTGCTTTTTCCGCTGAATTTGAAAATTTCTAAAAA
>Ga0208197_1001039_pt1 | contig 30714 bp, 26 predicted proteins | sample AD_JPNNA4_MetaG_FD_184444 | JGI IMG/M metagenome (GOLD analysis project Ga0208197, IMG submission 184444) | Active sludge microbial communities of municipal wastewater-treating anaerobic digesters from Japan - AD_JPNNA4_MetaG (SPAdes) (version 2) | ecosystem: Engineered > Bioreactor > Anaerobic...
GGTAGGTATTGCCTGACGCCCTGAGCAACGGTCTCGCCGACCGCCTTGCCCTTTCCAGCGTTCTGCGTATACTGGCTTTACCCCAAAGGCGAGGCGAGAGGGGCGGCTGGTTTCCAGGCGCTCTTCTCGTCTTTCAGTGCAGGCGAGTGAACGGCACAAGCGCATCCACCAATTTGAGCTTTTTAAGGTCCTTCCCCTTGACAACGGCATACATCAGTTGACAACGGCATACATCAGTTGACAACGGCATACATCAGTTGACAACGGCATACATCAGTTGACAACGGCATACATCAGTTGACAACGGCATACATCAGTTGACAACGGCATACATCAGTTGACAACGGCATACATCAGTGGGCGGACGCCCACTGCAACCCCACAACTGCGCACCCCGCCGACCGCGCACGGCTTTTGTAGGACCTGGACTCCCACCGCCCGCGCCTAACCTTTCAATGTCCTTCTTCTTTTCTTCATCAGCCTTTGAGAAGCAGACTTCTTTCGACTGGCGCTTCTCTCGGTCTTTGCGAAGCTGGCTTCTTGCGACTGGCGTTTCTCTCAGTCTTTACGAAGCAGACTTCTTTCGACTGCCGCTTTTCTCAACCTTTGCGAAGCAGACTTCTTTCGACTGCCGCTTTTCTCAACCTTTGCGAAGCAGACTTCTTTCGACTGACGTTTCTCTCGGTCTTTGAGAAGCAGACTTCTTTCGACTGGCGTTTTTCTCCGTCTTTGCGAAGCAGACTTCTTTCGACTGGCGTTTTTCTCAGCCTTTGCGAAGCAGACTTCTTCCGACTGGCGTTTCTCTCAACCTTTCAACCGCGCGCTTCTTCTAACTGCCGCCCGTTTCTCTGTTGCGCCTGTGCCGCCCAACGATAGGGTTCAGGCGCGCGGCGGGTGCGGCGCAGAACCTTCGAGAGCAGACCTGGTTGTGCGCGTTTCTTCTCCGAGTGCCGGCGGCGAAGCCGCGTCGCCTGCAACCAATGTTGGGCGGACGCCCACTGCAAACCTACAACTGCGCACCCCGCCGACCGCGCACGGCTTTTGTAGAGCTTTGACCCCCACCGCCCGCGCCTAACCTTTCAATGTCCTTCTTCTTTTCTTCATCAGCCTTTGCGAAGCAGACTTCTTTCGACTGACGCTTCTCTCAGCCTTTGCGAAGCAGACTTCTTTCGACTGGCGTTTCTCTCAGTCTTTACGAAGCAGACTTCTTTCGACTGCCGCTTTTCTCAACCTTTGCGAAGCAGACTTCTTTCGACTGCCGCTTTTCTCAACCTTTGCGAAGCAGACTTCTTTCGACTGGCGTTTCTCTCAGTCTTTGCGAAGCAGACTTCTTTCGACTGGCGTTTCTCTCGATCTTTGCGAAGCAGATTTCTTTTGACTGCCGCTTCTCTCCGTCTTTGCGAAGCAGACTTCTTGCGATTGGCGCTTCTCTCAACCTTTCAACCGCACGTTGCTTCCAACTGACGCCCGTTTCTCTGTTGCGCCTGTGCCGCCCAACGACCCAGGTTCAGGCGCGCGGCGGGTGCGGCGCAGTACCTTCGAGAGCAGACCTGGTTGTGCGCGTTTCTTCTCCGAGTGCAGGCGGCGAAGCCGCGTCGCCTGCAACCGATGTTGGGCGGACGCCCACTGCAACCCCACAACTGCACACCCCGCCGACCGCGCACGGCTTTTGCAGAGCTTTGACCACCACCGCCTGCGCCTAACCTTTCAATGTCCTTCTTCTTTGTCTTCATCAGCCTTTGAGAAGCAGACTTCTTGCGGCTGGCGCTTCTCTCGGTCTTTGAGAAACAGATTTCTTTCGATTGGCGCTTCTCTCAGCCTTTGAGAAGCAGACTTCTTGCGACTGACGCTTCTCTCAACCTTTCAACCGCGCGCTGCTTCTAACTGCCGCCCGTTTCTCTGTTGCGCCTGTGCCGCCCAACGGTTTGTTCATGTGATCGGCGTTTTGTACTCCGCAACTCGCTTGGCAAGACTTGAAATGCAAAAATCGCGCCGCTTACCTTGAGGCGTAACCGAGTCACATGCAACTTGGGTTGGGCAGCACCTAACATTAGAAATTGCGCCGAACTACGGGAAAATTACCCTTTGAACATCCTGCCAACCTACTGTGCTGATACCACCGCTACTTCCACCGATGACGATACCACCTCCACTGCGTAATGTAATACGCTGTATTCTCCGATATCCTTCATCCTGCCAAATCCAACCATAGAGATAAAGACTTTTCCCAAACACATATGGCTTATCACTCAAAAACGAATCGGAGATAGAAGCGTTGGTATGCTTCGGAAATGTGTCCTTGCAGTTATTGTGTAATTCGATCAGGTAAGATTCCCCAGATTTTGTCCAAATCTCTACTCCACTAAAGTAGCAAGGCTCCTCCTGGAAATAGATTTCTATCCGGGCCAGCTCGCTTGGAGCTATAGTTATTTGCTCTTTATCTTCGGATTCACTTTGTAAATATAGGGTTTCTGATTCTTTTTTCTTCGGGGTGTAACTGTAAAGAGTACCCTCTGGCTTTGTGAGGGAGTCTCCAAACTCATACACAAATACCCAATCTTCTATAGCTCGCTCGCTTCCATCCCGATACACTAAAGTGGCGATTCTTGAAGGTGTAGGGATTGGCCTAGGCGTCGCTGTTGGTGTCACTGTTGGTCTGGGTTTAGCTGTCGGAGTTGGTGTCGGCGTAGCCACCAGACTTGAAATCGCCCCACACCCCACCATTCCTGGCAAAAGCGACAAAGAGAGCAACAAGATGCCAGCCTTGAAAAACACGTTCTTATGTTTCATCTTGGTCTCCTTTCTGGACTTGCCGCCCAACGGTTGGTTTCAGCGGCAGCGGCGGGACGGGCAAGACTCCATCGCCCAAAATCAACTCCGCTGGCTCGCGCCGCGTACCCACAAGCGGCGAAGCCGCTGTCCGCTGCAAACGGTGTTAGCCGCCGTTTGACATCACCGAAGCCATCTCAAAAATCAGAGCCTTATCCGTTCCATGTTCCGATTCTACCAAGACTTTGCCATCTGGACTGACTATCATTGCTCCGCCAAATGATGCTTCTGGTAGAGCCGAATCTTCCAATGAATTCACAAGCAAGCCAGTTATGCCAACCTTCTTGATTTCATCTGCATAGGCTTGACGTTCTTCTTTCAACCATCTATCTAAATCAGGTGATTTTCCATCAAAACTGCGTGCTAGCGGCAATATCAAAACATCGGTATCTCGGCTCACTCTGGCTTTTACTTCGTCATCAAATAAATCGCCGCATAAAAGCACAGAAACTTTACCGAACTCGGTGTTTACCGCTTTCACTTCGTTGCCTGTTGCAAATGGCGGTTGCTCGCTAATTTTTCGATGAACATGGACGAGACGCCCTGCCTTATCAATTAGAACGGCAGAACTGTAAATGCCTTCCTGTGCCTTTTCCAACATCCCAAAGCAGATATAGCACTCATATTCTTTGGCTAATTCTGAAACAGTAGCGGTAGTTTTGCCAGGGATTGGCTCGGCAAACTTTTCAAAATCTTCAGGCTCATACAAGTATCCTGTAAAGGCACACTCTGGCAAACAGACCAAATCAGGCTGATAGGAGGCTACTTCCGCTAACCTTGCTTGAAAATGCCGCAGGTTTTCCGCAGGGTTTCTTACTTCTATCTTTAGTGGGATAAGGCAAACTCTCATGCTGACATCCTAACATCAGGCGGCTAACGGCTGGGTTCAGTGGCGCGGCGGCTGCGGCGTAGTATCTTCGAGACGCGCCCCTTTTGTGCGCGTGGCTCCTCCGGCTGGAAGGCGGCGCAGCCGCGTCCACTGCAACCGATGTTGGGCGGATTATTTTCTAGTAGCCAATTAATGAAGGATCTAATGCCGCAATGACGAAAATAGTTATTGTCGCACATAGTACCAACACAGAAAAGAGCAGAGCTTTTTTGGTGAATTTGCCCGGCTTCTTAGGCGCATATACTTTGCGCTCCGTGCCATAAACCCACAAATCATAACTTTTAGATTGATAAATATATGCTATCTTGTAAACTGGTTTTCTTTCTACTTTTACTCGCAATCTTACTGGTACGATCTCATGCTCTAATAACTTATTCGTCTGCACCGGATTAGGAATTGTCTCAAAAAAGCGATCCACCAACTCATGGACTAAGCGCAAATTACCTTCGTAAGTCGTCAGTGTACCTGTAATAACTTCGTGTAATTTGTTCTTGACGATACCCTGTAGTTGCGTATACTCATTGGCGTCAATACCTCCGCGCAACATTGTCCGTACCATATCTTGCGGATAATCGATCGTTTCTTCAAACAGGGTTTGCCCCTGTGCTCTCGCAAAACCTTTCTTGGGTATTGGACCACTGTACTCAAAATCCTGAGTGTTGGAAATCTTATACTCTGTAGTACATTTAATAATCTTTTGCACCCAACCGTATCCAGAGCAATGTTTGCATTCAACAAATCCTCCTGCACACCATGAACATGGTTCCCAATACGTGCGTCCATCTCTCTCTCGTTTGACAGAGCCACTTCCGCCACATATCGAGCATTTAACCCGTCCATGACCACTGCATTGGTAACACTTACTTGTGTGTCCAGTTGATATATACAGATCAGGTTGCTTAACAGACTGAAATCCTCCTGGGATTGTTTCCGTTTTTTGGGAATCATACAGCCACAAAGATTCCTGTGCTAAGTCAGTTATCTTTTGTTGTAACTCTCTATGATCATAGGGTATTTCTTCTAATTTTCCGCGACGTTCTCCATACATTAGTGCGGCTAAAATTGCATTACCGCTCTCTTCGGTAACATTTACAATTTCGCTATGGCTTAACAACTCGCTGGGTATAGTCAAACGCCAAAATGAACTGCTCCATTTGTCAACTACGCTAACAAGCTCTACCCACAGATTGTCTTTGGTAGTAATTTCTACTGTCTTCATTTCGACCCCTCTAAAGATAACAATAAACCGCCCAACGGCCTGGTTAAGCGGCGCGGCGGGTGCGGCGTAGAACCTTCAATAGCAAGTGTGATTGTGCGCGTTTCACCGCCGATTACAGCGGCGATAGCCGCGTCCGCTTGAACCGATGTTAGCCCGCTGATATTTTGCGAGGACTATGCTACATATAGCATAGTCCTCTGTATTTTCACGCTAATTCGTCAGACCAGTTTGTATGTAATTGCTGGACAGAACTTGAGTATTGTATTTTATGCTGGCAGGGATTGCATTTTCAGGAATCTCAAATGCTATCCAACCTTTTACCTTTTCCCCTTTACTCAAATCAATTGTATCAATTTGACCGTCTCGTGACGCTAGTTCTGGGGTATATACATAGCCTTCAGTATCAAGGAGTACAGCATTGAGAGGATTCACGCTCAAGGAATCACCCGATACATTGCCTAGCACAATTTCTACGGCCACTAATTTGTAACCTTGCTTGGGTTTGTACAACATACCTGGTTTTGTCGGATCCTCAACTGTTACCGCAGAGAGCGAGTAGCCAAATTGCTCTACTAAATCACCTAACTTTGGCAAAGCATTTGTTGGAGTTATTGATAGCCGTTGAATATCAGGAGCATAATCATCAGGTGGTTGCACTAAACTAGTTTGCAGAAATTTACTACCAAATGACTCAACGGAGTATTTTATACTTGCTAATTCGGCGTTTTCAGGAACTTTAAAAGCTATCCACCCTCTGACTTTTTCTCCCGCGCTTGATAAACCAACGGTGGCGATTTGTCCTCCGTCGTATGCAGCTAACTCTGGCTGGTAGGTGAATCCTTCACTATCAAGTAATGTGGCATTGAGTGGGTTAACACTTATGGAATCACCAGATACATTGCCGACTATAATTTCTACGGCCACTAATCGTTTACCGGCTTCGGCTTGGTATAACATCCCTGGGGCGGCAGGGTCCTCAATAGCTACCGCTGACAACAAAACCCCATAGTCTTCTACTACATCTCCTAAATACTGCGGCTTAGGTTCGGGAGTATTGGTAGGTGCTGGGGCATCCGTTGCTGGAGCTGATGCTTCAGTTGCGGCGGGGGCTTGAGTATCGGATGTTGCGGGAGTTGCCGTACTCACTTTTGGCTCGCTGGTAGGTGTGGTTTCACCACAAGCCAGTGATAAAGCAAGCAAAACCACCAAGATACAAACAACAATCAGTTTTGAGAAACGCTGTGTCTTCATAAATCGCACTCCTTTTTGCTAATGGCTAGGTTGACTGCCGCTGCCTATGAAACGTTGCGCGGGCTAACGGCCTGCGTTTCAGCCGCCCGCGTAGCGGAGCGAAGCGAAGCGGAGCGGGTCGGCTGGAAACGCTGGTTAGGTGGCGTTTTGGCAAGGAAAGCTACCCCATCATTCCGCCGCCACCTTCATCCTTGTAAGCATACGAGTCCGTCCAGCCTGTACGTCCAACAATCGAAATGGCTTTTGGTGGAGAGAGTTTCTTGAAATCATCTGCCTTAGGTTGGCAAACTGATTCAAAAATACAGACACCGTCAAAAGTTCGGAGTAGATTCGATTCGTCCAAGCGCAACGCGCCTTCTTCATCACGTGGTAACTGCTGGCTCTCAACCTGACAAGGCAAAAGCCTTCTGACGGGCGTCAACGTGCTGCGACATTCACGGCATAGTTTTAGCCGTGCGCCAAAATGGAAAAAACGATGCCCGTTTCCGCAGGCAAATTCGACCAACTTGTCGTCGCAGTATTCACGTCCAATTCTATAGAGTAGAAAGTCCATCATGCAGGGGGCAATAGGTGCGGTTTTAGGTTCTATCGCCTTCCATTCTTCCCAAACTGCACGCCAGGCCGCCGCGCTCATTGCGTCAATATATTCATATTGGTAGCCAAAAATATCGAGAAAACTGGAAAGCAACGGAATATCCGTCTGTAGAATGCGGGTCCGTAAGGCGAGTTTCATGGTGTTGCGGTCGCTGGCCACATCAATGACTTGCATATTCGACAAATTAGGCCATACACCGAGCACCACCATGTCGCGGATAAACATATCGGTCTTCTTGCGTCCGTAGCCCATGCCCACATTGGCTAAAAACGCCTGTCGAATCTTCTCGGCGTCATTCCCATAGTATCCCGCGATGCCATAGCTTTCTATCTTGCGCTTAAGTAGAAACTCGGCGGCATGTTTAGCATAGTCAAGACGCTTATCACTTTGAGATAGTCGTGTCATGCCCAAGAAACTCAAGAAGCTAGCGGGATCAGCAGCGATTGCGCGAGAGTCAAATTGCGTGTAGTCTTCAAGATACTTTCCAAATTGGTCTTCGGGTGGCTCACGAAAATCCTGATTGGCGGTGAAGAATCTAACCTGCGCTATTGCCTGCTTTGAGAGACCGCGTGTGTTCAGTGTGACATTGAAAATATCTGCTCCATACTTCAGCAAGGCGCTATGCAAGGCACGGGCAGCCATCCGTGCCTGCGTTCGGTTAATTCTTGCGTTTAGAATTTCAGCATGATGAGTTTCCCAGAATTTGTGAAACTCAGAAAAGTATTGATACTCCTTGTCGTTTACTGTGGTTGTCCCAATGCCGTCGTACGTCTGAAAGAAGTATTCATTCAACCTTTCGAGCACTCTTTGAGCCAAAACAATTTCATCAGTAATTGTTTCCAAGTCATCTGGCAATTCAATTCCAATTTGCTGATTCAGCGTGATAATGAAATTGCGAAAGGTCATATTTAACTCCGATTACGGGATTTCACGGCTTGCGATAAATTAGCAAATACTTATGTGATATACCGAAGTACCCTTCTGAAGGTGGCTCAAAAGGCTGATTCTCTTCTGAAGTTACAATGACAATTTCTCGCAGTTCCAATCCTGATTGATCGAGGTGTTCAAATGTCAAAAGACCCATAGGTATAAGAATGCTATCTTGGCGAAAATCGCGTGTCTCTATAACACAGAAACCATCGCGCGATAAATGCCTTCTTGCTTTTTCCACTGCCTTATCAAGCAGCTCAAAATGGTTTAGTGCATTTAGGTACGAACAACAACGAATATGTGCCAAAGGGTAGAACGCTTCAGGTATCTGCGCATCAGTTTTTTCTAAGTCAATCTCCAGGAGGGATCCACTGTCTTTGGCAAACCTTCCGAGAAGATTTCGACGAATCTCTGCTTGCATTTGACGAATGGGGAATATCCAAACGCTAGTTGTTTCTAACTGCTCTCTTTCAATACGCTCTATGACTTCTTCATGTGTTGCTTGGAAAGTAGGTAGCCAAAGCTGCCTGCTCTCCGCTATGGTTCCCAACTTGGCTGGTTTCTCAAAAACGGGGAGAAATTCATGCGCCAGCAAAAGGAAATTGTAACGGATGCTATTGGAATACCAAAAGCCTGTTGTTTTGCAGTTATGCTGACGCTTGATAATCAATTCGCGCAGTTTGAAGCCAGCATTCAGAAAAACAAGTATAGTCAAAAAACCAATGGGAACAATGCGTTTGGACTTTCGAGAGTCGCCTATTAAAATTGCGCATTGCCGTCCTGGTTTAAGGACACGATAACTCTCGCGAGCCACCTTCTGCATTTCCGCTAGAAATTCGGGAACAGAGAGTGTAGACAGATCACCTTCTACTTCATTTGCGCTGTAACTGATAATTCCAGCGTAGGGTGGATGGGCACAAATCAGGTCAATCGAGTCGGTTTCGATGGAAGACAAATCTCGCGCGTCTCCAAGTACCAGTTCTGGATCCACAAAAGTGTCTCCATTGCCCGAAGGCACATTTTGAGGTAATTGAAAATCAAGGTTTTCTTTTGCCAATGCCAAAGCGTCTGGATTAATATCACGCGCGATACAGCGACGACCTAAGAGTTTTGCCTCTACGGCAGTAGTTCCCGCGCCGCAAAAGTAGTCTAATACTACTTCACGCAGTTGTGAGTAGCGCAAGATAAGGTTACGTGGAATGTACGGAGACCAGTTCCCACGGTAACGTCCATCGTGAGTTGCCCAGTTGCCGCGATTCTTGAAACTCCAAACAGTAGTTGTCTCAAGCTGAAAACCTTTTGGCTCCCATTGAGTTATCTTGGACTTCTTATGAGTGATAGTGCTTATATTCGTTCCGTATTCCTGCGTAATAACTCGTTCGAGATAACTGAACGAAATACCGTACTTTTCACCAATTTGTGCATCGGGCATGCCATTGCGCTTATCTGTGAGAATCGCTTTGCGCAATGTTTCTTCCCCATGCTCCGCCTTGATATGGCGAGTCAGTGATGTTTCGATTTCTGTATTGCAAAACGGGCAAAGTTTATTCACCGCCAATCCTTTTACTCCACAATAAGATAGTTAGCCTGACGAATTCTATCATGTTGTCCCCTGTTAACAACCATGGTAACTACTGGTCTGCAAAATACGACAATGTTATCGGATTTAACGGAAGCCACCTAACATATAATTAGACGGACTATATATCTACCTGTATGAAATATACTTGTAGACATATTCTGGTAGATATATACTATCTACCCATATGCACTATATATCTATATGTATAGCATCTACCTGTATATATTCACCTCCGCTCCACTATCCGACCTTGCAACCCCAATTCCACTACCGCGCCATAACTCAATTCCCACATCTTCATTTCTGTATTCCACCGCCCGCCGGCCGCCTTCACCTCACGCTGCAAATCCGACTCCTCCCGCGCAATGCGAATCGCAACAGTGTCCGTCTCCGCGCGCACCGGCCCCGGCGCATCCCAATCTTGCTCCGCCACAATCAACTCCACCGTCTTGTACCGCTTCCGTTTCGCCGCATCGTACCGGTAGCGCACGCACACCAGCCGGTCGCCGTACTCTTCCACCGACTGCTTTGTCCCTGCCTGCCCCGGCTTTAACGTCAGACGTGTGCGCATCCCTGCCCCCATAGATGGTCGCCGCTCAATGAAGTTGCTGAACTTTACTTGGCACAAAATCATTATATACTGCTCTGCAAAGCAAGTCAATACCCTGTGAATTCGTCAAACGTGAGGAATGTCGCTATGACCGAAAAACCACGCCGCTTGCTCGACCAGGTCCACGATGTGTTGCGCCTCAAACACTACGCCATCCGCACCGAAGAAGCGTATACCAATTGGATCACCCGCTTCATCCTCTTCCACAACAAGCGCCATCCCCGCGAAATGGGCGCGGCAGAAATCACCGCCTTCCTCACCCACCTGGCCGTGGAAGACAATGTTGCCGCCTCCACCCAAAACCAAGCGCTGGCGGCGCTCCTCTTCCTCTACCGCGAAGTGCTCCACCAGGACCTTGGCCCCATCGAACCTGTCCGCGCCCAGCAGCCGCAGCGCCTGCCCGTCGTCCTCACCCGCGAAGAAGTGCGCCAGATCTTCGCCCAGATGAGCGGTCTACACCTGTTGATGGCGCAACTCCTCTATGGCACCGGGATGCGGCTGATGGAATGTGTGCGTCTGCGTGTCAAAGACATAGACTTTGCCCGCCGCGAAATCCTCATCCGCGACGGCAAGGGCGAAAAAGACCGCGTGACCATGTTGCCCGAAAGCCTCATCGTCCCGCTGCAAGCGCATCTCCAACAAGTGCAAGCGCTACACCAACGCGACCTCGCCGCCGGTTATGGCACCGTCTACCTGCCCTACGCCCTCGACCGCAAATACCCCAATGCCGCCACAGAATGGGGCTGGCAATATGTCTTCCCGGCGACCCAACTTTCGGTAGATCCCCGTTCCGGCGTTACCCGCCGCCATCACCTGGATGAGAGCAGCCTGCAAAAAGCCGTGCGCGCTGCTGTACAGAAGACCGGCATCGCCAAACCCGCGAGTTGCCACACCTTTCGCCACAGCTTCGCCACCCACCTGCTGGAAGCCGGGCAAGATATCCGCACCGTCCAGGAACTTTTGGGCCACGCCGACGTGAAAACCACCATGATCTACACCCACGTCCTCAACCGCGGTCCCCTCGGCGTCCGCAGCCCCCTGGACATCCCCTGAGCCAGCATCCCTCTCCCCACCCGTGCTGTCCCCTCACCCTCCCATCGTCCATTTCCCCATCCGTGTTATTCCCTCCGTGAAGCTATCGTCCATTTCCCCATCCGTGGTATTCCCCCCGTGAAGCCATCGTCCATTTCCCCATCCGTGGTATTCCCTCCGTGGAGCTATCGTCCCTTTCCCCATCCGTGGTATTCCCCCTCCACTGTAGCCAGCCTCCGACCGCGCCCCCACCGGTCCACGCATGTGCGGGCAAAGTCCGAGACCGGTCCGCCGGATCAAGAGTTACGGGCGATACGACGACCATTTGACTTTTACAACACTTGCGCTACAATGCGGCTGTGGTGGGCAGAGAACGCCCGAAGAACGCCGGGGAGTCCGCCAGAACGCGGAACCCGGAAGTGGGGAAGCCTGCACTCCACCATGCGGACGGTTGATCTTGATCCTCGGTAGCTCAATAGGCAGAGCGGCCGGCTGTTAACCGGTTGGTTGTAGGTTCGAGTCCTACCCGAGGAGCCTGGAACGCAACATAGTTGAGCAAACCCTCACACTCGTCGGTCAGCTTAGCCAGACGGCCAGCTTCGTAGTTCATCTCGTAGCCCCACCCGGTACTCAAAACGTGCAGGATAAAGAGCGCGCTGGCGATGTGGTATTTGGTCTCATCCAACTGCGCGGCGAAATAAGCCACCGTCTCGTCCAACATATCCCAGTGCAACTCGTCGGCCTCGTCAATCACGTGGTTCTGGATAAAGCGCGCCGACTCCATAAACGGCGCGCCGATCACGCCCTGGGGATCAATGACCTTCCATTCACCATCCGCAGCGCGCAGCATATTCTCGTGATGCAGGTCGCCGTGCAGCAAGTAGCGCGGCTCGTCGCCAGGACAAATCTCGCGGAACAGCGCCGCAGCAACGTCCATCAGCGTGAGCAGCCGCGGGGCAGGCTGATACTGCGTGTGGGCAACAGCGATAGCATTGGTAATCCAATCCCCATAATAAGGTAGACCATAGGATTGATCCAGCCGGATCGGCAACTTCGCTACTAACTCAGCGCCGATGCTGAGCTGTTCACGCTTATCGGGAAGCGCGCGCAGAGGGTAGCCCGGAACGATGCGCTCCAACAGGATGGCGGCGCTTGCTTCGTCCAGAGCGAAACACGTACACGCGTGGCGTCCCGCATAGAGACGCAGGGCCGTCATCTCCGTGTAGCGTTCCGTGTGCGGCCCCTCGATTTTGAGGACCACATCGCCATACAGCGCGGAGCGTGCGTAGCACACCAGGTTGATAGACAGGTTGTCCACGGGTACGCAGTCAGTCAGTTGCCACTGCGCTTCACAGCGCGCCAGAAGCGCTGGCAACTGTTGAACCCAGCCGGGGCCGGCTGCGCCGAATTGGCGGGCGGCTTTACGGAGGAAGTATTCTGGGATGTGCATGGTGACGGTCGCCTGTTACGCTAACGCTTTGCGTAAGTCGCGCGCCAACTGATCCAGACTGGGCGGTTTGAGCGTCCAGCCGACGACGTTGGTGGAAACCGACTCGCGGGTCTCCTGACTCAACGGATGCCCGGTCAGCATCAACACCTTGAGCGTGGGATTGAGCGCCTGCAGCGCGCTCACCAGCTCCAGCCCCCCCATCGCCGGCATAACCCAGTCGCTCAGCACCAGGGCGATGGCGTCGGCGTGCGCCTTGTACAGAGCTAACGCCTCTTGACCGTTGGCCGCTTGGAGCACGCGATAGCCCAACACGTCCAGCGCATCCACCAACGCGGCGCGCACCACAGCATCATCTTCAACGACGAGCAGCGTCTCACCGTGACCCCGGACAATCTCAGCGGCAGAAGACGTCAAAGGCTGCGGTTGGGGCGTGTGCAGCACCGGCCAGTAGAGACGAAACGTCGTCCCGACGCCGACCTGTGTTTCTATGGCCAGGTGGCCATCGTGTTGGTTGACGAGGCCATACACCTGCGCCAACCCCAATCCGTGTCCCAACGGCGCGCGTGTGGTGAAGAACGGCTCGAAGATGTGCGGCAGCACCTCCGGAGGAATCCCTGTTCCGGTATCGGCGACCGCGATTTCCACCCATTCCCCGCCGAAGACTGGGCCGCAATCCACACAGTGGATGGTCTGCCCTGCAATGCGCGCCAGTGCAATATGGAGTTTTCCGCCGTTCGGCATGGCATCGCGCGCATTGAGCGCCAGGTTCACCACCACCTGCTGGATGCGCGTGGGGTCGGCCAGGATCAAGTGCGCGCCGGCGTCAAGGGTCAGGTCAATCTGGATGTTTTCGGGCAGTGTGCGCTGCAACAGCTTGACCACTTCTTTCAAAAACGAATCCAGCATCAGTGGTTGGCGTTCCAACACCGCCCGGCGGCCAAAATCGAGGATCTGCTGCACCAGGTCTGCCGCGCGGTCCGTCTGTTGAGCGATGATCTCCAAACGTTGGCGGACGGGCGGTGGCAGTTCCGTGCGCAGCGACATCTGCGTATACAGGACGATGGAGGCCAGAATATTGTTGAAATCGTGCGCGATACCGGCGGCCAATTGCCCAACAGCGGCCAGGCGTTCTTGCTGCATCATGCGCTCTTGCGTCTCGCGCAATTCCGCCAGCGTTTCCACCAAGCGACGGTTGCTCTCACGCAGCGCTTCTTCCGCCTGCTTGCGCTCGGTGATATCAAGGAGAATGCCAATCGAAGCCCGTGATATACCGTTTTCATCCGGGATCTCGACTGCGGCGTCCATCACCCAGCGCATTTGCCCGTCGCGGGCCCGGATGTAATCGTCGCTCTTCCAGACGTCGAGCTGCCCACTGCGCGCGAGCCTGATAGCGTCGTCACGCTCCATACCGCTGGCCTTGTCCAGCATGATAGATTTTTGAACCAGCGATAGCCACAGTTCAGGCGTCATCTCTTCCGGTGCGTAGCCGGTCAACGCGCGGATTCCCTCTCCCATAAAAACGTAAGCATTGGGAGCGTATTCGTAGGGTACCGCGCCGATCACCTCAATCGCCCGGCGATAGAGCGCCTCCGACCGTTGCAGCACCTCTTCCGCCAGACGCCGCTCGGTGACATCGTGGACAATAGCGTAGTGTACACTCTGACCTTGCATCTGAATCGGGCCGCTGTACACTTCCACATCGCGGATGGCACCATCGGCCCGGCGGTGTTTGAACAAATAATAGCCGCGCCCTTCACGGCGGACCGCTTCTATCTCTCGCGTAACTTCCTCCGGGGTTAAGGGATCAATATCGCGCAGATACTTTGTCATCATCTCGTTGCGCGACCAGCCATAGTAAGTGCACGCCGCCGGATTCGCATCCAGAATTCTACCCTCTTGTCGCTCGTAGATCAACATCACTGCGTGGTTATCCTCAAAGAGACTCCGGTAACGCGCCTCGCTTTCTGCCAATGCCTGTTCCGCCTGTTTGCGGTCAGTGATATCACGCGCTGCCGCGTAGATGAACTTACCCTGCGACGACGCCCGCCACTCGAGGCAGCGATAGCTGCCGTCTTTACAACGATAGCGATTCTCGAAGTTCAACACATGTTGCTGTCGCTCCAACGTCGCCAGCGCCGCCAGGGTCACTTCTACATCATCGGGGTGCACCAAGTCAAGGAAGCGCCGTCCCTCCAGATCGTCCAGCGGATAACCGAGCGTCTTTTCCCATTCAGGATTCAAACGGACGAAATGGCCCGCCGTATCGGCGATGCACAGCAAATCGAGGCTGAGGGTGAAGTAACGATCCAGTTCTTCGGTCTTCTGATGCAGCGCCATTTCAGTCTGTTGGCGCGCAGTGATGTCACGGATAGCCGCGATGTGTACCGGGCGTCCTTTCCAGTTGAAAAAACGTCCTGTGATTTCGACCGGAAAGACAGTCCCATCACACTTACGATGGAATCGCAAAGGAATGATGATCACCTGCTCGGTAACGACCGGCGTCGTCTGTGTAACTTTGCGGGTATCTTCCGGTTCAGCCGACAGATCAGTGTTGCGTTTAATCAACAGTTCCGCGCGGCTATAGCCATACAGCGCGACAGCCGCGTCGTTGGCTTCCAGAATTTGCCCGCTGGCATTGTCAATCAAGAAAATGGCATCAGATTCGGCCTCAAAAAGCTGGCGATAGCGCTCTTCGCTCTCCCGCAACGAGGCAAGCGCAGCGTCACGTCGCTGCCCAACCAGGGCCAGTGCTCCGATGGTTAACGCGAGACTGAGCATCATACCCATCCAGCCAATGCTATGCGGGATGACAAACAAAAGCGGCGGTTTATGCGCGCCGTTAGCCAGGAACACCATCCCCAAGCCAACCACACCACAGGCCATGATGTGCACCAGCGCAGCGCGTATGCCGAGCAGCAGGCCGGTGATAACAGCTCCGGCCACGTAGAAAACCACCACCACACTCCGCATACCGCCGGCAAAGGGCAAGAAAAGCGTGAAAGCTACCCAGAGCGTGACGATGAAGAATGCGCTGGCGAATCGCACGCGACCGCGCTGCATCAGCCCGTAGGCGATGGCGATGGCGATCACCAATCCCGGAATGCCAAGTGTGAAGTACATCCGCTCGGCAAAATCGAGCCGCACGACAATGCCCTCCAGGATGATAAAAAACACCGCGGCAGCAATGAGCAGCCTGTGCAGCACACTCGCCGTTTGCGTCTTATCTGCATCGTCCGCGAACGATGGCGGCGTCAGAAGTTTCTGGATACGAAATCCCATGCTCTCCCTCCCACAGTAAATCTGTAAGAAAACACTTCCCGCAAACGGCTACTGGATACCGGCGATGATCGCGGCGGCCCTTTGTACATCCCCGGCAATGATCGCGGCGGATGCCTCATCCAGGCGCGCGTTGACGGCGGCCTCGCCGGCGTGCTCCCGCCGCAGGTTAAACAACTGCAACGGTAGACGCAGGTCCTCGGCAGTAAAAGTAAAGTCTCCCTCTGCCAGCGTCAGCCGGGCCGCTTGCACCATTTCAAGGTAGCGGTAGCCAAACTCCTCAGTCGGCTCGATGATGGTACCCTCCCCATAATCGTTCCACGTGATGAGCTGGATCACATCCGGGTTGTGGCTCAGCGCCAGGTCGAGAGTGAAACGGAACGTTTCGCCGTCCCGCGCATCCAGATAGCCATAGCCCGCGCTGACCCCGGCCTCTTTGTAGATGTCGTGAAATTGCGGGAAAGCCCCACCCACTCGATAAGGGTCCGCGGATACTTTAGCGTAGAACTTGTTCAGATAGTCCTCCAGGGCAGTCTGGGTTAATACACCGTCTCTCGACGCCTCCATTGGCGGCCACGGGTAACCTGTCAACGCCACCGTACTCAGGCTCTTATTCAATGTGATAAAAGCCGGCTGGACGTCCAACACCGCGAACAGCTTTGCCCAATCCGTCGCGTTGGTGTAGTACTGCGGACCAAACGTCAGCAGCACAGGCCGTCCAGCGGTCTTGAGATAGGCGTCGTCGCCGAACCACGTCTCCTGCATATAGCGCATGACGTCCTGACCGTGGGTATAGACATCCGCCATAGCCAGGTGTTTATTATCCACCATATGTTTGATGGTTTGATCCTCATAACAAATGGCAAATTGCAGGCCGGCCTGCTTCACATACTCAAACAGTTTGCCGGTAGCCTTGTTGAGCACGCCGTAATCCCAAAAATCCTCAATCCCGTACCAGTCCACGATCACACCATCTATGCCGCTCAATTTCATCAGCAAAACCTGGTACTCCAACACTGCGCCATCGGCCGAATCATACAGCCCGGTGAGCGGCATATAGTGCGATGCAGCTTGAGGACGGCCACTCTCATCCATCTGTGCCGGATCGAAATGATTCATCGTCCAGTGCCAGCCCCAATACCCGCTCACGTCGGGTGTCTGGTACCAGGGCATGTAATGCGCCATCAACAAGGGACGTTGCGCTTTCTCAGGTGGGACTGTAGTAAGCGTGGGAACGGTCGTCGCGGTGGGTGGCAGCGTTTCCGTGGCGGGAACGGGCGTAGTCGTCGCGGTCTTCGCGCAACCGGCCAGCGCCACCAGCGTTAGCAGCAAAATGAGGCTCGATGGTCTTGACATACCTGGCATACATCCTCCTCAAACAGGTTGTGAGCGGGCGAGTGGCCGCTCGCTCTACGACATTTCGTTCAACAACCGATCAATCGCTATTGACATAAGTGTACACCACAAATCCAAGAGCGCATCCGCAGCAGTCTGTCTTCGCGCTCACGAGTTGCCGTTCGTTCATTCTCGCTCACTGCCCCCGTCCCGGAGACAGGCAAACGGGAATTGCCGTTCGTTCATTCTCGCTCACTGCCCCCGTCCCGGGGGCAGGCAAACGGGAATTGCCGTTCGTTCATTCTCGCTCACTGCCCCCGTCCCGGAGACAGGCAAACGGGAATTGCCGTTCGTTCATTCTCGCTCACTGTCCCCGTCCCGGGGGCAGGCAAACGGGAATTGCCGTTCGTTCATTCTCGCTCACTGCCCCCGTCCCGGAGACAGGCAAACGGGAATTGCCGTTCGTTCATTCTCGCTCACTGCCCCCGTCCCGGGGGCAGGCAAATGAGAGTTGCCGTTCGCCGCACGGCGGTTATACTATGACCACCATAGATTGGGGGGCGTTTGATCTCAGTTGAAGAACGAGTTTTCGTAAAACGTAAGGGAGTTTTACGCTTTACGCATTACGTTTTATATGCCCACGCACTCAAATGAAACATGCCCTACCGATTTACAAACGTTCTAGCTCGCAACCCTTAACTCTTAACTCGCAATTTATAACGAACGATGATATGGCGGCGCTGCGCTCTGCTTCTGGGAATGGCGTGCATCCTGCTCGGATGCAACCTGTTCGCGTCTCCCGCGCCAGCCACCATCCCGGAGCGCGCCGTCACCCGCGCGCCGGAGATACCCCCGGCAACAGTGACCGCCCGCCCGCCCACCACATCCAGCGCCGATCCCTGCCCGGCGCGGCGCGACATCGCGTTCCCGTCACGTCCGGCAGCTTTCGCCGACTACGCGGAGACGGTGCGTGCTTACCTGGCCGCGGGCGGCGATCCGCGGCGCATCCCCGCGCTGCTCAGCGAGTGGCAAGCCAGAACCGCCACCGGCGAAACGCTCGCGCGCGCCGATCTCAACGGCGACGGCGTTACAGACAGCGTCGTCGCCTTCATCAACCCGGCGACGGAGAGCTACCCACCCGCAGGGATGTTAGCAATCTACACCTGCCGCGAGGGGACGGTGCGCTTCTTGTACACCTACAAACCGGGCGCGTGGTTCGGCCTCAACCTCATCGGCGCGACCGATGTGACCCAGGATGGGCTGGCGGATCTGGTCTTCGCCGAAGTCTCGTGTAGCGCGAACACCTGCTGGCACACCCTGCGCGTTTGGTCGTGGGTGGGCAAGGACTTCCAGGAACGTATGGGCAGCAAGTTCTCGTTCCCCTACGCCGATTTCGCCCTGGCCGATGGGCGCATCCTGGCTGGAAGCCACGGCGACAGTTCTGTGGAGGCCGGGCCACAGCGTCCCGTGACCACCACGCTGGCCTGGGATGGGAGCGCCGTCACGGTCACAGCGACCGTCGCCGGGCCGGCCATCTACCGCTACCACGTCTTGTGCGATGGCGACGAAGCCTTGTTCGCCGGCAAATACGCGCACGCCCTCGACGCCTACCTGCAGGCGCGCAACAACAAAACGTTGAAAGCCTGGGCCGTAGCCGTCAGCCGCGACGAAGAAGAGCACTGGTTCCGCGCCCTCGCCGACTGGCGCTTGCTCCTGGTAGAACTTCGATTGCAGAATATGCCCAATGCTCAAGCCTATTACAACGAATTAGTGGATGAGTTCCTACCGGCAACTGCCGGACACGCCGTTGCGGCGCTGGCGCAACGGTTTTGGGAGAGTTACACGGTCCACGGCGATATGGCGCTTGCCTGCGTTGAGGCCATCCGCGCCCCTGAAGCCCTCGAGGTGCTAGATTTCCTGAACAGCTTCGGGTATGCCAACCCGACGTATACCTGGGACGATTTGTGCCCGTTTTTGTCAACGGATTGAACGGATTTTAACGGATTTCTTCTTCTTAATCCGTTGACATTATTCTTGGAGGAGATAAATGCCGCGTGATACGTTTCGCCAACAGTTGCAGGAATTGCCCGCCTTTCGCGCCCTGTTGCGTGCGGTGGAAGCAGATTTCTACGCCGATCTGCCGCTGCCCGCGCCCGTGCTCGACCTGGGATGCGGCGATGGGCACTTTGCGTCGGTCGCCTTCTCTCACCAGTTGGATGTGGGACTCGATCCGTGGTGGGGGCCGCTGTGCGAAGCGCGCGCCCGCGACGTATACCGCATCCTCACCCACGCCGACGGCGCACGGATGCCCTTCCCCGATGCACACTTTGCTGCCGTCGTCAGCAATTCCGTACTAGAGCACATCCCCGACGTGGAACCGGTGGTGCATGAGGTCGCCCGCGTCCTGCAACCGGACGGCATCTTCTACTTCTGCGTGCCAGGGCCGCACTTCCGCCAGTTCCTCTCCGTGGCGCGGGCGCTGGATGCGCTGCGCCTGCGCGGCCTCGCCGAAGCCTATCGTCGCCTCTTCGACCGCATCTCGCGCCATCGCTATTACAACACGCCCCAAGAATGGACCGACCGCCTTGCCCGCGCCGGCCTGACCGTAGAACGTTGGTGGAGCTACTTCTCTCCGGCGGCGTTGGCGGCGCTGGAATGGGGACATCCGCTCGGATTGCCCACGCTCCTGGCGAAAAAGCTCACCGGACGCTGGTTGCTCGTTCCCACCCGCTGGAATCTGGCGCCCACCGCTGCCCTCCTGTGGCGTTACTACAAAGAGCCATTACCCGACCAGGGGGCGTACTTGTTCTTCATCTGTCGCAAATCCTGATGTCGCGCGAGTCAGGTGAAATTTGACCAGGCCAATTCACACTACTTCCTTTTCGCGCATCCTGTTGTACAATTCCAGTGTGGCGAAACAATGGCGTGCGCTTGCGATTTGTATAATCTGGGTGATCTTCGGTGCAGCGAATCTGCTCCGCGCGGGGATGGCGGCGTATATCGCACCCGCGTTAGCAGAATACCCGCCTTCTTTATCGCTGGCAGTGTTAGGGAGCGTCTACGGACTATGGGGGGTGATCTTTCTTGTAGCAGCGCTTGTCGCCTGGCGACGCAAAGATACCAGCGGCGCACCTGGTCTGGCGTTGGCTTATCAAGCCGTTCTCTGGATTCTTCACTTCTTGGGCGACCGCTCCGACTACGCCCGCAGCCTGTGGCCCCGCGACGCAGTCCTGACCCTGCTCTTTCTCGCACTCATCGCGCTTTTGGCCGGTCGAGACCGCCTATTCAAAAAGAAAGTCTGAGCACAGATTTCCCCAACTTTCAACCTGCAACCTGTAACCTGCAACCTGTAACCATATGTCAAGGGAGGACATTGATGCCATACGAACCCCAACGTTGGAAATTGACTGATTTGCTCGCGCCGGTGGGAACGCCGGAGGTTGAGCAGTTTTTTGTGGACATCGAGACGCGGCTTGGCAAGGTCGAGGCGCTGCGCGACAAACTCGCTCCCGATGTTACTGAGGATATGTTCCGCGATCTCCTCGCCCGCCTGGAGCAGCTCTATGCTGACGCCGGACGGGTGATGGCCTACGCCTATCTCTGGTTCTCCGAGGACATCGCCAACCAGGATGCGCTGGCCTTTCGCGCGCGCGTGCAGCAATTCGGCGCCGATTTGCACAACCGTCTGCTCTTCTTCGAGCTGTGGTGGAAAGCGTTGGACGACGACGCGGCGGCGCGGTTGATGGCGAACTCCGGCGACTTGCGCTACTATCTGCAAAGCCTGCGCCTGTTCAAGCCGCACACGCTCAGCGAAGCCGAAGAGAAAATCATCAACATCAAGGACGTCAACGGCATCCAGGCGGTGAAGACGATCTACGATATGCTGACCAACGCCTTCAAGTTCCACCTCACTATCGATGGCGAGGAGCGAGAACTGACGCGCGGGCAGTTGTCGTTCTACGTCACCAGCCCCAATCCCGACTTGCGCGCGGCGGCATACCAGGAGTTGTATCGCGTCTACGCGACCCAGGCCGACGTGCTGGCCTACGTCTATGCCGCTCGCGTGCGCGACTGGCAAGCCGAGAACCTGAAGCTGCGCGCGTTCGCCAGTCCGATCAGCGTGCGCAATCTCGAAAACGACATCCCCGACGCGGTGGTGGAGACGCTGTTGGATGTCATCCGCCGCAACGTGACGCTCTTCCAACGGTTCTTCCGCTTCAAGGCGCAGGTGTTGGGCGTGGAGCGCCTGCGCCGCTATGACCTGTACGCGCCGCTCGCCGAGGTGGAAAAGACGTACACCTTCGACGCCGCCGTGCGAATGGTGGATACGGCGTACCGCGCGTTCTCGCCCACCTTGGCCGATCACGCCATGCGTGTGTTGAAGGCTGAGCATCTCGACAGCGAAATCCGCCCGCGCAAGATGGATGGCGCGTTCTGCTACGGCCCGCTGCCGACGCTTACGCCCTGGGTGCAGATGAACTTCCAGGGGAAAATTCACGACGTTTCGACGCTGGCGCACGAACTGGGGCACGCCGTCCACGCGCTGATGGCGGCGGACCATTCGCCACTCACCTTCCACTCCTCGCTGCCGATGGCGGAGACGGCGTCCGTCTTCGGCGAGATGCTGCTCAACGACAAGCTGCTGGCGGAGGAAACCGATCCCACCGTGCGGCGCGCGCTCATCAGCACACTGCTGGATGACGCCTACGCCACCATTGTCCGGCAGGGATACTTCGTCATCTTCGAGAAGCAGGCGCACCAGATGATCGTGGACGGCGCGAAGCCCGACGACCTGTACGCGGCCTATCTCGCCAACCTGCGCGAGCAGTTCAGCGACGCGCTCGACCTGAGCGACGACTTCCGTTACGAGTGGCTGGCGATCCCCCACATCTACGACCGGCCCTTCTACTGCTACGCCTACGCCTTCGGCAACCTGCTCGTGCTGGCGCTTTACCGCAAGTACAAGGAACTGGGCACGGCGTTCGAGCCGGACTACCTGCGCATTCTCGCCTACGGCGGCTCCGCCAGTCCGCATCACATCATCAGCGAGGCGGGTTTCGATATGGCGTCGCCGGATTTCTGGCAAGGTGGGTTCGATCTGTTGGCAGAAATGCTGGATGAATTGGAAGCATGAGGCAAGAGGCAAAAATATGAAAGTATTACTTACCGGCGCATTTGGACATGTTGGTTCGCATACCATTGGAGAATTATTGCAGCAAGGGCATGAGGTGCGCTGTTTCGACATACGGAACAAGCACACCGAGGCCGTGGCTGCGCGTTTTGGCGACCGCGTTGAAGTGTTGTGGGGTGATGTGCGCGATGCGGATGTCGTGAACAAGGCCGTTTCCGGCTGTGACGTCGTCATTCACCTGGCGGCTGTTATCCCGCCGTTCAGCAACGAGCAGCCGGAACTGGCGCGGCAGGTCAACGTGGATGGGACACGCAACGTGCTGGAAGCGGCGCAGGCCCAGGCCACGCCGCCAAAATTCCTGTTCGCCTCCACCTTCGACCTGTTCGGCCACACCCGACACCTGCCGCCGCCGCGCCGCGTGACCGATCCTGTCTATGCTACCGATCCCTACACCGAGCATAAAATCGCGTGCGAGGCCATGGTCAAGGCTTCCCCGTTGACCTGGACGATCTTCCGGTTTGCTGATATCCCGCACATCGCGCTGCGCGAAGCGCATCCGATCATGTTCGAAATCAGGTTGGACACGCGCTTCGAGGTGATTCATCCGCGCGATCTGGCTTTGGCGCTGGCGAATGCGCTCCACTGCGACGCTGTGTGGGGGAAGACCCTGCTCATCGGCGGCGGCCCGCGCTGCCAGATGACGTACCGCGAGTACCTGGGCCAAATCCTGACCGCGATGGGCATCGGTATGCTGCCCGACGAAGCGTTCACCACCGCGGAATACGTCACCGACTGGCTGGACACAGAAGAAAGCCAGCGTCTCTTGCAATACCAACGCACTTCGTGGGACGACATCGTGCGCGAGATCGCCGCGTTGTTGGGCTGGCGAAAGTATTTTATGCCATTGGCGCGCCCGTTTGCGCGGCGTTCGATGCTCAAACTCTCCCCCTATTGGCGCGCCCACCAACGTCGCCGCATGTAAAGCGGTAAAAATCTGTCTTGCATCCTGCATCCTGCATCTTGTATCGTGGAGGTGTACTATGCCGATTATTCGCAGTACCGAATCTGGTCCTACCAAGCCGCAATTCTCCGTCGGCGTGAATGTCATCCTCGTTGGCAGCAAGAAGATGACGGCGGCGCAGCAGGAGAAGGCGCTCGCCGTGAACAAGGTGCGCGTCCTCATCGTAGACGCGGACGACCCGGAGAACGTCCTCGTGGATGAAGTCGCGCCCGCCCGCGAGTTCAGCACCGGCTCAGTGGGGTATGGGCTGAACATCCGCAGCGCGGAGTTCATGAAATAACACCAACACCCAGAATCTGCACCAGATAATGCAAGCGCTAGAACAAACCCTGGCTCTCAAAATTGTCCTCTACGGCGACAGCCCATTACATCATCGCGCATTGTGCGTAGCACAAGAGTTTTCATTAGCCGCTGCTTACGGTGCACATTACTTGGCATTATGCGAACGGCTCAACACCCACTTCTGGACCACCGACAAGCGCCTATACAACAGCATCCATAGTGCGCTGCCGAGGGTATATTCGCTCCAGGAGTATGAGATAGATGGCGCACTTCTCACCTAGCACACGCCAGAGCCATGACGCCGTCGCCGGCGGGTTGATCCTGGTGCTGCTGCTCATTTGGCTGGCCTTGACGCTCTTCTGTGGCTGGGTTTTCGTGCAGCGGATGGAGCGCCTCTACGAAGGTCACATCTACCCGCACGTGTACGCGCTTGGTACCTCCGTGGGCGGGATGACGACGACAGAAGCAGCAATGGCGCTGGAGAATGTCGCCGCACAGGTCAACACCGGGATGCTCATCCTCACCGATGGCGACAAACGCTGGTCCTTCGCCTGGTCGCAGGCCGGGCTGCACATTGACGCGCAGGCGATGGCCGAGGAAGCCTATCGAGTAGGGCGCAGCGGCGGCTTCGAGGGGCAGTTGGCTGTGTGGCTGAACGTCCACGACGTACCGTTGCGTTTCACCTACAACGCCGACGCTGGGCTGGCCTTGCTGGCCCAGGTCTCGGAAGAAGCATCGATTCCCGCTACCGAGGCGACGATCCAACTGCGGAATGGGCAAGTGGTAATCGTGCCGGGACAGGCCGGGCGCGTGGTCAACGTATCGCAGACGCTGCTGGCGTTGACGACGGCAAGCAGCGGCTTATATCGCGTGGAGGTGCCGCTGGTTTTCGATATCGTCCAACCTGTGGAACCCAACACCGCTAACGTGACCGCGCAAGCCGAGGCATTGTTGACGCGCACAATCACCTTGACGGCTTACGATGTGCTCACCGACAAGAATCTTGTCTGGACGTTAGGCCGCGAGACGATTGCGACGTGGCTGCGCCTGGTCCCTGGCCCCGACGGCAAAACGATGGTAGACGCGAACCTGTATGCCATCCGCGACAGCCTGGTCGCGCTGGCGGCGGGCCTGGGCGACGGGCGCGGCTTCTGCTACGACGAGGCGGCGCAGCAGGTGTTCGAGACTTTCGACGCGGGCGGTGGGACAGTCAACGTGTATCTGACACACCCACAGCGCATCTACACCGTGGAATCTGGCGATACCCTAACCAGCCTGTCGGCAAAGTTCGGGATGCCTTCGGGACTGGTCGCAGAGGCCAACCCCGGCATTGACTATAACCGCTTGAGCGTAGGGCAGCAGATCACCATCCCCTCACAGGACGTGCTCACACCGTATATGCCGGTGCCGGGCAAGCGCATCGTGGTCAGCCTCGCCGAACAGCGCGTGCGCGTCTACGAGAACGGCGCGCTGCTCTACGATTGGCCCACATCCACGGGGATTGCGACGTCCCCAACACATCGGGGCGTCTTCCAGGTGCTCAGCAAGACCGAGAAGGCGTATGCTTCGCAGTGGGATCTGTGGATGCCATATTTTATCTCCGTCTATCCCGCAGGCGGTGGGGTCGAAAACGGCTTTCACGAGTTGCCGATCCTGGCGAACGGCCAGCGCCTCTGGGCCGGCTCGTTGGGGCGTCCGGCGTCCTTCGGCTGCATCATCCTCGGCATCCCTGAAGCGGAGACGCTCTACAATTGGGCCGAGATTGGCGTCGTGGTCGTTATCGAGTAAAGGCGCGATTCCTACCCCCATCTGGCCTTGCCAGCTAATGACTCAGAGCCTGATTTATCAATCCTTGCCGCCTTTAGCCAGCTTCATGATCTCATCCCGATCGGTATATATCTGCACCAACTTGCCGTCTTGCATCTGGAGCACCCGATCCACGTACTCGCACATGCGCAGATCGTGCGTGACCATGATGCCGGCGCGCTGCCACTCGTGAATCAGTCCCGCGAAGGTTTCCACCACCTGGTAGGCGCGTTCGGTATCCAGGCTGGCGGTCGGCTCGTCTGCCAGCACCAGGCTAGGGTTATGGATCAGCGCGCGGGCGATGGCCACGCGCTGTTGCTGCCCGCCTGACATCTGCCCGGGCAGATTGTTCAGCCGTTCGCCCAATCCCAGCCGGGCCAGCAGTTCCCGCGCGCGCAGTTTGCCGGCTTTGTCCAGCCGCCCGTTCAGGCGTAACATCAATTCGACGTTCTCGACGGCGCTGAGATAAGGCACCAGGTTGTTCGCCTGGAAGGTAAAACCAATCTTCTCCCGGCGCATGACCACCCGCTCGGCGTCGCTCATCCCGGCCAGGTCTTCTCCATCGAGCAGGATTTGCCCGGAACTGGGCTTCAACAATGCCGCCAACATCGAGAGCATCGTCGTCTTGCCGGAGCCGCTCGGGCCAACAAGCGCCACGAACTCGCCCGCTGCCACTTGCAGCGACACGTCATTCACGGCAAAGATCGTCCCGGCATCCGCCTGATACTTCTTGACCACGGCGCGGGTCTCAAGGGCATACGGAGTGTGTTTGGTATCGTTCATGAGTTCAACCCCAGGGCTTTCAGCGGCTCGATACGGACCGCGTAACGAATGGAAACTAATCCGCCGGCCGGACCGATCAACAGGAGCGCCACCAGCGCAATCGCCGAGGTCGTCCCGTTGAACACAATGGGCACCGTGGGCGGGAAGAAGAGCGAAAACAGGAACGTCAGCAGGCCACCGATGGCGACCCCGACGGCCGTGATGACCACGATCTGGATCACAGCAGCCCAGGCTACGATCGGATTGGAGGTGCCAATCGCCTTGAGCACACCGATCTGGGAGACCTTTTGCAGGATTTGGATCTGGAAGAAACCCCCGATGACCAGGATGCCGATGAAGAGGGTAAAGCCGCCCTGCGTGTTCAACGTGCTCTGTTGGGCAGAATAGCCGGGCAACGCCTGGATGGCCTCTTTCAAGGTGGCGACCTCCACTTTATCCACCTGCGCCACGATTTCTTGCCGCATCGCTTCGACTGCGTTGGGGTCTACCAGCCGCACGGCGATCACATTGGCCGTCGCGTCCGCGAAATTCAGCTCCGCCGCCGATTGAGGCCGGACCCGATCCCAGGTCAGAAACGGGGCGAAAATTGCGGGCTGGAGGCTGTACTGACGTCCATCCGAGATGCCCACGATGGTGAGCGTGAAGAACGCGTCCTCGGTCCCTTGTGTCACTCGCAGGGTCAGCGTGTCGCCCACGGCAAGGTTGGTGCGGATGGCCGTGTTCCGATCAATGATGACTTCATCCGCATCGTCTGCGGAAAGCTGACGGCCTTCTATTACGGGCGGTTCGCCGACCCGGCCCGGCTCAACGCCAAGTAACGCCACTTTAAGCGGGTCCGCGTCGCCGTCCAGGATCAGGGTGGCGCTGGCCGTCCCGATCATACCGGCGTCCGCTACGCCCGCGACCTGGCGCACTTCGTTCACGCGGGCGGTGTCCAGCCGGCTGGCAGCGATCAGGAAATCCGCTTTGGCCTGGTAAACCAGCAATTCGCCGTCCAACTTGGCGATGTATTCCCGGTTGCCATTGCCCAGACCCTCGCCCAGGGCGGCAATGAAGAGCACCAGCAGGGTGATCAGGGCGATCACCAGGCTGACCAGCAGGAAGCGACCGCGGTTGCGCCAGATCTCTTTCAGCGCCAGGTAGGTTGATACCGCGAAGGTCTGTTTCATTGCGCCCTCCCGGATTTATGGTCTGATTTTGCCACGCCGGGACCGATTGGCCCATCGAAGGCAGCACCCCAGGGGGTCGCGAGCACGCCGTTCAACAGCAGCTCTAGCGAGGGATGGTCGGCAATATCATCATAGTAGTAGGGCAACTGGATGCGTCCATCCTGGCCGATGATGAAGGCGCCTGACATCTGCATGGCATCTTGCCCGGTAGGCGGCGACTCCAGCTGGTAGCCTTTCTGCTTCGCTTGTGCGACAGCCTGCCAGACCCGCCGATTCAGAACCGTTTGGAACACGGTGCCCCGTTCCAAGCCGTAAGCCTGATATGCCTTGCGCTCTGGATCCGCCAACAGCAGCAAGCCGGGCGCATGTATCCGGGCAAATTCAGCCGTCATTTCCGGCGTTCCCTGCGTGATCACAGCCAGCGCCAGACCGGCTTCCTCAAGGCGTTCCCTGGTGGCTGTCAACTCGTCCAGCATCACTTTGCACTGGGTGCAACCGAAATGGCGGGTGAAGGCCAGGAGCAGCGGCCTTGCTGCCCATAGGCTGGAAAGCTGCACCGGCTGTCCGGCAGTGTCGAGGACTGTCAAATCTGGCGCGGCAGCGTTGAAATCGAGTCGTTTGTTCTGTGTCATAGCTCTCCTGTAAAAGAGTTCTTTAGTAATAATTGTTAAATTTTCGATGATAATATATAATAATATGCAAATGTCAAGCATTGGACGTTGCGCAGTCGAGGAGATAAGGAAATAATGAACATTCGTATTGTCACAGATAGCACGTGCGATCTGCCGGAAGAGATTGTCCACTGCCAGGCCATCACCGTCATCCCACTGACGATCAACGTGGGCGACCAATCCTTCCTGGATGGCGTTGACCTGACGCGCAATGAGTTCTACGCTCAATTGCCCACCTTCAATCCGCACCCCACAACCGCTATGCCCGGCCCAGCCGTTTTCATACAGGCCTTCGAGCGGCTAGCAGACGAAGGCGCACAAGCCATCATGTCCATTCACATTTCGGAGACGTTGAGCGCCATCGTCAACGCGGCGCGCATCGCGGCGGAACAGTTCAAGCGCATCCCCGTCACCGTGCTGGATTCCGGTCAACTCAGCCTCGGATTGGGCTTCATCGTCGAGCGTGCCGCACAGTTGGCGAAGTCGGGAATAGACCTGTCGGAAATTATGGCGGCCTTGAATCATCTGATGAAACGCACTTACGTGTTCGCCTCGCTGAAAACGTTAGAATATCTGCGCCGCAGTGGACGGATGAGTTTTGCGCTGGCGCGGTTTGGCGAGCTGTTGCAACTCAAGCCTTTGCTGCACATGAATATGGGCAAAGCCGATGCGCACCGCACCCGCACGCAAAAACGCGCCACGGCCCGCCTGCTGGAATGGTTGGCGGAGTACGCGCCTTACGAAAAACTCGCCATCGTGCATGCCGGCGTTCAGGAAGAAGCTGAAGCCTTGAGCCGGCAAACAAACGCCTATTTTCCACAAGGCGAAGTGCTCATCACGCAAATCACGCCCGTCCTCGGCGCGCATCTCGGCATCGGGGCGCTCGGATTCGCCTGTATCTCAAAGGAGTAAGTGTATGAAATTAGCAAAAATAGTTTCCATTCTTGGTGTGTTGGCTATGACAACCGCACTGGTCAATGGCTTCACGCGCGGCGATTTCTCCGGCGAAGGCAGCCAACTGCTTGCTATGCCGTGGGGCATTGTCTCGCTCAACGATTGGCGCAAATTCTGGTTAGGAAAGCATGCGGGATAAAGCGCGCGAATTGTTGGAAGAATTCCGTGGCGTGACGGGCAAAGTCGGCCTGTTGGACACGATCCTGCCGCCAATTCTATTCCTGATGCTGAATAGCCTGGCCGGGTTCACGGCGGCGACGAGCGGTGCGCTAGGCCTGTCCGTGATCATTGTCGTCCTCCGCCTCCGCCGTGGACAATCCATGCTGTACTCCTTGGGGGGCATGGGAAGCGTCGCGCTGGCTATCGCGCTGGCGCTGCTGCTTGGACGCGCGGAGGGCTACTTCATTCCGGGCATCGTCAACAGCGGCATCACGGTTGCGTTGGCAGTGGTCAGCCTGATCATCCGCAAGCCGATGGTCGCCTGGACGAGTTATCTCGCCCGCCGCTGGCCGCTGGAATGGTACTGGCACGCTCGCGTCAGACCTGCATACACCGAAGTCACGCTGGCCTGGATTCTTTTCTTTGCGTTGCGCCTCTTCTGGCAGGTGAACCTCTTCCAACGGCAAGACACCGGCTACCTGGCGCTCGTCAATGCGCTGACCGGCTGGCCCGCGACCATCGTTCTGCTCATCATCAGTTACCTGTATGGCACCTGGCGACTCGCAATGCTGCGCGGCCCCAGCGTAGAAGAGTTTCGCAACAACGCACCTGCGCCCTGGCAAGGGCAGCGGCGCGGATTTTAATCCCTGTATCACAATAAAAGGACAAATTGCTATGAAAATGAACAATCGCAATGCGCTCATCACGTTTCCCATTTTGGTCGTGATTGGACTTCTCGTCGCCTGGGCCGGCAGTCAGGGCGGGGCGGCGGTTTTGGGCGTCCCCTTGTTTGCCCTGCTGGTTGGGTTGATCTTTCTGATCCAGTGGTTGGCCTTCATCCCTGCCTACGTGCTGCAAACGGAAAAGTTCTTCGATCTGACGGGCAGCCTGACGTACATTTCGGTGGTCACCCTGGCCGTTTTCCTGAGCGACGGCGCGGATGCGAGAGCCATCCTGCTCACGGCGATGGTCGTCATCTGGGCGCTGCGTCTGGGTAGTTTCTTGTTCACGCGCGTCAAAAAAGCGGGGAAGGATGATCGTTTTGATGAGATAAAACCTTCCTTCATCCGTTTCCTTAACGTCTGGACGGTGCAAGCCTTGTGGGTGACGTTCACGATGGCGGCGGCACTGGTCGCCATCACAACGACCACCCGCAAACCATTTGATGGATTTGCCATTGCCGGTCTTCTGATCTGGGGGTTTGGCTTTACCTTTGAGGTCATCGCCGATCTCCAAAAAAGCCGCTTCAGAGCCAATTCAGAGAACAAAGGCAAGTTTATACAAACGGGGTTATGGTCTCGTTCACGCCATCCCAATTACTTTGGTGAGATTGTGCTCTGGGTTGGGGTGGCGCTGATTGCTTTTCCTGTTCTGCAGGGCTGGCAGTGGATCGCCCTGATTTCTCCCGTTTTCGTCACCCTGCTGCTGACGCGCGTCAGTGGTATCCCGCTCCTTGAGAAAAAGGCGGATGATAAATGGGGTGGGCAGGAAGATTATGAGTCGTATAAAAAGAAGACTCCGGTATTGATTCCACGATGGTGACGTCTGGGGTGACACACAGCCAGGAAACAAAGCCGATCTTGCACTCTGGCATAGAGGGCGGCTTCCATTCGGGTCGTCACCCCTGACGAAGCCTAAGGCCGGGAGCCATATATCAGCGTCGCCACACCGCCGGCGGGTAGCAGCACCCTTTCGCCGTCCACTTGCGCCGGACGACTCAGGAGGCCGTCCTGCGACACC
>Ga0208197_1001045_pt1 | contig 30647 bp, 18 predicted proteins | sample AD_JPNNA4_MetaG_FD_184444 | JGI IMG/M metagenome (GOLD analysis project Ga0208197, IMG submission 184444) | Active sludge microbial communities of municipal wastewater-treating anaerobic digesters from Japan - AD_JPNNA4_MetaG (SPAdes) (version 2) | ecosystem: Engineered > Bioreactor > Anaerobic...
GGTCTTTGGGAAGGTTGCTGTTGCGGAACCTATAACCACAATCAACACATTTGTACGTCTGAACTCCTTTATGTTTGCCATATTTTATTGTATGTATTGAACCACATACCTGACATCTGCTCTTGTGCATTTTGCTTGTTTTTGAGGTTTTGAATCTCTCAACAAGTTAGTATTTATATAGGATGTAGCTATGTTACACCACGCAATTTGACCTATAGAGAAGTTACATTGCTCGATTTTGGCTCTGAATGTTTTGAATCTCTCAAACCACCAGCATTTATCCCAGATTAGAGCATGTTGCACCACGCAATTTGACCCATAGGTCGAAAATGTGACTGGACAATTTTTAACCACGAATTATTATAAGTCAACTAAAATCAGGAAAGGAGAGTTTTTCACTTTATCCATTGATAGGACTCACCTAAATATAAAAGGTCGAGACTATATAGACTCGGCCTTTTAAACTATTACTATAAAACATCATTCAATTTCCGAATCCTGGCAATTGAGGACCTGAATCTCCCCCAGGTAATGCGCAGCTACTCTCCAATTCTAATTCTATCACCTCAATCTTTGGAGATTCATATTCTAATAACATGTTTTCAAATTCCATATGGCACTTTAAATTAGTTCTCTAATTATTTTTGTAAATATAAATACTTTTTTCAAAGTGACAACAATCAAACAATGCAAAAAGTTTATGAGAAAAGATGATTAATCATTCTCCTCTCTATATGAGAAATCTTATTTCTGTTATCAAAAACGTAGAATTTTCAAAAAAGATCGTTTGAACCATCGATTTGTAAAGTCTGGTAAGGACCCGAAAAAGGCTGCGCCATTGCTGACGCAGCCTCTGTTATTTTTTAGCTTACGCTACTTATTTAGCATCAACAGACTTGTTCTTCGTCATCAAACTTACAACCACAATTGTGATGCAAGACAATGGAAAGGCGAACATGATTGGGTCTATAAACCTCATCGTACCATCTGTAATCAAAACATCAGTACCAAACAAAGACTTGCAAACACCAAGCGCAGTTGCCTCTTTAGCGTGGATAAATAGCAAAAGCAATATTGTCACAACCACACCAACCCACATACTTGCGTATGCACCTTGTTTTGTGACTTTCTTCCAATAAAGAGCACAGAAATAGGCTGGCAAGAATGAAGAAGCACATATACCCATAAAGAGTGAAGTTGAAATAGCGATAATCGGAGAATCACTTTTCTCACCTAACACGAAACAGATAATGAAACTAATCAAGATGGAAACCAAAACCCCAAGACGGATCATCAAGGTCGTCTTATTACGTTTTGCCTCATCATTGCCTGCAAACACACCATAAATATCGGCACCTGCAGCAGCTGCCATTGTATGGAACTGTGCACTCAAAGTTGACATACTAGCTGACAAGATACAGAGCATGAAAATTATTACAAACCATGATGGCATTACACGGTCAATAAAATATGGGATAATCTTATCTGTTGCCTCTACCATAGCTACGGAAATTTTTCCGTCGTTTTGGAAGAAATACAAGTTTGACAATGCTCCTACGTGATAGATCACACCTACTGTCACTAATAAAAAGACGCATCCGACAACAACTCCTTGGTTCAACTTCTTTGTACTGCTGACCGTCAAGAAACGAACCACCAATTGAGGTTGAGCCAAACATCCGATACCTACACCCATGATAAATGAAGTAACCAATGTGTACCACTGTTGAGAGCCCCAACGTGGCATAGCGGTCCATCCTTGGTGACCTACAGCCGCCAATTTCTCTGGCACCTTATCTTTCATTGCCTCCAAAGCTTGATTAGCCTCAGAGAAGCCCATACCCAATGCCTTGTAAACACCGAAGAGAATGAACGCCATACAGACAAACATGATGACAGCCTGAAGCGCATCCGTATACATCACACCCTTCATACCTCCTGCAATAACGTAAGAGGCAACAATGATAGTGAAGACCAACAGTGCCAAATCAAAGTCAATACCAAACACCTCCTGCATACAGAACACGCCACCTCTCAGTACTGCGGCAGCATACAAAGGCATAAAAATAAAAATTACAGCAGCTACAAAGACTCTAATCTTATCGCTGTTGTAAAAAGAGCCTAAAAACTGAGCGAATGTAGACGACTTCAACTTAACACCCAATCGACGGGTTGGTCGACCGAAGATGATGAAGGCAACAACTACTCCGACAAACATATTCAGAAACATAAGCCACTGAATACCCATACCGAAAGTGGCAGCTACACCACCAAAACCTACAATGGCTGATGCCGAAATGAAAGTAGCACCATAAGAGAGAGCCATAACGATAGGGTTCATCTCTCCGCCACCAATCAAAAAATCTTTTGAATCATTTGTCTTTTTATATCCCAAATAACCTAAAAATGCAAGGGCTAAGAAATAAACCATTACAATTAGGTACATTACAAAATTGTCCATTCTTTGCTTCTATTTATAAGTTTAAAACTAGTCTTGGTTATCCTTATCGTCTTCTTTATTCCAATATTTTATTCCGAAAACAATGGAACCAGCCACACAAAGTATGGACAATAGATAAACCAACCATATTCCTGGATCTGAAATGCCAAACATAACTATTTTCTATTAAATTTTTAAAGGTTAATCAAATCCTCCTCTTTAAGATAATTCAGAGTATTTCGACGTATTACATCATAAGCAGCCTCAATGTTATTGGTACGCAACACAAGGACAGACTTTTTATCGAGAGAGAAGCAATACATATACTCAATATCAATGCCTGCCTTTGTAAACAAGGCAACAGTCGAAGAGAATGAATTGATTCCAGGTTCCATAGATATAGCGATCACCTCACTCAAATTAGCAGAGACTTTGTTAGCCTTCAATGCTGAAACAGCATGCTGCTGATCGGTAGTAAGCAACCTCAATATCCCATACTCAGAGGTATCTGCCACTGTAGCAGCAACTACCTTGATATTTTCTTTATTTAAAATGGTCAAAACTTCATTCAATCGACCAAATTTATTCTCCAAAAAAACAGAAATCTGATTTATCTTCATAATAAAATAATTTATATTACCATTAAATAAAGAAAAGGAAAAGAACCCGGTTTTTCAGATTCCTCTCCCTTTATATAGTCATTAATGATTCTTTCTCAAATCCTTCACTCTGACGGCTTTACCCTCAGACTGAGGAAGTGTACCTCTCTCAACCAACTTAACATGCGGAGTAAGAAGTATCTCATCTTTCAATTGACGAGAGATCTCTTTAGTCAACTTCTGAAGCAATGAGTAATCGTCAACGCGAACCTTATCGCTCAACTCTACTTCAACCAACATCTCGTCGTTGTTATCAATGGTCTCGATCGTGATCAAGAAGTTATTGCCCAACTCTTTGAAGTTCATCAAAATCTTCTCAATTTGGATTGGGAAGATGTTAACACCCTTCACTATCATCATATCATCGCTACGGCCTTTAATGCGTGCAATACGACGGTGAGTACGTCCACAAGGACAATCACCCGGAATGAAACAAGTAAGGTCATGAGTACGGTAACGGAACAAAGGCATTGCCTCTCTGTTGATGGTAGTAAGAACCATCTCTCCGATTTCTCCCTCTTTAACTGGCTCCAATGTAACTGGGTCGATAATCTCTACAATAACGTAGTCTTCCCAAATATGCAGACCGTTCTGTTCTTTACATTCGAATGCAACACCAGGACCATTCATCTCAGACATACCAAAGCTGTTGTAAGCCTTAACGCCAAACAACTTCTCGATTCGCTGTCTCTGCTCCTCAGAGTGAGGCTCAGCACCGATGAACATAGTCTTCAACTTCGTATCCTTAGATGGATCCATTCCCATTTCGGCAAAAACCTCAGCCAAACGAGTAGCGTAGCTAGGAATTGCGTGAATAGCAGTTGTACCGAAGTCCATGATGAACTTGATTTGTCTACGGCTATTACCGGCCGCAGCAGGGACTGTCAAACAGCCCAATTTCTCAGCTCCGTACTGGAATCCAAGACCTCCAGTAAACATACCGTAACCAGAGGTATTTTGGAATACATCTGTATTTCTGACTCCGACCATGTACATGCAACGAGCAACCTGATTAGCCCACTCGTCAAGGTCTTTCTGCGTATGCAAAACAACTGTCGGGTTACCTGTAGTTCCGCTAGAAGAGTGAAGTCTTACAACCTTCTCCAATGGAACAGATGCCATCCCGAATGGATAGTGACTTCTCAAATCTTCCTTTAAAGTAAAAGGAAAACGTTGCAAATCTTCCAATGATTTGATTGATTCAGGAGTTATTTTTCTCTCCTTGAAAACTTGACTGTAAAATGGAGAGTTCATTGCCAACTCCACTGTCTTTTTAAGACGTTCAACCTGCAATTTCTCCAGATCTGAACGTTTCATCGTTTCCAGCTCTTCTTGCCAGTATTCGTTCATTTGCTTTTGCTTTTTGTAGACAAAAATCAGGGCAAAAACCATCTAAAAACCAATATAATAGCTTTCAAAGTCCCTCCTTTTGTGTTTTTTTATGATATGAATGGCAAATTTAATTTAATAAGATGAGTTTAACAAAAAAAGAAAAGATTTTATATGTTTAGTGCAACAAATTAAAACCAACTTAGTTTGTTCAGCATAAAAATGATAATTTTCAGCGTTTAAAATTTTTTGATCAAAATAAAATCTTCCCTCAAGCCTGCTCTAGGTTAATGTGCCACGGTACGGTAATCTCCTATACTGGGGTGCTTCCTTCCCGCAAGCACATTTAACATCATTAATACGTTGTACAAAAAGACGGGGCGCGCCCCAATTCTACTTACAAACCACCTTATGGCCATTAACCAGATAAAGGCCTTTTGCCAAGGACAATTCTACCTTCATGCCGGCTTGCATGTAGAACTCCTTCACTTTGCGGCCTAAGATGTCGCAGACTATAACCCATTCGCCTTTATCTGTACTCTCAACGATGATTCTATCCGTAACACCATAGACAATGAGTGACCTATTGTCGGCACTGGCTTCTTTTACCTCGGTATAGTCGCCAACCAAGGCTTTCAGCTCCTGTCTAGATAAGAGAATCCATCTCTGGTTGGTTGAAGAGTTGCGATGGTCAAAACGAGAGGCAGCCAGCGTGTTGTTCGAAGCGGTCAAGGTGTTTGGTCGGTCAGTACCGTCGGCAAAGGTCAGCCAATAAGATTTTAGATTAAATTCTGAGTTAACTACCTTCTCTCTTGAACCCAACATCTGCACACCAAAATTTTCGTTATCCGTCAGCTGCACAAGTGAGCTATTATTTGCCAAGGCTTTCTCGGATGCTATATTCTTAAATTCATACAACTGCTTCACTGGGTTGAAACGAACCTGCCAAGCATAAGAAAGGTCGTTCAGTAGGCTCTTCAGATCCTTCACCTGAAGTTCTACATTTTCACCGTTGTCTTTCAATATCGTATAGTTATTGCCCGACACATTGCTTGCTGACAAGAGATAATAATACTCATTATCATCCTGAATGAAGGTATAGGCAGGAGAAGCAAAAGCTCCGCTTACAGGAGGAAGAAAATCTTCGCCCAAGGCCTGTACAATCAAAGCATTGGCATAATAAAGCATTCTCGTACCGTCATCTTCTTGAGCGCCATTGATACCGTATGGCCAAAAGTGCGTTTTATCGCCTTTCAGATGAGCAGTGTTGTCATTCTCAAGGAACTGGACTACCTGATCTGTTCGCTCGCCCAACCAGAAACCGGTGCTTGTATTCTGACGATAGGTGGCATCGTTGTACCAGCGCTCGGTTGTTCCCACTCCTGCGGCATGCTCCATCTCATGCTGAATGGTTCCCGTACGTTGGTAACTTGCGTTGGGTCCGACGCGCATCCAACCGCCATAACTGCAATCGGCCGTCGGAGTATCCGCTCCATAATTAACAGTCAACTTCAAACCGCTGATACTTGTAATGTTATTCCAAATATCACAAGCATCTTTGACTGCACTGTTGATACGGGTATTTTCATCGGCAGAACCGCCATTGTTGTAGCTCCACGTGATGTTACCCATAGGTAATGTGCAGATCTTTATGGTTTTACCATAACCCACTGCATCCTGATTGGTGATAGCATATGGACGGATATAATAAATGGTACTAGGCTGCATGCCCTCTATCACATAGATGTCGCCATTGTTACTGAAAGCTATTGTGGATCGGTTGTCTCTGATAGTAGGATTGTTTCTTGTGCCCCAGCAGAAACCTCGTTCCGTAATACCACTTCCAGAGAACGATGCACGGCCAAATGCCATCGTTGCACCTCTTGCATGACGAGGATCTGTCTCCACAACAGGCACTGGACCCGTCGCGTTATTTGTTCTATAGATAAGTAATGCATCTTCCAATAAATCTATCTGGGCATTGATGTCTGCTATGGTCTGCGACTCATCATTGTAGACAGTCTTGGCTTTATTCAGAGCTGAAACCAAATCGCTGTCGTTCTCTCCTGCATTGACAATAGAATCTGCTTCTGCTATACTAACTGCCAATTGAGAAAAAGCCGCAGCCGAAGTTATGGCTGTTTCCATAGCCTTACGAAGTTTACTGGCAACCGAAGGCAAATCCTGTTCAGACGGTGAATTATTCCAACTTTCAGCTAATTCTACGGCAGATTGAAGGCTTTTACGATGCACAACATTCATCTTATTATCCAACAGATCATTTGCATCCTCAATTCGCTTTGTCATCTCAGTCTTATAATCATCGATGGTAGCAGCAGCATAATAAAGACGGAAATTATCGAGAGCCACCCAGTTGCCCGTCGGGCTAACTGTACAGAAGCCTATAGGTAAGGTCTCCTCTATATGTATAATCTGTAAAGTGTAATCCTCTTTTTCGGAGACCTTCGTACTGTCGTTTCCTGCAAATATCCACGCACCCTGCTGACCGGATGCGTCGTTCTTTAGATTCTGTGCTGAAACTTTCAGAATATAGACACCTTGCGGCAAATCCTTACTAAGCTCCTGTTTTAGGGAAACATCACCGATTATGTTGCCGCTCTCTACCCATTTTTCCACATAATAGTTACCTGCTTTTAAGGAGAAAGAGTTGTTGTTTTGAAGCTGCAGACCAGACTGTTGCCATCCGTTGAAACCATCTTCAAAACTAGGATTGACGATGAACTGAGTAAAGTCCGAAGGATTGTTCACCGTAGAGTTGGCCCACTCATATTTCTCAACCCCCTGTTTCACCGCCTCATTCGCGTTGAATAGATCCACATACGACGCAGAAGCATTATCCGCAATAGTTTGAGCCTCGTCTATGACAAATTTCAGTGCTGCTGATTCCTTCCCACTGCCATCGCCATATGCTTGTTGAGCAGATGAGATGGAGTTTTCAAGGGTTGTACGGGCTTTGGAGATTAAAGAGTTATCATCACCTACGAGATATAACTTGACAAAGTCGGCCACCACCTTTGCAGAGTTGGCAGAACCTCCTGAAACAGCCTTAAATCCTATCTGAATACGTCCGGTTGTCTCCTTTGAGAGAGTAAAATTCACCTCGTCTAGCAACCATTGATTAGAAGGAAACGACGAGACAGAAGATGCCTTTTCATCACCTCCTTGCGGAATCCAGGCAAGTAAACTGTAGCCTTCATTGGAATTACTGCCGTTGTAGAAAGCGGTCTGCAACTTATATTCGCCAGCTGGCAGTGTGACGGTCTGATAGTACTTCATCGGCTGGTCCCAGCCAGTGCTCAATGCCAGACAACCGCCCGACTTTCCATCATATCCTTTCGACGGAACTTTTCCGTATGTATTGAAAGTCTTGGCCGTACCCAATTCATACACGCCAGAGACGGTATAATCCACGCCAATATCTTTGGTCCACCCAAACACAGGCAATATCTCCTGCGCAACATTTCCATTATCGGAGATACGATAATCGAAATGAGCATTGTCATCAAAACCAGAATTTTGCAAATAGATATTAGAAACCTCTATATCAGCCCAAGTGAGGGTTGAAAAGGAGAGCAAAAATAAGAGTAATGAAAAACAACCTCTTTTCATGGCATTTATATTAACGTGTTATTCAATGACATATTCTTCACATAAAATCCTAGCTTTAATAAGAAACGGATATCAATTAACGGATATCATGTGAAAATTTATGGTTCCCTCAAAAATAAGAAAAACTCCAAAGAAGAGATAATGATTCGGTAATAAATTCATGATAAAGAGGAAGAAAGGGTGAAAATGCCATGAAAGGTAGGGTGGTACCACGGTGAATCACTTAAATTTCGTAGGGTCTTGCTCCTAATTGCCGAGGACGGCTAAAACTTGTTTAAAGAGATCAAAAACGATTCTCGTCTTATTCATATTTAATACGGAGGAAATTAACAGAACTCCAATAAAGCAAATTTATGAGACCGGAGTCGCAAAAAAAATGTACTTTAAATTTGTCGCCACGAATACTTTTTAAGTATGTTTGCCACTGATAAGGAATATTACATTTTCATATACAAGACCTTCAGAATCATGAATAGCAAACTCATTGTGGGAATAATAGTTTCCATTTTCTCTTTATATGCTCCGGCGTCACTTGCAGCCCTGAAAATTACTGAAGTGATGCCGTGCAACCTTTCTACTATTTCCGGAGACGATTATAACTTCAACGGCTATGTGGAAATCTATAATGACGGAGACGACATAGACTTGCGGGATTGGACGGTCATAAATAAAAAAGGAGACAAAGAGAATTGGAAGCTGATGCTAGATTCCACCCACGTCCTTAGAGCAGACGTATATAACCTAATCTTTTTCGGCGAGAAAGAAACAAGCAGCACCACAGCGCATTTGGTCTATAAAAAGTTTGTCGGCACCGCTCCGCAAAAGCTTTGCACAGAGGCAGGCGAGATTATGTTTACAAATGGAACCGACACCATTTCGATGAGTTATCCGCAGCAATATCCTCATCTGGCTTATTATAAGCAAGGATATATGATTCCTTCTCCAGGAAAACGATATGAGACACAATTCGTCACCGAATATACCAATCGGGTGCAAAAGGTAAATTTTGAAGGGAATACACCTGGCTTGTATGACTACGCAGGCATAACAGTGGCTCTTTCCTGCAATACAGACAGCGCTACCATATTCTACACTACGGACGGATCCATACCGACGAGCACCAATGGCATGGAATACGAAGAGCCTATCGTCCTTGACAAATCTGCGGTTATAAGGGTAAGGGCCTATCGTGACAGCATGCTTTATAGTGAGGTAACCACAGGAAGTTACATCATGCCCGACGTTTTTCACGATGAATGCGCTACTTACGGAGAGCGTTTGCCCATCGTGTCCATATCTACTGACCCGAAAAATTTTTTTGACGACACGCTGGGTATTTATGTGAAGGGAACGAACGGAATCATAAGCGGCTGCTATAACGACCAACCATACAATTTTAACCAGGACTGGACCCGTCCCGTCAATTTTGAGTATATTCTTAATGGAAAGGTCGTAGATAATCAGGAACTTGAAGTTGGGGTGTATGGAGGCTGCACGCGCATCCACAACGCAAGAAGCCTCAAATTAAAGGCAACGAAACGGACCGGTGACAATCGCTTTCAATACCGCGACTTCTTCAAAGACCAGAAGATGAAGAGATTCAAAAGCCTCGCCCTTCGAAATGGCGGCAACGGATATTCCTATATCCCTCCGCGTTGGCGAGATATGTATATGCAAAGTTTGGCTGATGGCCTGAATGTTGACAAGCAGTCTGCTCAGCCCGTGGCCTATTACATCAACGGGGAGTATTGGGGACTCATGATTCTGACAGAACGTACGGACGAGGATTACACTTTTCATAATTACGGGCTTGACAAAGAAGACATTGACTTACTTGGCTCAGGATATGAGGTGGAACACGGCTCGTCATATCCATATAACGTGCTGCTTGAATTTGTCGATGACAACTATCAGAAAAGCGATTTCGTAGAAAACATTAATTTGCAAATGGACGTGGACGAATATGTCGATTATCAAATCTTGGAACAATTTGTGGCAAACACTGACTGGGTAGCGAACAACATGAAAATATGGCGCAAGCGTGATGGAGGCCGTTTCCGCTGGATATTATATGACACCGACTTCGGATTGTCTAACCGAGCCTCGGCGGTCGACACTTGCATGCTCGACTTCGCTACCGAGATAAAGGGCTCGTACTACACACGCCATCTATTGCAAGTCTGCATGAAGAACGAAGATTTCAGATGGCTCTTTCTTGATCAGTTCCTCGACAGGATAGATAATCATTTTACAAATGAATTCATCGTTTCGCGTTATGATTCCATCTCGAAGCTTGTCGCTCTCGAAACTTGTGCTTTCACTAAAATTGGCGGACTCCTGGGAGGCGAAGACAATCTGAATACCATTCTTTCGGAATCGGAGGAAATGCGCGATTTCGCATTAAAGCGCAGAAGCGTGGTGACGGAACAGCTAAAAAAAGAATTTGCTCTTGGCGACAGCAAATTACCCGTAAAGATAAAAGCCCTATTCCCAAATGGGGCGCTGCCATCCTACAGCTTTCTATTCAACAAGCGCAAGTTCACGGACTGCGACTATGAACGGAATGTATTTGCCAACGAGCGCGTGAAAATTGAACCGATTGTCCCTGCCGGCTTCAGAATAGCAGAATGGATGGTGAATGACACACTCATCGAAGCCAACGGCCAGCCATATACAGGCTCTTCCATCTGCCGCCTTGCCCTGCATGACAGCCTTGTAATTAAGGTCACATTCAAAGAGGAGCAAACTTTTGAACTACCCGAACTCTTTATCAACGAAGTCTGCTCTTCCAATGCTTCCACCCTCGATGAGAACGGAAATGCACCGGACTGGATTGAACTATACAACAATGAAGATTATGACGTTGACATTTCCGGCCTTTACATAGAAAACAAGTCAAAAACCACAACTTATCAATTCCCATACGGACATACAGAAACGATTGTCCCTGCGCATGGGTATGTGCTGCTCTGGGCAGACAAAGATACTACCGCAGGTCCGTTACACCTGAATTTCAAGCTGAGCGCGACTCTCGAACAGGAACTGGTGCTTAAGGCTTATGACAAGGGCGTATTGAGAGACATTTGCATGCTGAATTGTCCCATTCACCCGCGCGACGCGTCTTACGGGCGTTTGGCCGACGGATCCGACTCCACATTGATTTTCGTGAATTGCACGGAATATGCCCATAATAAACAAATGACGCCCACTCCTGCTTCTTCCAACGGTAAGCTGCTTTGCGATAAAGAAGATGTGACGTCTCCGGATATAATATCATCTCCTGCAGTTGAAATTTTTGCTGCAGACCATTCTGTAGTAATAGAAAATGCTTGGGGGGCAAATGTGAAAATCTTTGACGAACAGGGACGTTTGATTCTGGCCGAACCTTCTGTGGCGGCAAATCGTCTGCAATGTCCGGTGGGTGCCGGCATGTACGTCGTCGTGGTTAATGACAGGGGGACGAAGATAGTGGTAAGATAAAGGAATGGTCACATGATAATTGTTACCAAGATTTAGATCCCTCGAATCTAAGATAATTAATACAAGGCCAAACATAAATCTAAGCATCTCATAATCTTTTCTTTGGCGAAAAACATCGCCCATAGCTGGCTAGTTGAAAACTAGCCTTCCCGGTTGGAGTGATGCTCAACGGAATCTAGTTTTTGAACTATATCTCGTTAAATGCGCTTGCTGGAAGCAAGCACCCCCAGAAAAGGAGATTACCAAAATGCAGCACGATTAATTAACCAAAAACTATCTTCACAAAAAAAGGAGCTGCACCTTGAGGCACAGCTCCACCCTACAGATCTTTCATAACATCATTGCCTAAAATAAATTAGGACAACGCTATATCTTACTTATTTTGTATCCAAATCGCTTTTTAACCAAGCTAAACGCTCTTTGACAAAAGTCTTTAACTTATCAACCTCTTTCTGATAACTTTCAAAGGTTGTGGGTGTAGTTGTGGCACCTCCGCCACCGCCCCAACCACCGAAGCCGCCAAAGCCACCGAAACCACCACTCGACGAGTTACCTATGGTATTGGCCGTTGCTGAAAGTTTAAGTCGATCAGTATAAGTGTCGATGTAGTTCTCAATCTCACTCCAATGGTCAATCATTTCATTGATACGTAGCTTCACCATTGATATAAACTCAGGGTCAGTCATCAACTGATTGAACCAGCTGATAGCATTCTGATCTGATATCGGTGGTGTAGTGATATAATAACCACTTGTGGTATTGTAATCTCCACCAAAAGGATTACCTCCGAAAGCAATGTCAAAGTCCCAAAGAGGTCCCATCCGAATGAGTCCATCATCCATTATGTGATAAAAACAACTTGTATGCATATTTCCATCAACATCCTTACTCAACTCCTTCACAACATACCAATCTACAAAACTTTGTAAATCGACATACTTCTTATATCCTTGTTGAGGATCGGTGAAGTTAGTACTGAACAATGCATTTTCAAACTGATCCAGATTGTTTTTTACATATTGGAATTCCTCTGAATTAACATCCAACTCCGGATCTTTGGTATTAAAAATAAGATGAGATTGCTGTCCTTGCATTTGACCAGACAAGGCCTTCGTATCTGCCTCGATCAAATAATTTCCAGGAACACGCGCATCGTTGATTTTTGACTGCTCACAGAAATAATAATTTCCTTTGTGTACGCCATTCAAAACCAGCTCAACATTATAACCACTTGGCACCCAATCTTGTTTTGTAAAGCGTTTACCAAGATAATTGGCAAACTCGTTTCTGAAGAATGTAGCATCATAATAGTTGGCCATCAACACCCAACGTTTATGCTCCAACATACCAAAGAGTTCTGACTTCTTATTTAGACGAATGGCGTATGGTGCCTTACCTGACATGTTTCCTGTATCCCAAGTTGAGTTTCCACGGCCTTTGATCTGAACATTATCAGGAGAAGCGTCATAAAGTAACTTTCCGTCCTCTTGGTAGATCTGCATAAGCGTGCTATCCAACCAATTGATTTTATCCGTAATATCCTTATTTCCTTCTGTATTTACCACAATAACAGGCAACCCGGTATTGTAAACTGAAACAATATAAGCACGTGAATATCCATTCGAAGAGACAACCCTAAAAGTGACAGGATGAACAAAATTGACACTTGTTTTACCACTCTCCACCAAAGAGCCATCCACATAAACAGAGGCACCGTTGCTCACGGTAAATTCTGGAATCAAATCAAATTGATACAAATAAGGAATAAACGCCTTTACACTATCATTCGAAATTGTTGCAGTATAGTCTTGCAGCAAAGTGTTATTACTATCGTTTTTCTTGATAGAGAAGGTCAGAATCTGATTGTCATTCGTCGCATTCTCCGATTGCATAGCCATACTCTCATTTCCTAAAGAGAGGTTCAACCATTCATAACGGGCAGAAATCCAGTTTTTCAAATCATTTGTCTCCTGCTGTAGGATTGACTTATTTGCTGCTTCTGTTTCCCCTTCAGATTTAAAGTTGTCCCAACGTTTCTCATTTGCAACAAAGGACAAAGCAACATTCTCTGAAGCTGCGCTCACCTCTTCCAAAAGAGAACTCTCCGTCGAAGCTATCTCCTTCAATCTGTCGGCAACCAATTTGACAAAGTATGGGTCTTCGAACATACGAGATATCCAACCCGTTTTCTTTACTGCAAAACCTTCTGCACTCTCGTTTTTATTTCCAAAAAACTCTTCGAAACTATAGAGCGGGCCCATCACGATTTTACCCTCTTGGTTGATGAAGAAATAACAATCAGAGACAAAAGCTGCCTCAGCGTTTTTGCCTATCTCATTGGCAAGAAACCAATCGACAAAGCTGTTCACATCAATATATTTACGATATCCGTTGTTAACATCCTTAAATGAGGAGCCATACAAAGCCGTTTCAAAATCGTTTATCAATTTCTGTGCGCTCAAAAAGTCTGCATCGCCCTGACTTACCTCAGGGTCAACAGAGCAAATGTTCAACTTTGATTCGGTTGCTTGGAAATGGACGTCAGTTGCGTCAAAATCGCCTGTAACCTCCCAGATAAAACCAGAAGCAACACGACCTTCAGAGACACGAATCTGCTCACAGAGAAGATAACTGCCCATGTACTGGTCGCCTACAACCAACTCAACAGGCTCAGATTTCGGAGTCCAAGCCAATCCGTTCAGTTGCGATCCTAAATAGAAACCAGCCTGGGTACGTAAAAGAGAATTATCATCTTTGTTTGACAAAAGGATCCAACGTTTACCATTAGACATCCCCAACAAAGCAGCTTTAGAATCCATTTTCAGATTAAAAGAACGCTTCCCTTCCGTAGAATAGCGGCTACCTTTTGTCTTTACAGACAAGGCACCAGCATATTGAAGTTTATTGTCAGTAGCATTTACAATTGTCATCTTTCCCAATTCACTCCAATCGTCAAACGGAATGTTCACTTCCGGAGTTTTGATTGTGACTACAGGAAGTCCGGTGTTGTAAACCTTCACTTTATAAGTATTCACATCTCCATTCGAAGAGAGAACCTTATAAGTCAACTCTTTTGAAAAATTTTGTGAAGAGACACCACTCTTCTGCAAATCACCCTCCATATAGACTTTTCCTGTTGCCTCAAAAGAGGTAACCAACGAAGAGAAATCTGTAACATATGGAAGTAGAACCGTAAAAGTATTGCCGTTCAATTCGCCCTCTATATCTGCCAAAATCTTTCCGTCATTGGCTGCAGAGGTGAAGTAAAATCTGAGCAACTTATTATCATTTGTAGAATTGTCTGCCTTACTCAAATCATCTGTTTTGGACTGAGAGAAGGTGATCTTATCCACTTTATCAATCGGATAATTGATATCCATGTATTTCGTCACACCATTATCACGAACGGAATCGACATCATTCAAATCAAAGCTATCAGCAAAACCATTGCCATTGATATTGACGCGCTGTTGGGCAACCGTAACAAAAGCGGAGGCCACAAAAAACAATATGTATAAAAATATTTTTTTCATTTTTCAGTCTCCTTTCTATTGAAGTTCCTCATTCAACCAATTCAATCGACCCTCCAACCACGTTTTGAGTCTCTTCACCTCTTCCTGATACGAGGCATTAGAAGCCTCAACATTGTTAGCCGAATTCCAAACCACATCATTACTTGCGGCAGACAACTGCAACATAGCAGCCTCTGTGTCAATCCAATTCAGAATATCAGATTTAGCAGCATAAATCTTAGCAAAACGACTCTTTACCAAAGCAGCAAATTCAGGATCTTCAAACAAACGTGACATCCAAGGTGTTGTCTTGGAGACAAATCCCTCCGTGTCACTATCAGAAATGCCAAAGGCCTTTTCCATGTCAGATACAGGACCCATCTTCAAAACATCCTGTTCGGTGATGGTCTGATAAGTGTCAGAGAAAAAAGCCTCTTCGTTTTTGGCAATCTCATTGATTAAGAACCAATCAACGAAACTGTTTATATCGCACAAAGAACGATAGCCTGAACCTGCATCCTGAAAGGAACTACCGAACAAAACTGATTCGAACTGATTAATGATCGTCTGCGAACGTACCAAGCCAGCACCAGCAGAACCTGTTTCAGGATCTTTCATCACGAAAAGTTTTCCTGAAGCTGAAGCTACAAAAGAATCATCGCCCTCGTCAGCCGAATCTTCAATCGAAAGAACATATCCATTCTCTACCCTGCCATCGCAGACGCGAACCTGCTCTGTCAAGAAATAACTTCCGAGATATTGACCATTCAAAACAAACTCGACAGGCTTACAATTAGGTGTCCAGTCAAAACCGAGATACTTGGAACTGATATTATAGGCCAAAGCAGAACGCATCAAAGTCTTGTCTGCATCATTTGCAATAAGCATCCATCTCTTATTCTTGACAATATCAAGCAAAGATGTTTTATCCTCAAATTTGAGGTTGTATGAATTCTTTAGACCAGACTTGTAATGACTTCCCTTTCCTTTTATCTTCACATTACTAAATGAAGATGACGCTAAGTTCATCATTGCAAATTCAGACCAATCCGAACCGACTTCAACCTCATTCGGAACTTGAATTTTCAATATTGGAAGTCCTGAATTTTTGACAATCAAATTATACGTTCTCACGTCGCCATTAAAGGCCACCACTTTAATCGTATTATTCTCTTTAGAAAAGTCCATTTTATTGTTTTCTGCCCACAGCTTTCCATTCAAATAAACGTAGCTGCCAGTAGTGACAATAGAGCTCGCCAAAGCAGAGAAATCAGAAATAGTAGGTAACACAACCGTCAAGTCCGAACTATTATCGGCCAAGAAATAGAAATCAGCAGCAACATCTGCATTATTTAATTTATTGAAAGAGATGCTTTTCAATAAATTAAAGCTCTGTGGCTTATCATTTTTGTCTAGATTCACTTCACTCTCCAAAATCTGAGAAGGGAAAGTGATGCTTTTCAATTCATTCTCGGGATATGAAAGCAATAGTTTCTGTTCAGAAGTGGTCGAAATCATCGTATCCACTGCCGACATGGAGAAACCTACAACAGATCCATCGGTTTTATGTACATATATGGAGTCTTGCGCCACCAAATTGACCGACAACAAAAAGAGTGGCAAGAAACTGATTATCGATTTCTTCATTTCTTTACAAACTTAAAAGATTTATCACTGATACTCAGAAAATAAATTCCTGCCGGCAATGTATTCACATCTATTCGAACTTCGCCATCGTCACCTGCAACAAAAGCAGTTAGCAGTACACCTTCTAAGTTGGTCAAACCTACAGATGCATTAGCTTTCAATCCAGAGACAATCAAATAATCCTGAACAGGATTAGGATACAAAGAGACTTGCTCCGCCAATGGCTCATTCACATCAGTGAAATCTAATGCAGAGAAATGAACATAGGAAACAGAAGAGAGAGAGAACTCGCTCTGCGTAGCCTCAGAACAAATACGGAGAGTGTTACCACTCTGCCAATACTTGGAAATGTCGGAAAGAGCAAAGGTAACCCTTTCATTTCCATCCAATTCCACAATCATTGTCTTTCTTGTTTCGCCAGCATTGGCTAATAGAGAAAACAACAAGAAGGAAACGGACAGACCCGTTTTCTTTAAAAAATTCATGGCTTTTCTTTTTATGCGGCAAAGTTCCCTCAAAGAAACCTCGCCATTTTCAAATGTCTATTAAAATGAATCTAAATCTACATGACTAAGCATACGTCAGCCTATATTCAGAATCTGGAGCCAAGCAAATACTCCATGCTGAACATCATTACTTTTACAACTCATCAGAAGAAACAAGACGTTCATTTACGTCTTTTTCAACAAAAAACAAACACACCGATTTCCTGAACAAGGAAAATAAATCAGAAATAATCGGACACTAAACTGAGCGAAAAAAGCAATCGCCAATCTTATCTCTTAACAACCTTCATTCTGCTCTGACCTCCATTAGGAGTTGTAAGCACAACGAAATAGACTCCAGATTGAAGCTCTTTTACAGAAATTCCTTCACCCGAAGAGATTTGACTTTCAATTAACTTTCTACCCATATAATCTGATACTACCACACTCGATTTCTCTGTACAAGGAAAATCAAACCAGAGATAATCAGAGACTGGATTTGGATAGATGCGAACACCTATCATATCAGAAGAAACAATCGATTCGCCTACTGTAGATTCTGAGTACTGATTCTTTGCAGCAAATGTAGCCCAAGAGGTAACTAACCAATTACCGTTACCCTCATAAGAGAAACGTGCGTAAGTAGAGCCCTCTGGATGAATCTGGTAACGAATTGAATCGATTACCTGCAATTCACCATTGTACATTCTTGACAAAGATATGGTCTGAGCATTTGTTTTAGACAACGCAAAGTTTGTATGCATTGGTGCACGCTCAGAAAGGGTATCTTCGTCAGCCCAGAATATAATATAACCCTTAGCAGGAACAATCGTCTTAGCCGAATTGCCTGTAGGAATTTCGTACTTCTTTAGATTTCCACGTTTGTCAGAAAGGAACATACCTCCCAAATCGACAGACGAAGAACCTCCATTATAAATTTCTATCCAATCTTTTGATTTACCGTATTCATCAACATACTGGTTGTTTGCAATGGCAATCTCATTCAAGTAAAGCTTCAACTCAGATGGATTCCAATTTTCATCTTTCTCAAACATGGCTTTAAGTACCAATGCTTCGTTATAAGCAGCAGAATAAGTTGAGTTGGTCAATGTGTTCATCTCCTTAAATTGAGAATTCTCTTCGCTCATTGTCAAGTCAAAAACGAATGTTGTACCGCCACCCATTCCTGGGAAACCGCCAAATCCACCGGTACTTGCACTTTTTGTATTATGAAGTTCAACAGAAACCATATTCGCTCCCTCCTGCAAGCATGACTTATCCACATCGAAAGAAAGAACTGCATAAGAAGACATATCCTTTATAGCATTTGTGGTATCTGTAGGAATGCCCTCTGGCATATTGAATCGGTAAATCTCCTTTCCGTTTACATAAACAACAGCACCATCGTTCACATGCATTGTGAAATGCAATGTTCCCATCGATGAAAGATTAGATATGTTGAAGGACTTGCGGAAATAAGCTGTTGTGATGGAAGAAGTAGTTCCTCCACCGCCCCAGCTTCCGCCTCCCCAATCGAAGCCTCCGCCTCCAGGATTTGTTCCCGAGTCTGTACCTTCTGAAAGTGTACTTTTAATGTAATAAGAAAGACCTGTACCCAAAGGGCTTACTGCTGATGTCCATGCAGCATCGTCAAAACTGGCACTTTTCCAATTGGCATCAACAGCAGTGGTCTGATAATAATATTTCCAAGAATCACCTGTATTGATAAGATTGTTCTGCTTACAAACTTTCCACTCTTTGAATTTATAACCATCAGGCGCATTTGGAATTAATTTCAACTGCGAACCTGTGTAATATTTACTTATGAAATCATCTACGTCTATTAACTCCAGATCATTCAAAAGATAAGTTGCACCCTTCACATTAGAACAGATGCGGAGTGGCAATGGAGTTCCTAATTCCAAATTAGTCGCAACATTCTGATGAACAAACTCCTCTCTGGCAGCAATGAAATTACGAACTTTCTCCAATTCATTGTCCCAAGAAGAAACTTCATTCTTTCCTATCTGATTCAGATAATTATTGAAATAAACAGCCTCCTCTTTAATGTTATTGACCATACTATCAAGAATATGGCTTGATCTTGCTGGTGTAAATGTTGTTCCTGTATGATAAACAAACTTTGTAGCCAATCGTCTCTTCATCTCATCATTTTTCAAAAAACTGGCAATAACCTCGTTTTTTGAGACATTAGAGAAGCCATCCGAATTCATATTCTCTTCATAAAGAGAGCATGACATATCTGTATCATATAAAATCCATCTCCATTTACCACTTGCATTTCGTTTCCAAGCCTTGATGTTTCCGCTAGACCAGTCTCTATTGTAGATATAAATCTCAGCCGTCAAGTAATTTAAAAACTCATCAACATCAATCAACTCATCTATCTTGCCAAACCCATCGGAAGAGTTCAAATCTGCACTGCTAGAGAGATTGACCACATCCTGATAATTGTCACAATCATCAGATTCATCATCTGCAGGAGGACCCTGAATGCAGAATTCCTCCTCGTCTAAGGCATAATTAGAATACAAGAAATCCTTATTGGTTCTTTCCCTGATTCCAAACAGAGCATAATATTCACCATTTACAAAGATGACTGCTGGCTGATATGCCTGATGATCCACATCCATGTTGCTGGCAGACAATGTCTGTAAATATCCATCACGGAACAACATACGACCAAAGTCATTTCCTGAATTACGCAAAACAACGCTCTTGATCTTAATATTTGGTTTCTCCTTAAAGATTGGATATTTCAACTTATTATTACCGTAAATCTTATTTGCTTTGACAGTAAGAGACTTGATGGCTTTTGTTCTTGAGCAAGCACCAAAGACTCCAATTTTCACCTCCTGATTCAACTGACCAAGGCCATTCTCGTCAAAAAATTCGAAGTTACAAGGTCTGTCCCATTCTTGCATGTAATTGGCAGTCCTATCCTGACTGCTACATTGAGTTGGCACTGTTAGTCCATTAGTACCAACAGTTATGATACCATTTTGATCTCCATAAAGTAAATCCGGATCAGTAACCAAAGAGACAACTGGAATTGTGGTAGGGATTGTATCTATACCTATAAAATAGGTAGCAGTTGTTACTGTACTTTTAATCTCTCCATCGGCAATAGCTACTGCACGCAAAGGCGTACTCTTTGTCAACTGAATGGGAGAGGTGTACAACGTTCCTGTTGTTGCGCTAGGTTCGCGCCCATCAGACGTATAATAAACCTTCGCCGAAGCATTGCCAGAAAGAATTGAGACGGTTTGGTTAGAAGAGTAGAAACCACCCTTTACACTAAACTGAGGAGCGGTAGTCTGCTTCGTAGCAAGCTTAGACCCGCTATTTGAAGCCTCCATTGTAGGAGTAATAAAATAACCGAATTCCGAACCGCCATCGGTTATACGTCCATAAGAGGCATTTCTGTAGGAAGTTTGATATGCAACTCTATCCAACTCTTTACCATTACTGTCTGACAAAATAAGAACACCGCCATCGGCATCCAATTTGAAAGAAGCATGGTTGTTCATATCTAACTCATCAAAATAGAAAACAGTGAAAGCGCCTGGAGCAAGTGTTAAAGTGCCCAAGCCATTCTGCCATTTCTCAAGATCATTAGCATTATCAGAGAAAAAACAACTTGAGAGATCAACTGATTCAGCTCCAGAGTTATACAACTCCACCCAGCCTTCATAATTGAAATCTTCATTTAGATGAGAAGAGACATTCTTCACCATCATTTCATTAATAAGTACAGATGCACTTGATGTTATTGTCACAAGGAAAAAAAACAATAAACAACAAAAAAACTTTTGTTTCATGTTTTCTGTTTTAAGAAAAAAGCAACATTAATAATCTCAAAAGAAAATATAAATTGAAATCCTCAAAAGGAATGCGTTGTGTTTAATAGTATCAAGAGGCAAATATATCTTTTTTTTTTAAAAGCAAGCTAAAAAAAATAAAAAAAAATAAAACTCATACAATTCTACTATGTTAAATAATTTTTTTATTGCTAATAATTATATAATATTGCGTCACCGTAAAAGAACAAAGAGGATGCAAATCAATTAATTTGCAGAATCAACTATTAAAGTAAAGACAATAGACATTTTATCTCTGAATGATAAAATTGTGGCTTGGGATGGACCAATCAAAAACCACTACTCTACATTCTGAGAAAAAGTAATTCGTTTCAAAAAAAAAGAAATCATTTTCTATTGCGGTTGGATTGGAGTTTCCTTGTGCGTGAACAAACACGCCCATACAACCGTTTCAAGAATTAAAAAAACATTTTTATTCACAAGTATCCATGCTTGCGAGGTGGTGTTATGTTAACTAAACAACACTTGCTCAAGTCATGTTTCAATTGTGAAGGTGTGCTCGTTTTCTCCATAAATCATTATTCCCATCTATAGTATTTTCTCAAAACTACATTCACAAAAAAATGAAAAACACAATGAATCAACAAACAAAAGAAACACCATGGAAGGTGAAAAGAGCCCGGCTACTCTTTTTCCTTGCACTATCTTTTTGTCTGACGAATATTCAGGCTCAGACAAAAATGGTGAAGGTCATGAAAAACGGCTCCGTCGTTTTTGAGACCAGTGTATCCGACATTGATAGCGTCATTTTCTATCATCCCAAATCAGGGGAAGATGTTCTTTCCTCAGATTATCTGATCGTAAGCAAAAACAATGGCTCTTTGGCTGGTCAATCTTCTCTTGACGACATCAGCAATCTCACTTTTTCAAACAATGATCTCGTTCTGAAACCAAAGAAAGGAGCCTCTGAGACTTATCTTTTCTCCTCCATCAGCAAAGTCAGCTTCAATGAAGGCGGTGTGTCTGGAACAGAAGAGATTTACAACCAATCAGGCATTAACGCCTATCTTTCCTCTCAAGGCGAAATTAGGGTTGAGTCTGACTCTCAAGTTCTCTCTCTGACACTATTTAGCGGAGAAGGCAAAATCTGGGGAGAAAGCTCTTCCAACACAATGTTCATCTCTCATCTTCCAATTGGAATTTACATTCTCCGGATTGAAACCACACAAGGTTTCTTGGTAAAAAAGATTATTAATCATTCAAATATCAGGTAATCATGAAAACTGCATTCATAAAATTGTGCTCAGCAGTAATCCTGCTATTTACATCTACAATACTTTTTGCCCAAAGAGAAAGTATCTATATGATGAAGAACGGTTCAGTCGTATTCCAATCAACCGTTTCAGAGATAGACAGTATCGTATTCGAAACGCGATCTGAATCTCAAAAATCCAACTTCACTGAATCCTTAAACGGAACAGACTTAGACATGGTATATGTGCAGGGTGGTGCTTTCAAAATGGGCTGTTCGGAATCGGACAACAACTGTGAAACCACCGAGCTGCCTGCCCACAACGTAACACTCAGCGACTACTACGTCAGCAAATACGAAGTGACAAACGCACAGTGGGAGGCTGTCATGAACGATGGCACATCGAAAGACAACAAGCCAAAAACAACCATCACCTGGTATGACGCTGTAACATTCACTTGTAAACTCAGCGAACTAACCGGAAAGAAATACAGGTTAGCTACTGAGGCGGAATTTGAATTTGCTGCCAGAGGCGGAGTCAAAAGCAAAGGTTACCTTTACTCAGGCAGCAACAACGCCGACGATGTGGCATGGAACTCCAGCAATGTTCCTGAGCAGTGTTTTGGCTATGGCGACTCAAAAACATGCTATCCCGGAGGGGCTCAAGAGGTAGGTACCAAAGCTCCCAACGAACTCGGCATTTACGACATGAGCGGAAACGTATACGAATGGATGTACGACAACTGGGGTAAATTTGATGAATCAGGAGCAGACGTCACAAACCCAGTCACCATTCACAAACATACTCAGAAAGTACGCCGCGGCGGTAGTCACGACCAACCTGCATCAGAGAGCCGTGTTTCTGCCAGAAAAATACGTTCTATCGAAGGCAAAGACGGTTCTATCGGATTTCGTCTCGCCCTCTCCGTTACCGACTCACGCCCAGCTGGAATGGACGATCCCTGCAACATTCATCAACCACCTACTACTGGAGGAATGAAGGGTTTTCGTGACGAACGACTAATCACAGCCGAAGGAGAGATCTGGGTAAACGAGAACTACGGATATCCGTATGTTCTTATTATAAATGAAAACGCTGCCATCACAGGCATGATGTACAACAACAATCTGTTTCAACCAGCCTCCGGCGAATGGTACACGCTTAACTGTTACTCTCTGAATATTGTCTCATCCACAGGTACTACATCAAAGTACATCTATTATATGATAGACAAAGACAATATGTCAATGATGCCAGAAGGCGGAATGCCAGGAAGATGGCAACGTAAATCCATTCAAGATATCGCAGGAGCAGAAAATATCAGCGTGCCAGTTATTGCCCAACCTAAGGATCCCGAAGAGTTGGCTCCTGTTGGTTACAATATTGACATGAGCAACCCTCCTACCAACGAGCAAGACCCACGTCTAATTGAAGGTGCAGACATGGCTTGGTTGCAAGACAATGTTGCCCTTGGAGCAGGAGGAACCCACAGATACCGTTTCGACTTCGACTCAGAGAACCATGCGCGATTCGTTGTTTGGGATCCGCCTTCATCAACAGGATTAGCTCAGGGAACTTGGTTTACCGTAGACAACACTTTCCTTCGAATAACCAAAGATGGAAAAAACTACGACTATCTCTACACCGTCTCCGAAGATGGCAAGAAGTTTTACCACATTTCCTTCCAAGGATATGAACCTGGCGACTTTAGACTATTCGACAAAGTTAATGCAAGTGACGTTCCCGATTGGATAGAACCAACCATGTTTCCTTACGAAACCATGGACAACGGATGTTCTACCTACACTCCACCTGCAGGAGAGTAGTCATAAGTCAATAAGATGGGAATCTTAAAATAAAATACACAAAAAAGCTATCCGCAGAGTTAAACGTAAGAAACTATCAAAAAAGAATCTTACGTTTATAAACTCTGCGGATTCTGTTTTTCAACACCTATACTTTTCCTCCTAAAAAAATTAAAAATATCACTTTTCCTGCCAACTTAAATGAATGAAAGTTATCTTTGTAGTTTAGAAAAAAGAGAGACTTTATTCTTTAGAAGCTATTTCCATTTTATCGTTAGATTATTTGAGATAAGCTTTTGAGACATTTTAGGTGCTTTATGAGAAAGACAGCGAGCTGTTTGACAAAAAAATCGTTTGAAATGACCCAAAAGGCACTCGAAAAAATCAACTAAAACTACACTTTGGTTTTAAAACAAAAAAGTTTATGGAAAATCGGAACAGCTTTTTAAGATGAAATCTTTCTTTACTCGCACATAGGTCATGAGGTTTTTACACTTACTTTCTTTGAAAAAAAGTGTCTACTTGCACCCATGGCTTACACAATAAAAAAGGAAAAGAGATGGAAAAACATTCTGAAATTCAATTCAAATCGCCAGAGGAAATTGCAGATTTTCAAAATACGCTTTTGAGAAAGCAGATGATGTATTTGAAAGAGCATTCGCCATTCTACCAAAAATTGTTCAAAGAGCATGGCATCCGTTTTGAAGAGATTCAAACGGTGGCAGATTTGCAAAAAGTGCCTGTCACTACAAAGAATGATCTGCAGGAATTCAACAAAGAGTTTTTCTGTGTTCCGATGTCTGAAATCACTGATATCGTAACAACTTCAGGTACATTGGGCGACCCTGTAACGGTAGGTTTGACAAAAAACGACTTGGACCGTTTGGCTTACAATGAGAGCCTAACTTTCTCTAACGCTGGTTTGACAAAAAACGATACCATTCAACTGATGACTACCATAGACCGTAGATTCATGGCCGGTTTGGCTTACTTCTTAGGTGCTGTGGAGTTGGGCGCAGGAATTATACGTGTAGGAAACGGAATTCCTGAACTGCAGTGGGATTCCATTAAAAGAATGAATCCAACTTGCTGCATGGCCGTTCCTTCTTTCTTAATGAAACTAATCGACTATGCCGAAGCACACGGCATCGACTATCATAACTGCTCACTTAAAAAGGCAGTCTGCATCGGCGAAGCATTAAGAAACAAAGACTTTTCATTCAACACCTTAAGTCAGAAACTGCACGACCGTTGGCCAGAACTTCACCTATTCATGACTTACGCATCAACTGAGATGCAAACAGGTTTCTCTGAGTGTACATACGGCTGCGGCGGACACCTTCAGCCAGAACTGATCATTGCGGAGTTTTTGGACGATAACGACCAACCTGTTACAGCCGACGAGGCAGGAGAGGTTACCATCACCCACCTTGGCGTTGAAGGAATGCCTCTTGTTCGTTTCAAGACCGGCGATATGTGCTACCACCACACGGAGCCATGCTCTTGCGGTAGGAACACCATGCGTTTAAGTTCTGTTGTGGGCAGAAAAGGACAGATGATCAAATATAAAGGTACTACCCTTTATCCTTCTTCATTGTATGATGTGATAGACGATATACAAGGCTTAAGCAATTATGTGATCGAGGTTTCAACCAACGAGATCGGAACAGATGATATCCTTATCCGTATCGGAACAACAATCGATCCTGAACATTACGACAAGTTCGAGAAAAAGATCAAGGACCTCTTCCGTGCAAAAATACGTGTGGCTCCTTCCCTCTCGTTCGAGTCTCCAGAGGTTATCCATGCCATCATGTTCCCACAGATGTGCAGAAAGCCAATCAAGTTCATCGATAAGAGAAAGTAATTTAAAAACGACATAGATGTGCCGAGGCTTTCCTTCCGAAGGCTTCGGACCTCTTTCTCAACAGAAAACAAGCATTCCCATTTTTTGATGATAGACAGAGCGACCATAGATAAGATATTCGAAACAGCAGACATTGTAGATGTTGTATCGGACTATGTCACACTCAAACGTAGAGGTGTGAACTATATCGGTCTATGCCCGTTCCACAATGAGAAGACACCGTCTTTCACCGTTTCGCCAGCCAAGAACATCTGTAAATGTTTCGGTTGCGGAAAAGGAGGAAACCCCGTCAACTTCATCATGGAACTTGAGAACCTGTCTTACTTCGAGGCTCTGAAATTCCTGGCCAAGAAATACCACATCGAAATTGAAGAGAAAGAGCTCTCTCCCGAAGAGATCCAAAAACAAAACGAGAGGGAGAGTCTGATGGCTGTCACAGAATGGAGCCAGCAACATTTCACCAGCAACCTTTACAACCATGTAGAGGGCAAAGCGATTGGAATGAGCTACTTCATGCACCGTGGATTCAGAGAGGACATCATCAAGAAATTCCAACTAGGTTACGCCATCGACAAACGCGATGAGTACACACTGGCAGCTCAGCAAAAAGGCTATAAATTGGATTATCTTGAGAAAACAGGGCTTACCATCGTTAAAGACAATAACTACGTGATAGACCGTTTTCACGGAAGAGCTATTTTCCCCATCCATTCTATCTCAGGAAAGGTGATCGCCTTCGGCGGACGAGCCATAAAGAAAGACGATCAAGTAAAATATCAGAACTCTCCGGAGTCTGAAATTTACCACAAAAGCCAGGCACTTTACGGCGTCTATTTTGCCAAAAATGCCATTATCCGTGAGAAAAAATGCTACATTGTTGAGGGTTATTGTGACGTTATCTCCATGGTACAGGCCGGCATCGAAAACATTGTAGCACCTTGCGGAACTGCGCTGACCTCAGAACAAATCCGTTTATTACGCCGCATTCTACCTTCTGTCGACAACGACAAGAACGAAGAGAACAAGAATGTGACAATGATGTATGATGGCGATTCTGCCGGAATAAATGCCGCATTGAAAAACGGAAAGTTGCTTTTGGAAGAGGGACTAAATGTGAAAGTTGTCGTTCTTCCGCCTGAAGATGACCCCGACACATTCGCTCAAAATCACAATGCATCAGATGTGTTGGCCTATCTCAACGAACACGAGACTGACTACATCATATTCAAGACGACCCACTTCTTGGAAGAGTGTCGCCGCGATCCTATCAAAAAGGCTCAACTCATTTCAGACATCGCCAATACCATTGCCGTCATTCCCGATCTGATTAAACGTTCCGTTTATGTAAAGGAGTGTGCGCGCATATTAGAGACTGACGAAAAGATTTTCTACGCACAGATAGATAAAGTGAGAAGCGCCAAGCTGGAAAATGAGATTGAACGGATCAAAAATCCTCAAGTCATAACGCCTTCTTTCCTGAATCCAGGAAATTCATCACCAACTGCAAACAATGCGGAAAACGAAGGTCAAACTGAACCTTTCGTCCAATCACAGACAAACCAACTACCACAGATATCCGGTTGTTTTTACGACGAAGAAAAAAACATTATTCAATTTGTCGTGAAATATGGTGAAAAAGTGATGTGTGAAGTGGAGAAAGAAACAAAAACACCAGTCGCCGACAAAGAAGAGAGAGAAGATGGCGAAGAGGAAGAAAAGACTGAAACTACCATTCAGTCAATAACAGTGGTCAAATATATAAAGAATCAGCTTGATTCTGATGGACTTACTCTAAGTGATGCCACTTTCAAACAGATGTTGGACGAGGCAGTGGAACAAATCTCAAAAAATCCAAACTTCTGCATTGAAAGATACTTTATTTATCACGAGAATCCTATCATAAGCAAAATGGCCTCCGACCTCATCGCCGAGCCATATCAGTTGAGTAAGATTCACACCAAAATGAAGAAAGTCGAGACAGACACCGACCGCTTGTTTGAGTTAGTGCCGCATATCGTCATGGACTTCAAATTTAAGGTTATTTCTTACAAGATTAAGACACTTCAAGAGAAATTAAGAACACCAATGAAAGACAACGAATTGATAAGCATAATGACTGAAATTCAGAATCTTCAGAAGGTAAGCCGCACGTTAGCAGCCAAATTAGGAGAAATTGTTTACCTTCCTAGTTCTAGATTTTGAAAAATCATTTTCTAAAACTATATTCGTAGTCATTTTCAGAGATGAAAAAAACAACTAATACGAATTTAAACACAATGGAAAAAAAGCTTATATTGATTTCGATCTGCTTATTCATAGGAAGTTGCGCCTTTTCCCAAGAATATATCGGATACAAATCAGAAGATTTAGTCAATCTTCTGAAGGAAGGTTTTTTGAGAAATACGGTGAAGAGTAAATTCGTTTTAGATTACCAGCACAAGGTTGAAAGTTATCCTAAAGGAATAAAACAGATCACTATAAGCAGAGACGAATACTACAATAAAACGATGATTTTCGAGAATGGACGTATCGTATCAGACCAAGAAAATACTCCATTTGAAAAATGCAAAAAGACATACGAATTCGACAGTAACGGCAATGTTGTAAAATACCAAAAACAAAGTACATTCTTAGAGATGGACACTGTCGTTTCAGAACAGACTTCCAACATTAAGTTCAATTACTATTTGGACTCTCTAATTGAAATCCATTCTTTCGACAACAAAAATGAAGATTTCAACAAAGACTTTTCCTATACATATGTATACAATGCGGAAGGAAACGTAGCGCAAAAAATTGCTAAAGGCTATGACAACAATATCGACACTACCTACTATCTTTATGACACAGAAAACCATGTCATTCAAGAAACACTAAACAATGGATTTGTCCTTCTTTACGAATACCAAGATGGGCTAATAAGCCAAATTAAACGGACAAACCCTAAAGGCCAAAACAAAAAGGAAACAATAACCAAATGCTCTTACACAAAAAAAGGTCTTCTCAAAAAAGTATCTTATACATCAGGAGAGGACAATGAAATCGACATCAGTTTGAAATATGACGACAACTCTCAACTGATCGAATTCACACGTAAAACAAAAGAGGGAAAAGAATCGACAAACGAAGAGCTTGAAGTCATCTACAATCCACAAGGATATATTTCAGAAGACTGGAGTGGATACATCTATGATTACATTTTTGACGAGAAAGGGAATTGGACCAGCTGCAAGGTTACAAGAGATGGGAAATTCATTGAGACTATCACAAGAGTTATCGTTTATGAATAAAAAAAGAACCGAGTTTCCAAAATGATTGAAATTTCGGTTTTTATCATACTAACAGATAAAAAGAGAAATAGGTAACGTTTTTTTCAATCTTCTTTTTGTCTTTTTATTCTGCAATTTTGTTTATATTTGCGAGAATATAATTTAACACGTTAAAAATCATTCAAAAAATGGTAAGTTACAAAGATTTGGGCTTGGTGAACACCAAAGATATGTTCGCTAAGGCAGTAAAGGGTGGATATGCAATCCCTGCTTTCAACTTCAACAATATGGAGCAGTTACAAGCTATTGTGATGGCTGCATCTGAGACAAAATCTCCAGTTATTCTTCAAGTTTCTAAAGGTGCTCGTAACTATGCAAACCAGACTTTGCTTCGTTATATGGCTGAGGGAGCTGTTGAATACGCAAAAGAACTTGGTTGGGAAAAACCACAGATCGTTCTTCACTTGGATCACGGAGATTCTTTCGAAGTTTGCAAGAGTTGCGTAGACATGGGCTTCTCTTCTGTAATGATCGACGGTTCTGCTCTTCCTTACGAAGAGAACGTTGCATTGACTAAGAAAGTTGTTGAATATGCTCACAAATATGACGTAACGGTTGAAGGTGAACTAGGTGTATTGGCTGGCGTTGAGGACGAAGTTGCATCTGAGGTATCTCACTATACCAAACCTGAAGAAGTTGTTGACTTTACAAAGAAGACAGGCGTTGATAGCTTGGCTATTTCAATCGGTACTTCTCACGGAGCTTACAAGTTCAAACCAGAGCAGTGCACACGTGACCCTAAGACAGGTCGTTTGGTTCCTCCTCCATTGGCATTTGACGTATTGGAAGGTGTTGAGAAAGAACTTCCTGGTTTCCCTATCGTTCTTCACGGATCTTCATCAGTTCCTCAAGAAGAAGTGGATACTATCAACAAGTTCGGAGGTAAAATTCCTGACGCTGTAGGTATTCCTGAAGAGGAGTTGCGCAAGGCTGCTAAATCTGCAGTTTGCAAGATCAACATCGACTCTGATAGCCGTCTTGCTATGACAGCTGCTATCCGTCAAACTTTCGGTGAGAAACCAGCTGAGTTCGACCCACGTAAGTATCTTGGTCCTGCTCGCGACAACATGAAGAAGTTATACATCCACAAGATTGTTAACGTTCTTGGTAGCGACGGTAAGGCTTTATAATTTAGCACTATACTAATATAGAGGCTGTTCTTTTTTAGGACAGCCTCTTTTTTGTATATTTTGTCACGTCCTGAAATAGCGTTACAACAAAAAAGTAACGAATATGAAAGGGAAAGAAAGACAGTACGTTAGACGTTCACAAAAAGACTACCCGATGAGCTTTAAGCTTGCGGTAGTAAGAGAGTATGAAGAAAATAAGATATCTTTAGGATCTCTTCATCGGAAGTATGGCATACAAG
>Ga0208197_1001047_pt1 | contig 30497 bp, 23 predicted proteins | sample AD_JPNNA4_MetaG_FD_184444 | JGI IMG/M metagenome (GOLD analysis project Ga0208197, IMG submission 184444) | Active sludge microbial communities of municipal wastewater-treating anaerobic digesters from Japan - AD_JPNNA4_MetaG (SPAdes) (version 2) | ecosystem: Engineered > Bioreactor > Anaerobic...
TGGACATCACCGAGTTCCGGCGGGGCGTGGCGGTATTGGCACGTGCTCTGGAGATTCTGGCCTGCGACTCTGGATCATAACCTTGTCTATTCGTCGCCCTTGCATATACTGCTCTGTATCCAGTATCTAGCAACCAGTATCCAGCAATCAGTATCCAGCAACCAGTTAGAGGAGGTGTTCTATGTACAATATGTCGTCAGATGCGTTGAAGAAGTTGTATGTGGCCGGAAGTCTGAAGAACCAGGGAGAAGGCTTTGTCTTCCAGGTGAAAAACCTTATCGATTCCGGCTCGATCAGCGGCATCACCAAATGCACGGTGGATGGCGAGGCGCGCCCGCTCGAAGGCGCCACCGTCGAGCTGAACGGCAAAGTCCGCCCGGTGACGGAGATCACATGGGCGTCGTCGCTGTATGTGGGCTATGGCGCAGTGTTGACGATCTACGTGCCCGGCCCGCTGGAACCCGGCGAGCACACGATTGTGATGCAGGTGAACGTGCCGGAGTTGGGGTCCTTGGGGTTCCCGATTACTGATACGGTAGCGTAAGCGTCACTCGTTCCTGGCGGCGACGCTGGGAATTCACATCAGGGACGGTGGATTGAACGGATTAAGCTGATTTTTATCTTCTTAATCCGTTCAATCGGTTACATCCGTTGCAAAATTATTCCGAGGAGTCTCCATGTGGGATTCCGCACCAACGAGGGCCAAAATTCTAACCGCGAATCGCGCGGATTTTCGCCAATTTTTAAAAAGATTCGCGTAGATTAGCGAGATCAGCGGTTTATTTTTCAAGGAGGAGAGATGGCAGCAAAGAAAAAGGTTTCCAAAGTGATCTTGGCGTATTCGGGGGGGCTGGATACGTCGTGTATTGTGCCGTGGCTGATTGAGAACTACGGATGCGAGGTGGTCACGTTCACGGCGGATTTGGGGCAGGAAGAGGAACTGAGCGGCCTGCCGGAGAAGGCGCGGATCAGCGGCGCGGTGAAGTCCTACGTGGAGGACTTGCGCAACGAGTTCGTCACCGACTTCGTCTTCCCCACGCTGCGCGCCGGCGCGATCTACGAGCGGCAATACCTGCTCGGTACGTCGTTCGCGCGCCCGCTGATTTCCAAGCGCATGGTGGAGATCGCGGAGATGGAAGGTGCGGATGCCGTCGCCCACGGCGCGACCGGCAAGGGCAACGATCAGGTGCGCTTCGAGTTGGGCGTGATGGCGCTCAACCCGCGCCTTGCCGTCATCGCCCCGTGGCGGGAGTGGGACATCCGCTCACGGGAGGATGCGCTGGCCTACGCGACCGCGCACGGCGTCCCGGTTACGTCCACGGGCAAGTCGGTTTACAGCCGCGACCGTAACCTCTGGCACCTCAGCCACGAAGGCCACATCCTGGAAAACCCGTGGATGGAACCGGAAGAATCGATGTTCCAGTTGACCGTCGCGCCGGAAAAGGCCCCGGACACGCCGCTCTACATCGAGATTGACTTCAAGTCCGGCATTCCGGTGCGCGTGGATGGCGTCTCACACGGGCCGGTGGAACTGGTCACACGGCTCAACAAACTCGGCGGCGCGCACGGGGTAGGGCGGCTGGATATGGTCGAGAACCGGTTGGTCGGCATCAAGTCGCGCGGCGTCTACGAGACGCCCGGCGGCACGATCCTTTACACAGCTCTGCGTGCGCTGGAGACGTTGTGTCTCGACCGCGAGTCGCTGCACTACAAGGATGTGGTCGCCGAAAAATACGCCGAAATGGTGTACTACGGGCAGTGGTTCACGCCGCTGCGCACCGCCCTGGATGCGTTCGTGGACAGTCTGATGGAGAACGTCACCGGCACAGTACGCCTGAAGCTCTACAAGGGCAGTTGCACCGTCGTCGGGCGCAAGTCGCCGTACTCGCTCTACCGCGAGGACTACGCCACTTTCGGGCAGGACGACGTTTACAAGCAGAGCGACGCCGAGGGCTTTATCCACCTCTTCGGCCTGCCGCTCAAGGTGAAGGCGCTGCTCGACATCGAGGGGTTGGGCAAGTCCGCCTACGCGCAGCCGGATTTTGGGACGTTCAAGCGGGATTGAGGTTTTGCGATAAACGAAAATCTGGCGGGAGATGCCTCCCGCCAGATTTTTGTTGAAGGGCGTGCGTTATGGCTACCTTTCGCGCCGTCGACGGCGGAAGAACACCAGCCCCACCAGCGTCGCCAGCCCAAGCGCAACCAGGGCCAGCGGTGCGCGCGCAGCGAGACTTTGCACCTGTACGGCAGTCGGTGCGGTGACACTGGCGGTGCTGACTGGGCCGTGGAACGTACTGACGCCCTTTACGTCGAGGTCTTCCAGTTTGTAGAAGTAGGTCACGCCGGGCTGCACATTCGTATCCAGCCACTCGTAGACCGCGCCGATGACCGAGCCGGGGTTCTGCGGCGGGATGAGCGTCTCATTCAATAGGGTATACTGCCCGTCCGGCGACTTGCTGCGATAGAGGTTAAAGCCGACGTTGTCCAACTCCGAGGCGGTTTCCCAGGTGACGAGGATGGCGTCACCCTGCGCGACGGCGTCGAAGGCGGCCAGGGTGACGGCGGTAGGATAATTCAGTGTGGCGGAAGCGTTGTTATTGCTGGATACCGAGTCGGTTGTGCCGGTGGGCGTCGCCACAGTCACCGGGTATACCAAATTGCCTTTGAAACCCGATGCAACATCGGCGACGACGGTGAGGACCAGCACATCACCCGACAAGAACGTGACCCCGCTCCATACATTCGTACCCGGATCGTATTCGCCCAGGTTCGGTGTATAAACCAGGTTCGAAAGCGCAGCCGGGACAACATCCGCCAGGGAGAAAGAGGGCACGCCGCTGGACCCGTTGTTGGTGACGGTGATTGTAAAGGTGACTTTACCGCCGCTCGGTTGATCCTTTACGCCTATGACCGTAACGCCCAGATCGGCCGGGCGAGAGAGCGGGTTGGTGTCGCTGGCGGTGTTATTGCCCGTGGCCGTGTCCGAAGCTTGAGCGGAGCTTACACTGGCGGTATTGTCAAAAGTGCCGCTGAACAGCGGATCCACCAGCCCGGTAATCTGCAACGTCAGGTTGTTACCGGAAGCCAGGGAGATGCCCGTCCACTCGCCGGTGAGGGGGTCATAGCTGCCTGCGCTGGGCGTGTACACCGGCGAGAGCAGGGCGCTGGGCAACGGATCGGTGAGGGTCAGGCTGGTGAGGGTGCGCGGCCCGTTGTTGTGCACCGTAAGCTGGTAGGTGAGGGGCTCACCAACCACACCAGGGTTCGGAGAGCTGGATTTGCTCAGCACCAGATCCCCTAACGGCAGATCAAAAGCCGTTCCGCTGGCGGTAGTATAGTTGACGCTATGCGCGCTGGCATAACTGGCGGAGGCCGTGTTCGCCACCAGGTTATGATCGGACGGCAAGACGGCGATGGTCAGCGTATCCGCGGCCGTGCAGCCGGCGTCATCGCGGGCACGCACGACCGCGGTGTAAACGCCGGGCGTGTTATACGTGTGCGATGCCGTGGCCGTGGCCGAGTAATCCTGCGGGGTTCCGTCGTCGAACTCAAAGCGATAATTCAACGTCCCTTGCCCGACAAGCGCCTGCGGGTCGGCGGTAAAGTTCACCGCTTGCCCGGCCAGAATGACCGTGTTCGCTTTGGCAAATGGCTGGTAGCCGCTCCATAGCAGGCTCAGGTTGTATAGCAAGCCCACATGATCCTGTCCACTGAAGGCGGCGTGCCCGCCATGGCGGTTGTTGAGCAAGCGAACTGCCAGCAGGTTTGGTCCAGGCTGGACCGCGCCGGTTCCGTCGAAATGGGTCGAGCCGCCGCCACCGATCTGGTTCCCCAGGAAAACGCCGTTCAGATAGATGTCTGACACATCGTCGCCGGCCAGGTCAAGACTGGCGCTCAGGCCGGCGGCGTTCAGCGGCAGGCAGGCGGATTGACGGAAGAAGGTGTAGTTGGGTTGGAGCTGTCCAGAGGCGTTTACCGCTACCCACTCAGCCGACAAGGCGGAGGGAGTCAACCAGTAGCTTTCAAAGCTGGCCGCCACCGTCGCGCTCCACAAGGTGGCGGTAAAGGACCCAGCAACCGGGTTGGCCTGCCAGCCGATGGGTCCCACCGGGTTGTCGTCCGTCCACAAACCCTTCAGCGTGGATGCCCCAACCGCTGAGGTAATGATCAGGCTGCCGCTGCCGCTTTCGGTGGCATAGGTGGGCGTCGAGGTGGAACTACCGCCCGCCGAGGCGCTCAGGTTCATCTGGAAGGTGAGCGTGCCGCTGCCTCCCGCGGGCACTGACGCAATCGTCCAGCTTAGCTGACTGCCGTTGACCGTGCAGGCCGGGGAGCAGCTATTGGCGACATAGGATGTGCCGGTGGGCAGGTCATCTTGAATGGTGACATTCCGCGCTTCGGCGGCGGATGGGTTTTGGTAGCTCAAGGTGACAAGCACCGGACTGTCGAGGCGGGCCGGGCTGCTGACGCTTTTGCTCAATACCAGGTCGGGCCGGATGACGATGTCGCTGTCGCTGGCAGTGTTGTTCGATAGGTCTTGGTCGGTTCCGTGCGTGCCGTCATCCGTGATCGTGGCGGTGGCGGCAAGCACCGTTGCGGGACTCGCTGTGCTATCGACAGAGGCAGCAAAGCTGAGCGACCCTGATGCACTGGGCGTCAGGGTACCGATATTCCAGGTAATAGTGCGAGCAACGGAATCCCATGTGCCGCCGCCGTAATCTGTAACAGTTAATCCAGCAGGCACTTGCACAGTAACCTGGGAGGTACTGGCATCTGTATTGCCGATATTGGCATACGTGAGGTTATACACCAAAGGCTGGCCGGCCAGCACCTGGGTCTGGTTGTCCGTGATCGTCACCTTCAGATCGGGCGCTGAAAGGATGGCGTCGATGTCAGAGTTTTCATTGTCGGTGACATCGCTTTCGGGCGAGGTAGTGGTCACTTTGGCATAGTTCCAGACGTTCCCCAATGTGGCAGTGACTTGCGCCAACAGGTTGAGGGTAGTGCTGGCGCCAGGGGCCAGCGGGTCGGTCAATGTCCAACTGTAACTACTGCCGCTACCGCTACAGGTCGGTGAGCAACTGATAAAGGTCAGCCCGACCGAAAGCGTATCGTTAATCACCACCCCGTTAGCCGCCAGGCTGCCGGTGTTTTGGACGACAATCGTGTACACCAGCGTCTCTCCGTTGGCAGTGGTCGTCTTGCTATCGGTCTTGGTCAGCACCAGGTCGGCGTTTTTCAGCGCCAGGTCTTGCACGTTGGTGATGCCAGAAACAACGGTCTTGGCGGCGCTGCCGGTCTCATAGCTGGTCTTGGCCGCCGAGACGTTCGCACTGCCGGCGGCTAAACCGGTGATGGTATAGCGGCCATCGGCGCCGGTGGTGGCCGTCCAGGTCACGTTATTGGCGTCAACGACTGTGACAGTCGCCCCAACAATTGGCGTGCCGGTGGCCGCGTCGGTGATGATCCCGGTCAGCACGGTCTGTTTGACGGTGACCGTGACGCTGGCGCTATCATTGGCGTTGTTGTAATCATAGAGCGAGGAGGCCGTGCGGCCGGCCGTGTTGACAATCTCGCTGCCGGCCGTATTCGTGTTGACGGTGGCGACGATCGTCAGTGTGGCCGAGGCCGCGTTCGGCAGGCTGCCCACCGTCCACACGCCGGAGGCATAGCTGCCCTGGGTAGCGCTGGAACTGACCAACGTCAGACCAGCGGGCAGCGCGTCAGCCACTTCCACACCGCTGACATCGCTCGGCCCGAGGTTGGTGGCGACAATGGTGAAGCTGATCTGGTCCCCTTCGGCGGGATTGCTGTTCGAGACCTGCTTGGTGATGCTGATGTCGGCGCTGTTGACCGGCGCGGTATCGGTGTACTGGTTGTTGTCCGCATTGGTGTCGTTGGCATTCGCCACCGTGGCGGTGTTCGAAACGCTGGGCGCGGCGGCGTTGGCGACATCGACAATGAGGGTAATGACGGGCAGGCTGGCGCTTGATGCCAAACCGCTGCCGTTGACATAGGTACAGGTGACAGTCTGTCCAACCGCTGAGCAGCTCCAGTCCGTACCGGTCGCGCTGCGGTAGGTCAGACCGGTTGGCAGAGTATCGGCGACGGTTACTTGCCCATTGACGACGGAGGTGCCCGCATTGGTGACGAGCAGGCTGAATGTGCCACCCGAGCTGCCAATATTGAAAATGCTGCTGTGGCTTTTGACGATCCGCAGGTCTTGATTGACCTGGGCGATCACGTTCAGCGTGCCCTCAATGGGGGCAACTGGGAAATACGTCCACAAATCCAGGCCTTTCCAGTTGCCAAAGCCGGTGCCGCTGTCGTTGCCAAAATTCCGCTGCGTTGTGGAAGCCGTATCGTAGCCGGTGACTGGGTCGCTGAAGGCCGGGTCGGGTGGGTTCACTGCGTTGGCGTCGCCGGGCAGCACCGTTCCAACCGTGCCCACAGTGACCCCGGTCGAAACCTTGTAACCGCGGTCGTCATAGAAAGCCTGTCGGCAGGTTGCCAGCGGGCAAGTCCCACCGATGGGATTCAGCAACGTGATGGTTGGGCCACCCAACATGCTGTTTTCCACATCGAGCATGGGGAAGTGATATTCGCCGGCGTGGAAAGTCATTTTGTAGGCATAGTCATTCCCTACGGGAAAAGCCACGCCAGCGTTATCTTTGCCATCCCAGGTGATGGTATTCACACCCACAACGGATTGGGCATACAAGACACGATTATTGGCATTGGTGGGATCAAAGTTGACGCCATCGCGGCTGATGACGATCTGATTGATCCCGCCGATATTACCCGTGTAGGTGAACTCGCCCCCGTTGGAGAAATAGGCATTGTTCGCACTGGCCGAGCCTAGGAAGCTGATGTTGCTGATCGAAGGCTGAGTGGGAGTGGGCAAAATGTTTGCCGGCAGGTCAGCAGATGGATAACTAAAGAACATTTTGGCCGAAGCCGGAGCAAGGATGACACCGCCGACCGGGTTGGTAAGTTGATTATTATTGGTGACCAGATCATGGTACAGCGGGGTTTTGCCATCCGGGTCCAAAAAGCCGACCCGGTTGCCGTAGAAGATGAAGCCGTTGGGATCCAGGCCGCGGAAATCCACCTGGTAAATAAAGCCGTCATTGGTCACGGTGTACAGAGTGGAATTCACTCGCCGCGAGGCGCCATTGCCGCCGGTGATCTGGGCCAGGTAATCCACAAAGACGCGCCCCGGGATATTGGCCGTGTTGGCGACGTTGCGCACGGTGATATCCCACATCGAGACCCCGCTGCGCTGCCCGGTGCCAACGTTGGGGACGTCAATCGTGCCTGCGTCGCCGTCGGCGGAGCCATTGGCGCCATCCGGGCCGTACATTGCCACCCAGTAGACGCCGGTAGACAGCGCAGTATAGATACACGGTTTATACCCGCCAGTCGCCGGTTGGGGTCCGGCCAGTTCTTTGGCGCGCGTATCTAGCGCTCCTGCGCCCGCGTTTCCCGGTTGTCCCCGATATGTACTGCACTTGAACTGGGGGGTGATGCTGTTGAGCGTCGTGGGATCAATCTGCGAACTGGAGATTTGGGCTTCACTGTACAGCACGATATCTCCAGAGCCTACTCCCATGGCGCTGGAACCCATCAAGATTTTTTCACCGGCCTTGGCGTACACCCGAAAAAAGGTGCGCCGGTATAACCCGGCTGTGGTATTGGTGCGCCACTCGGTGAGGGCGCGTTTGCCGCCGTTGGTCGTGAGGTTACGGCTGCCTTCGGCTCGTACTTGCGTTGCAGTGACGATGTTCCCCAAGGACAAAGTGATCAAAAGTATCAGAGTCAGTAATTGTCGCAAAACGCGCTTGGATTTCATTTCCATTGTTCAATCCTTTCACAAAATCCTATTATTACTTGATTTTAATACATCCATTTGCATTATATACTTTATCTATATAGTTTTAATAATTATACCACAATTTAACCAAAATGTCTATATTAGTAAAAATCTGGTCTGGATTTAGGGACAAGCACAAGCCCGCCCCAAATCCCCACTGCACTCCTTTTGTGGCGGTGATACGTTCCTGACATATCTGTAATGCAGTGTGTTTAGCTTGCCAGTAGACCATTTTTGACCTTGTGGGGTTTGGCCTTAGAATGGAAGGGCTGTTGTTTCCAGTCCACGGTGCAAGGAGAATGAACACCATGAGCAAACTCTGGGGCGGACGATTTGACAAACCTACCAACGAACTCCTGGAGCGCTTCAACGCCTCCATCGGCTTCGATTGGCGGCTATATGCGGCGGACATTGCCGGCAGCATTGCCTACGCGGGGAGTATCCACGCCGTCGGTATTTTGACGGACGCGGAACTGGACGCGATCGTGCAGGGCCTGGAGCAGGTGCGCGCTGAGTTTGACGCCGGAACCTTCGTGGCGTTGCCTTCCGACGAGGACATCCACACCGCCGTCGAGCGTCGCCTGGGCGAGATCATCGGCGACGCGGCCGGCAAGCTGCACACGGGCCGCAGTCGCAACGACCAGATCGCCACGGATGTGCGGCTGTACCTGCTGCACCAGATTCCCGTGCTGCGCGAGCACGTCCGGGGATTGCAGCGCGCTATCGTGGACAAAGCCGAGGCGCACCTCGACGTGATGATGCCCGGCTACACGCACCTGCAGCCCGCGCAGCCGATTTTGTTCGCGCACTGGCTGATGAGCTTCTTCTGGATGTTGCAGCGCGACCTTGAACGCCTGGACGACCTGACGCGCCGCGTCTCCGTCTTGCCGTTGGGGAGCGCGGCGCTGGCCGGCAACACCTTCGGCATTGACCGCGATGCGCTGGCGGCGGCATTGGGCTTCGACCGCAGTTGCGAGAACAGCCTGGACGCCGTCTCCGACCGGGACTGCGTTGCCGAGACGCTCTTCTGGGCTGCGCTGTTTCAGATGCACCTCAGCCGCCTGTCCGAAGACCTCATCCTCTACGCTTCGGCGGAATTCGGCTTTGTGGAACTGGATGACGCCTACAGCACCGGTTCCAGCATCATGCCGCAGAAAAAGAATCCCGATTCGATCGAACTGGTGCGCGGCAAGGCCGGGCGGATGGTGGGCAATCTGGTTTCGCTGCTGATCACACTCAAGGGCTTGCCGAGCACTTACGACAAGGATTTGCAGGAGGACAAGGAGCCGCTCTTCGATGCGCTGGACACGCTTGAGCTCGAACTGCCGGTGCTGGCGGGCGTGGTAGCGACGTTGCACATCAACACCGCGCGGATGGCCGCCGCGCTGCGCGATGAGCTGCTGGCGACCGAGCTGGCGGATTACCTGGTGCGTCGGGGCGTCCCGTTCCGGCAGGGGCATCACATCGTTGGGCAGGCCGTGCGCCTGGCCCTTTCGCGGGGCTGTGGTTTGCGCGATCTGACCACGGACGATTATCGGTCGCTCTCCTCGCATTTCGGCGAAGATGTCCACAATGTCCTGGACTTTCGCCGCGCCATTGAGCAGCGTTCCGTGTCCGGCGGCACAGCGACGGCGGCGGTCAAAGCACAGATAGCTGTGGCTAAATCGTTTTTGGATAAGTGAGCTTAAAATGTTCTGTATTGAGCAGTGCTGGGGGCCAGGTCACAATGGACACTCAACGTAAACAGATTTCCAAATCCACCAGATTAATCCTGTGGGTTATGGTTGTCAGCGGTATCGTCTATTTTATCCTGCTGAAGGAATGGGTGATTCCCACGACAATTGCTACCTGGGTTGCAGCAGGAGTGTTTGCCGTTTGCTTATCCTATGGACTTCCCTTAAGCCTTTTTATATCGCGCTTCATCCATAAACCTTTTGGGGCTCGGTGGAAGGCAATCCTCGCTATGGTTCTTCTGCTCGTGATAGGCACTGGTTTAGGTTATGCCAGTGCTTATGTTCACGAGTATCTTCCAGCATTCAATTGGACTCGAATCGAACAATCCCCAGAACCATTGGCCGAACTGGTCACAACGCTTCCTGTCGGCCTTTTTAGTGGCAGCGTTTACGGCCGTACAGTATCAGGAAGCTTATACTTGCACAGTTGTTACTGGGGTACTTGTGGCTGGTCGAAGGTAGACCAGCTACCGGTTGATACTGATCGAGAAGGCTATTGGTCGGGTAAATGCAGTCCGGCTTTACAGAGACCAAACCGGTTTACCCTCAAACCACCTGCACCTGGTAAAGTTATAAGTTCTTTCGCCACACGTTATTGCGGGCCAGACTACCATATGGATACGTTCTTCATTCTCCTGAATGACGGTTCGGTGTGGTCGTGGCAAACATTCTGGTCGGTATACGTTATCATGCAGAACCTGACGTACGCAGCAGTAGGCGGGGTGCTGGCTATTGTTTGGGGCGTTATCAAGCGAAAACCCAGGCCCTCCACAGTAGATAACGCACTGTGAAGCAGAAAATCGGTTACGTCGCCCTTTTGGTGCGGGATTACGACGAGGCGCTATCCTTCTACACCGGCATCCTTGGTTTCGATTTGATCGAGGACACCGCGTTAGGCGGCGGCAAACGCTGGGTGCTCGTCGCGCCGCCGGGGAATGCTGGAACGTGCCTGCTGCTCGCCAAAGCGGCGACACCTGAGCAAGTGGCTCGCATCGGCGATCAAACCGGCGGGCGCGTGTTCCTGTTCCTGCACACGGACGACTTCTGGCGTGACTATCACGCGCTGCGGGCGCGCGGGCTTCAGTTCGCCGAGGAACCGCGCCGGGAATCCTATGGCACTGTCGCCGTTTTCGTTGACCTCTACGGAAACCGGTGGGATTTGTTGGAGTTGAGCACACCATGACATTGACCTCGCGGCTTTACGAAACCGAACACGATTTGCTGGATATGCTGGATATGCTCATGGAGGCGCGTGCGCAGACCAGCGATTGGCGCTACGCGCACGTCGGCGAAATGCTGTTCGACTTCTTTATGGTCGTGTGCCACTTGAACCCGCAAGAGCACATCCGCCTCTGGCACGATGGCGCGGGCAAGCTGGTTGGCTACGCGATGTTGGGCGAAGACCCGGCCTTCAACTGGCAGATATTGCCCGCGTATGAATGGACTGGCATCGAGGATGAAGCGTGGGACTGGGCAAACACGCTGGTGGCCGAACTCCGCCGACGCGATGCAGAACTGTGGGGCGGCCCTATGGTCTCCGGGGCGCGGCAGGACAATGCGCAGCGCATCGCGTTCCTGGAGCAGCACGGTTTTCGGTATAGCGGCAGGTTTGCCGAGGTAAACATGCTGCGTTTTCTGGACGATCCGATTGCTCAATCGCCTGTGCCGGACGGCTTTGAGGTGCGCGCTCTGGCGGAAACGGGCGAAACCGCCCAGCGCGCTGCGGCCGAACGCGCGGTGTGGTTGCCGTGGACCGTCGGCAATGTCAGCGACGACGATTACGCCTATTTTATGCGGCTGCCCGGCTACCACCGCGATCTCGATGTCGTTGCCGTCGCGCCGGATGGCATCATCGCTGCGTACGTGAACGGCTGGATCGACCCGGTCAACCGGATCGGCGATTTCGGGCCGGTCGGTGCGGTTCCAGAATACCGCCGTCGTGGTCTGACGCGCGCCGCACTGCTCGAAAACCTGCGCCGGATGAAAGCGCACGGCATGGAGCGTGTCTGCGTCTCGACCGGCATTTCGAATACGGCGGCGCGTAATCTTTATGAGTCGGTTGGGTTCAGGGTGGTGAACCAATATCTTGATTATGTAAGAGCGGAGTAGCGCACGGCTGAAGCCGCTGCGCCAAGAGAGCAAAGCCCCTTTTAGGGGCTAGAATCCAGCCCGAAGGGCTTCGCTCTTTTCGCCGGGCCCTTTAGGGCCAGGCAGGAGAATACCCATGATACAAAACATTTTACGCCAACAATACCGCACCGCCGCCAACCTCAACGCCCGCATCGACCTGCACCGGCGTTTCAGCGCCAATCCGTACCCGTGGCATCGCTGGGTTTTCGATCATCTGGCGCTGCCCGCCGATGCGCGTATCCTCGAACTGGGCTGCGGCCCTGCCGATCTGTGGCGCGAGAACGCCGACCGCATCCCTGCTGGATGGGACATCACGCTGACCGACTTCTCCGAAGGGATGGTTGCGGCGGCGCAACAGCATTTGGCTGAGATTGGGCGTCCCTTTACGTTCAGGCAGGCCGATGCGCAGGATTTGTCCTTCGAGGCAGACACCTTCGACGCCGTGATCGCCAACCATATGCTCTACCACGTCCCCGACCGCCCGCGCGCCTTCGCCGAGATTCGCCGCGTGCTCAAGCCAGGTGGCGTCATCTACGCGGCGACGAACGGCGAACGTCACATGATGGAACTGTGGAAACTGGAGGAACCCTATATCCCGAATTGCTATGCGCGTGTGCTGGAAGCATCGAAAGGATTCCTGTTGGAAAATGGCGCAGCGCAGTTGACCGCAGCCGGTTTCACCAATGTCGTTTGGCATAACCGTTCTGATGCGTTGGAAATCACCGAGGTCGAACCGCTGATCGCCTACGTCCAATCCAACACGTTGATGAATCACGCCTGGCCTGAGACCGAATTGGATGCACTGCGCGCTGAGGTGACGACGCACATCGCGGCGAACGGGGCGTTTCACATCGGCAAGGTCGCGGGGATGTTTGTGGCGCGCGCCGCTTGACATCGGGATTGAAGCCCTTAGAATGTAAAAGTATTCATCCGATTTATGGAAAGGGGGTTATGAATCATGGACATTTTTGAGAAATGCTGCACTTATACGGCGGCAAACGACGTGCGTGAATCTGGACTTTATCCTTATTTTATTCCTTTGACCAACAACGAAGGTCCCGAAGCGCGCATCGGGGATCACCATCTCATTATGATCGGCTCTAACAACTATTTGGGACTGACGATGCACCCCAAAGTGCGCCAGGCTGCGCTTGATGCCGTCAAGACGTATGGCACGAGCTGCACCGGGTCACGCTTCCTCAATGGCACGTTGGAGATGCATCTGGAGCTGGAGCGTCGCCTGGCCGAGTGGGTGGGTAAAGAGCGCGCCCTTGTGTTCAGCACCGGCTACCAGGTCAATGTGGGTGTGATTTCGGCGCTGGTGGCGCGCGACGATTTCGCCATCACCGACAAAGACGACCACGCCAGCATCGTGGATGGTTGCCGGCTCTCCTTCGGGACGATGAAGCGCTTCCCGCACAACGACCTGGAGGGCCTGGAGCGCGTGCTGGCTTCCCTGCCCGAAAGAGGCGGGCGGCTGGTGATCATTGATGGCGTGTACAGTATGGGCGGCGACATCGCCCCGCTGCCAGAGATCATTGCAATCTGCAAGCAATATGGCGCGCGGTTGATGGTGGATGACGCGCACTCCATCGGCGTCCTCGGCGGCGGTCGCGGGACGGCGGCGGAATTCGGCGTGACGAAGGACGTGGACCTGATTATGGGGACGTTCAGCAAGTCGTTCGCTTCGCTGGGCGGTTTCATCGCGGGCGACGATGTGGTCATTGACTACATTCAGCACCACGCTCGTTCGCTCATCTTTAGCGCCAGCATCCCCCCGGCGAACGCGGCGGCGGCGATGGCGGCGCTGGAAGTCATGCACGACGAGCCGGAGCGCGTCGTGCGGCTGAACGAGATCGGCGCGTTTATGCGGAAACGCTACCGCGAGCTAGGCTTCAACATCGGCGTTAGCGAGACGCCCATCATCCCTGTGGTGATCGGTGAGGATACCAAGGCGCTACAGTTCTGGAAGGCGCTCTTCGATAGCGGCGTCTACACCAACGTTGTCCTTCCGCCCGCCGTGCCGCAGAACCAGACTTTGCTGCGCACCAGCTACATGGCGACGCACACCAACGAGCATTTGGCGAAAGTCCTGGCTGTTTTCGAGAAGGTGGGGAAAGAGTTAGGCGTGATTTAGCTCTCAGCGGTCAGCTTTCAGCTTTCGGGCGACGGGTCGAGGTTTTCTTCGGCCCGTCGTTTGTATGTTGGATGAAGAAGATTCGCGTAGATTGGCGTGATTCGCGGTTTATTCTGGGAACCGTGAGCGGAGCGCCCAGGCTGCGTGCTCGCGGACCAGCGTGTTGGGGTGAGCGGCTGCGGCCTGGGCCAGGACAGGGCGCGCCGCGGGGTCTTGGCGATTACCTAGCACGACAGCAGCATTGCGCGCCAATCCCTGCCACGTGGCGCGCCATAGCGGTGTGTGACGAAAGCGCGCGCGGAAGTCAGCTTCGTTCATCGTCAACAACGCCGGTAAATCCAGGGTTGCCGCCGGTGGGGCAGGATCATCAGCATGAGCAGCCAGCGGCTTGCGGTTCCACGGGCAGACCTCCTGGCACGTATCGCAGCCGAAGACGCGGTCGCCGAGCAGTGGGCGCAGCTCCGCCGGGATCGCGCCACGGTGCTCAACCGTCAGGTAGGCGATGCAGCGCCGCGCGTCCAGCACGCCGGGCGCAACGAGCGCGCCGGTGGGGCAGGCGTCAAGGCAGCGCGTGCAATCGCCGCAATCCGGCAGATCGGGCGCGGGCGTCGGTTCCAGCGCGATGCCCAGGAGCGCCACGCCCAGAAATAGATACGACCCCAGGCGCGGGTGAATCAAATTCGTGTTTTTGCCAATCCAGCCCAGACCCGCAACCTGCGCCCACGCGCGTTCCAGAACCGGGCCGGTATCCACGTAGCAGCGGTAGGGGAAGTCGCCGTGTAGCGTGATGAGGCGCTGCACCAGCGTCTCCAGGTCGCGCAGCAGCCAGCGATGGTAATCTTCGCCCCAGGCATAGCGGGAGACGCGCCCGTGCAATGGCAGGAGTTCTGGATGCGGCGCGCCGGCGTAGGAGGCGGCCACAACCAGCACCGAATGTGTTTCCGGGAGGATATTGCGGGGGTCGGCGCGCCGGTTCACGGCGTCCGGGCGCGCGAGGTAGGCCATCTCTGCGGCGTAACCGCGCGCCAGCCAGTTTTGATAAGCGGCCCAGGTTGGCGTTGGACCAACCTGGGCCGCTCCACTGGCCGCTATGGTGAGATCGGCGGCCAAAGATGTCAGCTCGCGTGAATCTGCCGACACCTCTTATTCGCCGAGCGTGAGCATGACGTTTGATCCGTTGGTATCGTCGTCTTTCGTGATGGTGAGGCTCAGGGTTTCGTCCCCTTTCTTCCAGTTACCCATCATCATCCCTTCGAGGCTGGTGACTTCGCCGTCTACTTCCCAACCGGCATTTTTCAGCGCCTCGGTATAGAACGCTGCCGTATCTTCGACCGTGCCCGCGCACGTGAAAATGGTCATCTTCCCCATCACCGTCAAATCGGAGGAATCCGGGCACAGTTCCAACCCTTCTGGCAGCCCCATCCCCTCCGCGTCCGCCGGTGGTTCGATGGTGATGTCGGCGTTCACGTCGAAGATCTCCCAGGTCAGGAACAGCTCACCCTTGCGATCATCCTCGAACGTCCCTTTGACTTTAGCTTCAAAGCGCACCGCAATCTTGGGAAGGTCGTTTTCATCGGCAACCCACAGTTCCAGAGAGCCTTCTTCGACCTCTTTGGCGGTCAGGCTCCAGGTTGTGTTCCACATATTCTCTTTGAGCTGGTAATGCCGGGTTTTTATGCCGTTGATGGTTTCCTTACCCAGGTACTTGTAAGCGTCCTTGTCGGTAGTGGAAAAGATTTGATCCGGCTGCGCAAACTGGCCGAATTGTCCTATTTCTTCATCGGCGCTCACGGAAGTTTGCATCCAGTCTTCACCGAGGCGCATCCACTGAGTGTCCCCGACGCGGATAAATTCGATACTCTGATCCGCGCTGGTCATCGTGTAACGCTGCGCGACAGGATCGCGGGTGGCTTCCTCTTCGATGCTGAATTCCTCGACCTTACCGTCATCGGCGGTGAAGCTCCACGTCATCTGCATCCGGTAGCTGTCGAGGCCTTCCAGCGCATCGGCGTCAATAGCGAATGACTCATCGGCGCTCTCTGGCGTTTCCTTTTCGCTCTCAGCCTGCGGCGTCTGCGCTTCGGTTTCCTTCTCGGACGCGGGGGCCTGCGAGGTCGCGGTAGGCTGGGCGACTTCGCCTGGCTCTTTGGTCGCTTTGGCGCCGAAGAGCGAGCAGCCTAACGACACGACCATGAGCACAACTACAGCAATCCATACTATCCATTGGCGTTTCATACTTTTTTCTCCTGAATGATTGGTTTTATACACAGCAGTACGCGGCACTGCTCACGTACCGGATGGCATTGTACCACATATAATGCGAAAGGTGTTCAGGCTGGACAAAGTGATGGTTGGTGGCATAATTTGTGGATAGCAGATTGCCAGATTATTCTCAGAGGGGGAGGGATGTATGCTGGATATTGAACTCATTCGTAACGAAACAGAGCGTGTGCGCGAGGGACTCCGCAAACGCAACGACGATCCCGCGCTTGTGGATGAAGTCTACGCGCTGGATGTTCAACGCCGCGAGATGTTGCAGGAGGTGGAATCCCTGCGCGCGGAACGCAACCGCGTCTCCAAAGAAATTGGACGGATGAAGGACAAAGACGAACGTCAGGCCCGCATCGTCGAAATGCGCGAGGTCGGAGAGCGGCTGGCGGCGCTGGAAGAGAAGCTGCGCGAGGTCGAGGCCGCTTTTGAGGCCAGGCAGATGTGGCTGCCCAACATCCCCCACGAAAGCGTCCCCGTTGGCCCTGACGAAAGCGCGAACGAAGTTGTGCGTTACTGGGGTGAGCGGCGCGACTTCGCCGCAGAAGGTTTTACCCCGCTTCCGCACTGGGACTTGGGGCCGGCGTTGGACATCCTTGACTTCGAGCGGGGCGTGAAATTGTCCGGCAGCCGCTTCTACATTCTCAAGGGCGCGGGGGCGCGTTTGCAGCGCGCGGTGCTCTTCTGGATGCTGGACGTGCAGACGCGACAGAACGGCTACACCGAAGTTTACCTGCCATTCGTCGTTAAACGTGAGATGCTGGTGGGCGCGGGGCAACTCCCCAAATTCGAGGAGAACCTCTATCATGACGTGGAAGACGATCTGTGGCTGCTGCCCACCGCCGAAGTCGCCATCACCAACCTGCACCGCGACGAAATCCTCACCGCTGAACAACTGCCGCTGAACTACGTGGCCTATACGCCGTGCTTCCGCCGTGAGAAGATGAGCGCCGGGCGCGACGTGCGCGGCATCAAACGCGGGCATCAGTTTGACAAAGTGGAAATGTACAAATTCACCACGCCGGAAACCAGCTTCGATGAGTTGGAGGCGATGGTCAAAAACGCCGAAGGGCTGTTGCAAATGCTGGAGATCCCTTACCGCATCGTTGAGTTGTGCACGGGCGATATCAGCTTCGGCGCGGCCAAGGGCTTCGATCTTGAAGTGTGGGCGCCGGGCCAGGATGCGTACCTGGAGGTCAGCTCGTGCAGCAACGTGACGGACTTCCAGGCGCGGCGGGCCAACGTCCGCTACCGCCCCGAACCCGATGCCAGGCCGCGCTTTGTCCACACGCTCAACGGTTCCGGCCTGGCGATGCCGCGTCTGATGATTGCGATTATGGAGAACTACCAGCAGGCCGACGGCTCCATCGTCATTCCTGAGGCGCTGCGGCCCTGGATGGGGGGCATTGAGGTGATCCGGCGCTAAAGTGGTGTGGTCCACTGACTCTCCAGACCTGACAGGTTTTCTGAAACCTGTCAGGTCTTTTTTTTTGTTGACAAGCGTGCGTTGCGTGGTATACTTTCCGACGCGAGGAGTGGGTTATCCCCTCCGTTGGAGGGATGGCCGAGCGGCCTATGGCGACGGTCTTGAAAACCGTTGTGGCGCAAGTCACCGTGGGTTCGAATCCCACTCCCTCCGCTGGTAATCCAGTTCTTTTACTGCAAAACGTGTTTCTCGGGGAGGTGCCAGAGTGGACGATTGGGGCTGCCTGCTAAGCAGTTAGGGGGTTGTATAACTCCCTCCAGGGTTCGAATCCCTGCCTCCCCGCCTGGTTGCTAAGTCAGCCGCGCCCCCGTGGCTCAACTGGACAGAGCGTTTGGTTGCGGACCAAAAGGTTTCAGGTTCAAGTCCTGACGGGGGTACTCAAGAAGGCCAATGGTGGCCTTCTTTGAATGTAAGGCCAATGTGCATGATGATGAAGCCCCTGTGGCTCAACTGGATAGAGCGTTTGGTTGCGGACCAAAAGGTTTCAGGTTCAAGTCCTGACAGGGGTATTGCTGTAGGTCGGATGGTCAATCCGACCTACAGTGTTTGGTTGATCCCCGCACGATCTCCTTCGACATACCCGGCGGACATGAGGAGGGTTTATGCAAGCGCAAGATTTTGACGTAGTGATTGTGGGCGCCGGTCCCGCCGGCATCTTCGCGGCGCTGGAACTCAGCCAGAACCCAAACCTGCGCGTGGCAATGCTCGACAAAGGCGACGATATTGACCGGCGCACCTGTCCCCTGCGCGAGCGTGGCGGCGCTTGTCGTCATTGTAAGCCCTGCGCGATCCTCGACGGGTGGGGCGGCGCGGGCGCGTTCTCCGACGGCAAGCTCACGCTCTCGCCGGCGGTGGGTGGCCATCTGGCCGAAATCCTGGGCGACGCGCCGGCTGCGGATTTGATCCGGCATGTGGATGACATCTATCGCCAGTTTGGCGCGCCGGAGAAAATTCACGGGATTTACACCGACGAAATCGAAGCCCTCGAAAAACGCGCGACCCTGGCCGGATTACATTTTGTCTCGGTGCCCATCCGCCACATCGGGACGGAGCGCTGTGTGGATATGATGCGCGCCATGCGTGACGCGCTGCTGGCGCGCAGGGTGACGATTCGCACCCGGGCCGACGTCGCCCACATTCTAACCGACAATGGGCAGGTGCGCGGCATCGAAACGCGCAAAGGGGAGCGCATTGAGGCTGGCGCGGTGATCCTCGCGCCAGGGCGCGAAGGCGCGGCCTGGCTCGAGGCGACGGCGAAAAGCCTGAAGCTGACGATAGCGCGCAATCCGGTTGACCTGGGCGTGCGGGTCGAGCTGCCGGCGCCGGTTCTGGAACCGATCACGCGCCTGGTATACGAATCCAAGTTCATCTACTACTCCGACCGGTTTGACGATCAGATTCGCACCTTTTGCATGTGCCCTTACGGTGAGGTGAGCACCGAGTTCGTCGGCGACGTGATGACGGTGAACGGCCATTCGTTCGCCGAGCACCGGACGGGTAACACCAATTTCGCGCTGCTGGTGAGCAAGAATTTCACCGAGCCGTTTGATAACCCGATTGCGTATGGCAAAAGCGTGGCCCGCCTGGCGAATTTGCTCAGTGGGGGGATTCTGGTGCAGCGTTTGGGCGACCTGGAAGAAGGACGGCGCTCGACGCCTGAGCGGCTGTCGCGCTCGATTGTCGAACCCACGTTGCCCAGCGCGACTCCCGGCGATTTGAACCTCGTGTTGCCCTATCGTTACGTCGTGGATATTTTGGAGATGCTGCACGCGATGGACAAGATCGCGCCCGGTGTCGCTTCACGCCACACCTTGTTGTACGGCGTCGAGGCCAAGTTCTACTCCAACCGGCTCCATCTGACCCCGGCGATGGAAACCGAAGTCGCGGGCCTGTTTGCCTGTGGGGATGGCGCGGGGGTGACGCGCGGCTTGATCCAGGCGTCTGCCTCCGGCGTGGTGGCGGCGCGGACTATTCTGGCTCGTCTGTGAGATCGGGATCGCCGAAGCTCTCCGGCGTGGCGTCCAGGTCTGGGTTGAACTCGCCGAGCAGCGCGCGGGCGAAAACGAGATAGCCGGTGTGGGCAACCATGCGGTCGAAGGGACGCAGGCGGCCCGGCACGGCTTTGTAAGGCCGCAAGATCAGTTCCTCAACCTCGGTGTAGCCGAAGGCCGGCTGTTGGAGATGGCGCAGCAGCGCCGCGACCTGGTTGGTGGTCGGCAACACACTCCCGAAGAATCCGCCGCCCTTGAGCGCGGCGTGGACGTGGTGCAGGTAATCCCACGGCTCGCGCACATCGAGAAACACGGCATCCACACCCCGCTCGTCGAAGCCCGCGGCGATATCCCGCACCTTAAAGGTCACGTAGCGCGCCAATCCCAGGCTGGCGAGGTTCTTTTCAGCCAGCGCTTGCGTCTCCGGGCGCACCTCGTAGGTGTAGACGTGACCGTGCGGCATCACCATGCGCGCCAGGGCCAGCGTGAGTCCGCCGCTGCCGGTGCCGGCCTCGACGATGCGCGTTCCCGGTCCGATGTTCATCTTCATCAGCAGATAGCCGATTTCCTTCGGATAAACGATCTGGGTGGCGCGGCGCACGGAGCGCACCAACTGTTCGAGCGAGGGCGGGAGAATCTGATACTGGTAGCCGAGGTGCGTGACGGCAGTTTCTCCCCAACCTCTCCCGATGATGTCTGTGTGCGGCAGCACGCCGTGGTGTGTTTGATGCTCGCGCCCCGGCGCTACAGAGATGATATATTCCTTGCGGTCTTTGCCGACCAGGAGTACAATATCACCGGGCTGAACGTTAAGAGTCTCTGGTTGATTGTCCACTTGTATTTTCTGCACTTTTGGGCTGTAGGTCGCTTTTCCTGTTACAATAAACCGATTATAATCAAAGTAGAGTCGGCTGCAAATGTGAGCGTCTGCTGGCGCGCGTCAATGTCTAGCGGAGGCGCTCATTGTTTCGTTCAGTGCCGGTTTTGTCCGGGTTAGGAGAGGGTTATGCAACAAGAAGCCATTGACCGTATAGCGATTACGATAGTAGATGGGAGTCAGTCGCGGGACCTGATCCAGGCGTTGAACAAAGAGGGCTTCCCGGTGACCATCGTGGACGCTGTCGGAGGGTTCCTTCACGAAGCGTTGGTGACGTTGTTGATCGGGTTGCCCCACGATCGTTTGCCTAAGTTCTTCGCGGTGGCGCGCGAGCAGTGTCCGCGCCGCACCCGTTATGTTCCGATGGGCGTCGAACTTTCGCTGACGCCTGGCTATCCGATGATGATCGAAGCTTCTGTAGGTGGGGCAACGGTCTTTATCCTTCCGGTTGAACGCTTTGCACAGGTGTGAGGTGAATAACATGAAATTGGTCATAGCGATTGTCAAAGATTCCGATGCCATGGATGTCTCGGATGCGTTGGTCGAGAATAGCTTCCGCGTTACGCGCGTAGCCAGCACAGGGGGGTTTCTGCGACGTGGTCGCGTCACCTTGCTCATCGGCGTGGACGAAGCCGAGGTGGATAAGGTTTTTGACCTGATCGAGAAGGCTTGCCGCGCTCCCGATCACCCTGGCGAGCACAAGGCTACCATCTTCGTGATCCCCGCCGAGGACTTTGTACAACTCGGATAAGCGCAAAATGGCAGACAAAGTTGAGCAACGCTTGTACCACGGCAAGATCAGCGCCGAAGATATGGCGCGCACGTTGGTGTTGCGCTTCGACCAGGGCGAAACCCGCGCGCAAGCGCTACGCGGTGAGGGTGGAAGAGCCGTGGTGCAGATTCAAAGTCGCAATGTCGAACGGAGCGATCCAAACACCGCGGTGACAGTACACATCACCCCAACAGACATCGGTGTGACGGTGGCGGTGAGTGAACAGCAGTGGCTTGGCGTCGCCGCCGACCTGGCGAAGACCGGCGTGTTGGGCTGGCTGAATCCGCTGCGTTTGCTGGGCGAATTGGACGACATCGCGCGCAACGTGCGCTGGTTGGGCTTGCGCTCGGAAATCTGGAAAGCCGTGGACGAGTACTGCCAAAGCCGCGGCAGTGGGCGCGGGACAGCGGCGGCTTTGCAGACGGTGATTTGTCCCTATTGCGATACGCCCAACCCCATCGGCGCGTACATCTGCCAGGCGTGTCGCGGCTCGTTGGCCGAGGCGCAGCCAATTGTGTGCCCGAACTGCGGCTTCCTCAACGAGCCAGAAGCGTCGCTCTGCGTCAATTGCGGGACGCGCATCCTGCTAAAGCGGTGAAGTCATGCCAACGACGATTGTTCTTGTTCGACATGGCCAGACGGAATGGAATATCGGCGACCGTTTCCGCGGGCGGGCCAACATTGCTCTGGATGCAACGGGGATGGCCCAGGCTGAGGCGACGGCGCATTACATTGCCGCGCACTGGACGCCAGAGGCGGTGTATTGCAGTCCACTCCTGCGTGCGCGCCAGACAGCAGAGAAAATTGCGCAGTGTTTCCATCTTCACGAGCGCGCCCATCCCGGCCTGCTGGATATTGACTATGGCGCGTGGGAAGGTCTCACCGTCGCGGAACTCCGCGCGCAGCACTGGGCGGAGGCTGTGGAATTGTGGTACACCCAGCCACAGGACGCCCCTATTCCTGGCGGTGAAACCATCCACGCCGTGCGTTTGCGGGCGCTGGGCGCTCTGAATGAGATCGTCGAACGGCATACCAACGGCACTGTGGTCATTGTAGCGCACACGGTGGTCAACCGCCTGCTGTTGTTGGGCATCCTGGGCCTCGGCAACGAACGTTTCTGGCGCTTGGGACAGGATACGTGCGCGCTTAACCTCATCGCGTTTGATGGTCAGGATTACACCTTGCTCAAGATGAACGACACGTGTCATCTTGCCGGTGTGTGAGCATAAAACCAAAAGGGTATGTTTCATTTGAGTTAGTGGGCAGCCAAAACGTAATGCGTAAAACGTAGAAAACTCTTACGTTTCACGTTTTACGTTTTACGAAATTTCGTTCTTCAACTGGGATGAAATGCACCCAAATCAAATGATACCTTGACGATTAGGGAGGTGCAGTATGGCGCAGCTTAAGGGGTATGGGAAAATCGTCCTCTACAGCGGCACCGGATGTCCTGACCTGGCGGAGGAGATCAGCGCCGAGCTTGGGGTGCCTTTAGGCGGGCGCGACGACCGCAAATTCGCCAACGACAACACGTTTGTGCGACTACACCAAAGCGTCCGGGGTCAGGACGCTTTTGTGATTCAGACGACCTCCGCACCGGTCAACGACAATGTGATGGAATTGCTGATTTTCCTCGATACGCTGAAACGCGCCTCAGCGGGTCGGGTCACCGCCGTCATCCCCTACCTGGCTTATGGCCGCTCCGACAAAAAGGATCAGCCCCGTGTGCCGATTACGGCGCGTCTGGTCGCCGATATGATCCAGATTGCCGGCGCGGATCGCTACATCACGCTGGACTTGCACGCCGGGCAGATTCAGGGCTTCTTCAGCATCCCCGGCGACACCCTGACGGCGTTCCCCTTGCTGGCCGACTATATGCGGCAGAAAGACCTGCGCAACGCGGTGGTGGTTTCCGCCGATTTGGGATTCGCCAAAAAAGCGCGGGTCTTCGCCGAAGAGCTTGATCTGCCGGTGGCCTTCGTGGAGAAACGCCGCGTCGAGGACCACACGGCCGTGCTCACCGTCATTGGGGATGTCGCCGGGAAAGACGTTATCATCGTGGATGACGAGGTGGATACCGGCGGGACGATGTGCGACGACATCCAGGTGATGAAAGAAGCCGGCGCTCATGATGTGTACTGCTGTTTCGTCCACGCGATTTTCTCCGGTCATGCTGTTGACCTGCTGGCTGCTCAGCCAATCAAAGAGATGGTGACGACAAATTCGGTCCCGCTGCGCCCCGGCACCAGAGAGGCTCTTCCCAACTTAACGGTGCTATCGGTCGCGCCCCTACTGGCCGGGGTGATTACGCGTGTGCACAGCGGTCACAGCGTAGGCAAATTGTTCAAACCGTACCACGGCTACAGCTAAAAACGGGCGGCCACTTCATTGAAGTGGCCGCTGCGTTTGTGCGGATTATTTGTTTTTGGCGATGAGCGGCAGGTAGATGGTATAAGGCGGGTTGATCCACAGGTTGGCGCACACTGGCTCGGTTTGCGTGAACGTCGTTGAGGCTGTGATGCAGAATGGATAAATGCCTTCGGTGAGGTTGGGCCACGTTACAGAAACAGTCTGCTGGTTCCCACAGCATCCCAGCTCTGGGATGACGACCTCGCCTAAGGGAATCTGGACGCTGCTGTTGTGGTAGAACGTCACCGTCAACGGCTCATACACCTTTGAATAACCCTCGTTGCTGAGTGTCGTGTAGAGCGTCGCCGTGGTCGGGGTGACAACATCGCGCAACACCGGCGCCCACACGCGATCTATGTGCAGGTTGACATCCAGGATGGTGACGTAAAAGTCGTAGTCCGCCCCCACGATGTAATCGGCCCAGGGGATGACAACAGTTCTATGATCGCCGCAGCACGCTAAACTTTCTATCGTTGTCCCTCCTACCACCGTATAAAAGGTGGGGCTGACCAGTGAATTGCTGATGATTTTCGCCATCACCATGTCCTCACTGCTGATGTTGCCAGCATTGGAAACGGTGAAGTAGACGGTGGCTGTGACCGGTACACCTGTCTCGGTGACGGGGATGGTGATGTAGGGGTCGAACGTCAGCAGGTCTACGGTAGGCGTGATCAATGCGACATAGGCGGAGAAATCGCGGCCCATTGTTGTGGGTTGGTAGTAACTTATATTGAAGAGCGTGCCCCCTGGAAAGCTTCCGTGGTCGAGGCTGTACCAGGCCCATTGCTGTACCAGCCGGTCATCATCCATGCGGTAGCCGAGGACAGGATCGCGGGCATTTTGCATCCAATCAAACCCGGCGTACATAAACTCCCGGCTTTTGGCGTCGTAGGTGGCGCCGCTGTACACCAGACCATCGTAAAACAACACGCCATATTCGGGAATAACCAGCGCATGGTCACGGTAACCGTTATCGTACATCCATTGGCGGAACGTGCGAATGCGCTCGGTGAAGATGTTGATATTCCAGTGATCGTACACCGAGTAGAATGTAGCGATGGATGCGGAAGCGGTGCTGCTCGGCCAGTCCGGCACCCAGCACGCGCCCCAGGCAAAAGGTTCTCCTGGCGCGGGGTATGGATAGCACTTTTCACACAAAATATAGCTGTGGGTGCTCCACAAATCTGCCGGCAGCGGTTCGCCATAGCGCGTTTGATATTCCGCCAGAACGCGATCCAGGTACATCAAGCGCTGGCGCGTGGGCTGCACAATGTTGCCAGCAGCGATCTTGGCGGTGGGATCGGCGGCTTTGATGCGATAGTACATATCGTGATAAGCGCGCGCGTACCAATCGGAGCGCATATTATCCATGGCCGAGCAGTCCGGTTCGTTCGCCATAAACCATGTAGCGCCTGGCTGGCTGGCAATCGCCGCCAACAGCGCCGTGCCGGTGGGCGTGGCCGTATAGCCGATCTGCACAGTGCCACTCAACACCGGTCTGAAGTGAACGGTCTGCATATATTGAAGCGGCGGCAGTTGCGTGGCCCCCTTCGCGCTCCAATCCCAGTACCATCCCGCGTTGAGATAGGCTGGCCAGCCGCGCGCCAGTACGTCCGTCACCTTCCGGGTCCACCCGAACCCAAACCGCCCGTTGGCATATTTGAACGATTGCCCCTCAAGCGAGGGCGCTGAAGCCGCCACGCCTGCCCAGAGCGCCAGAACCATCCCGACAAGCACGGGTACCAGCAGCCATATTCTTCGATAGCGGCGCAAGCCGTCTTTGTGGTTTTCTTTCATCAATTTTATCCTCTCGTCGCTTTATCGTGACGTCCAACTCCGCCATTATACCTTATTTGCGAAACCAAAAGCGTGGAAAATGTGTAGTGGTGACTTCAGTCGCTTCTCGCCGCGCTTTGTGGATATCAGAAGGGCGCATTTCATTTCAGTTGAAGAACGAGCTTTCGTAAAACGTAAAACGTAAGCGGTTTTTACGTTTTACGCATTACGTTTTATGCGCCTACTCACTCAAATGAAACACACCCATCTCAGAACGACTAAAGTCGTCACTACACCGGGGGAAAAATTGACCGACTGCTCATGTTGCCGTATACTTAGTGTAGTTCCTGGCGCATCCACTTGATTACGGAGAGTGCAGGCGCTACGATTTCTTGAACAAAGGCTGGGGAGGTGCGCTGTGAGTGAAAAACCATTCCGCAATCCGTATTCGGAATTTACTGCCGTTCGTAATGTTCTTATTGACCAGGTTATGCCAACCCTCTCTTCGGACGCCTGGAAAGTATTGTGTGTTGCACTGCGTCGCACATGGGGAGGGGATATTGAAAGCGGACGGGCAACCCCCATTCATATCACCCTGGCGCAGTTTGAAGAGAAAACCGGCATCAAAGCGCCCGGCGCGATCGGCAGGGCGCTGCGCGAATGTGTGGATGCCGGATATTTGCTGCTGGATCAATCCGGCGATCCTACCACCGACTTTGTGTTGAATCTCCGGTGCGAGATCAAGCCGCCTGTACCCGGAGAAGACACCGCCGAGAAAATCCCGCCGCTTCGGCCTGGACTCGAGGGCGCTTTCCAGGCGCTCATTGGCTTTGCGCGCGAGATGGGCGCGGTTCCTGATCTGGCCTTAGTGCGTCGCGCCGTGGTTGATAACGGCGCCGATGCCGTCGCCGATTGGATCGCTGTCGGGCGCGTGATGACGCACCTGGAACCGCCAGCGCGTTTCAAGACCGTGCTGGAACGGCTGCTGCAAGGTGTTCCTCCCCTGCCGCTCAGTATGCTTGCGCCGGAAGAACCGGAGGAGATTGGCGAAAGCGCCGTCCCTGTAAAAACAGAGACGCGCACCCTCTCGGCAGCCGAACTGTGGCAGGCGGCGCTGGATGAATTGCGGACTAAGATGCGCAGCAGCAAATTCAAGTTCTTTGAGTCCACGGAAGGGATCGCTTTGGAAAATGGCATCCTGACGGTCGAAGCGCCGAATGAACGGACGCGCGAGTGGTTGGAGACCGGACAACTGGCGGACACCATCCGCGAAACCTTCAAGGCATTGACCCAGGGCGCGGTAACTTTACAGTTTGTCGCCAAGAGCGAGTAGCGATGAAGCGCTTCGCCGTGCTGCAACTCTCTGGATGCGCCGGCTGCGAAGTGGCGCTCCTCAACGCCGAGGCATGGGTGGCGGAATATAAGCTCGTCTATATGCCGCTGGTGGTCTCCGCCGAAGACGTGCCGGAAGTGGACGTCCTCCTCATCAGCGGGGGTGTGCGTACCGACGAAGACCTCTACAAGCTGCGGCGCGCGGTGAAGAAGGCGCAGCAAGTCGTCGCCGTGGGGACGTGCGCGCTCTCCGGCGGCGTCGCCAACCTGGGCGACCGTGACGATGTGCGCGCGCTCTTCCTGGCCGAAAAGGATCGCCCGCATGTCCCGCGCCTGCTGCCGAAATCTCACCCGGTCGATGCCTTCGTGGCGGTGGATTTGTACCTCCCGGGTTGCCCGCCGACCTCAGAGCTGTTTATGGCGGTGCTCACGAACCCCCTTGAGTTTCAGGCCAGCAAAGTCGTCTGCCAGGAGTGCGGGCGGCAGAAGCTCAAAGACGTGAAACCGGCGCACCTGCTTGGCTTCCAACAGGGCGAGGTGCGGCCCGACGTGTGCCTGATCAACCAGGGCTATCTCTGCGTTGGTTCTTCAACGCGCGGTGGCTGTCGCGCCCCGTGCCCGCGCGCAGGCCATCCGTGCGTGGGCTGTCGTGGGCCTTCGGATGTCTTCATCGAGAAGGAATCCGCGGCGTGGTTCACGAGCATCAAGCGCGTGTTTGCGACGATGACGAACGTGCCGGAAGACGAAATCGAGCGCGGCTTGCGCTCGCCGCAGTTAGCGTTGTTCCTCTTCCAGTTCTCCGACTATACCGGCGACCACCAGCCGCGCCCGAAAGAGAAGGTATTGTGAGATGACAACGTTAACCTTCCCCTTGAGCCGGATTGAAGGGCACGCTCGCGTTGTCATTGACACGCGCGGCGGAATTGTGCAATCCGCCAAATTTCAGGCCACTGAATTCCGCGGCTTCGAGTACCTGGTGAAGGGCGCGCCCGCCGAACAGATGCCGGTGATCGTGCCGCGCATCTGTGGCGTGTGCTCGACGGCGCATCACGTCGCCTCGGTGAAGGCGCTGGAAGACGCCTACGGCGTCACGCCGCCACCGTTGGCGCTCACCATCCGCGAATTGTTGCTGCTTGGCCAGTTGTTGCAGAACCAGGCCACGTCGCTCTTTATCTTCACTATGCCCGACCGCCTGGGCGTGGACAGCATCTTCGACGTGGATATGACCGAATTAGACGGCGACGCACTCGCGGGCGTGGCGGCGCGCGCACTACAGGTGCGGCAGGCCGGGACACACCTCATCACACTGGCGGGCGGGCAGTTCATCCATCCGGTCAAAGCCGTCGTCGGCGGGGTGACGGGTGGTATCAGTGCGGAGGCTGCGTCCGCGATGAAGGCGGAGCTGGCGGATGCGCTGCCCGTGGCGTGCGCGCTCTTCGACACTTACTGGGACTATTCGGTGGCGCTGAGTGAGCGCCTGGGCACCTGGGGCGACGACGCGCCTGCCTGCTATCTCACGGCGGTCAGTGGGACGAAGCCCAACTACTATGGTGATTTCCTGCGGTTGATGGGCTGTGAGGGTGGCGATGTCTGCGCGCAATTTCCGGCCCGCAAGTTTCGCGCCTTCCTGACGGTGGAAGAGGCCGAGTACAGCTATGCCGCGCAGACCAGCTACAAAGGCAACGTGCTGCGGGCCAACAGCCTGGCGCGGGCCAACCTCGTGGATAGCCTGGAGACTCCCTGTGCAAACGAATACCTACAACGTTTCCACCGCGAGTTTGGCCAACCGGCGCACGCTATCCTGCTCTTCGATCTGGCGCGCGGCATCGAGTTGGTTTACGCCATCGAGCGTGCTATAGAAATCTTAAGTGAATCCCTTGACGGCGCGGAGACCCGTCTCCCCTACGAGCCACGCGATGGCGAGGGCTACGGTCTGGTCGAAGCCCCGCGCGGCCCGCTGATCCACCATTACCGCATCGAAAACGGCCTGATCGCGCAGGCCGAATTTGTCATCCCCACTGTGCACAACGTGCTGGCGATCGAGCGCGCGTTGCGCGTCGCCGCCGAGCGGTACATCACGCCAGAACGAGTAAATCTTGAATTAGAACGCGCGGTGGGAAGGGTGGTGCGGGCGTTCGATCCGTGTATCGCCTGCGCGACGCATTAAACTTTGAGTAACATCGCTGCTGTTATAACTTTATTTTGTAAATATTTCCACTAGATTCTACGTTTGTGTGACTTACCAGTATTCTAATCATCTCCGCGGCGACTTCGGCGAGACGGATTAAGCATCGTACTTACTTGACCCAGGGATATCTATCACCGTTATTGAGAGTGGGTAAGGCCATGCCCAGATGACCACCAACAACAATGACGCCTTCTCCTCTACTACTTCGGCTTTTGTTTTCATATTCTAATTTGTACGCACTGGCAAAAAAGTAAAAATCTAGTATGATAAGTGTATAGGCGCCCGCGCCCCTCGAACTTTCAGTATCCCTTGCTAACCTGTGATCATTCTGTAGCCTTTATCTCTTGGTTCGCTCATTTTTTAAACGGTTTTTGGAATTGTCGAAACGGTTTTCTGCGCTTCATATATGCACACAAATTTGAATTTTGCATCTAAAAACTACATATATGCATATATAATAGCTTATCTTTTGTATTGAAACTCATTTGTATGAAAGCTCGCTTTTGAGTTTGAGAAATTAGCACAAAAATGGGTGCTTCAAGCTTGTTCTGAGTTCATTTGTACATTTTTGTAGACAATCTATGCTTGTCTGTGCTATAAGTTTTGATTACGAGACTGAATTTCGGAAACTCACTGGAAAATAAGCGAACCAAGAGTTTATATTGTTGAAAACAGGAATATTGGGGAGGAGGTATACTGCAATGTGCAATCGTGTGGCCCTTGTCAGGCGTATCCTTTTCCGACTGGTGCATCTGATTGTGGCGGTCACGTTGATTGTCGTTCTGCTGCCGGTCTCCCCGGTCAGCGCAGCGGCGACCATTATTGTCACCAGCACCGCGAATACCATCGCGAACGACGGCCTCTGCACACTGCGCGAGGCCATCATTGCCGCCAACACCGACGCGGCCTTCAACGGCTGTCCGGCGGGCAGCGGCGGCGATACCATCGTCTTGCAGGCCAACGCGACGTATACCCTCGATGTGGTGGATAACACCGACTATGGCCCCAATGGCCTGCCGTCCATCGCCACCCCCATCACGATCACCGGGCAAGGCGCGACGATTGCGCGCGGCGCGGGTGCGCCTGATTTTCGCCTCGCCTACATCAGCCCTGCCGGAAGTTTGACCTTGCTCGATATGACCCTGCGCAATGGTCGCGCGCAGGGTGGGGCGGGCGGCCCGAGTGGTAACGGCAGCGGTGGCGGCGGCGCGGGACTGGGCGGCGCGCTGTTCAACCGGGGGACGCTCACACTGCATGGTTGCACACTCATAGACAACGCGGCCATCGGCGGCGCGGGCGGGTGGGGCAGCAATCCCGATTCCACTACCGGCGGCGGCGCGGGCGGTGGGGGCGGCGGCGGATTGGGCGGTCGCGGTGGTCGCGGCTACAACTATTGGCCGGCGGATGCCATCGACAAGGGCGGTGGCGGCGGCGGCGGCATGGGCGGCGACGGCGGCGACGCGGGTGACGGCGGCGGTGGCGGCGGGGGGCTGAGCGGCTTGGGCGGACGCGGCGGTGTCGATAG
>Ga0208197_1001050_pt1 | contig 30451 bp, 28 predicted proteins | sample AD_JPNNA4_MetaG_FD_184444 | JGI IMG/M metagenome (GOLD analysis project Ga0208197, IMG submission 184444) | Active sludge microbial communities of municipal wastewater-treating anaerobic digesters from Japan - AD_JPNNA4_MetaG (SPAdes) (version 2) | ecosystem: Engineered > Bioreactor > Anaerobic...
AGCGTTTTGAGAAGACGTGGTTCCACTGGATGGAAAACATCCGCGACTGGTGTATCAGCCGCCAACTGTGGTGGGGGCACCGTATCCCGGTCTGGTATTGCCAGGATTGCGATCATCAGTGGAGCGCCGTCGAAGACCCGGCGCAGTGTCCCAAGTGCGGCAGCCGCATGATCTCGCAGGACGAGGACGTGCTCGACACGTGGTTCTCCTCCGGGCTGTGGCCGTTCTCCACGCTCGGCTGGCCCGAAGCCACCGCCGACATGCGGCGGTTCTTCCCCACCGACATGCGCGAAACCGGCTACGACATCCTCTTCTTCTGGGTGGCCCGCGAGACGATGCTGTCGCTGGCGCTGCTCGGTCACGCGCCGTACTCGACCGTCTACCTGCACGGCCTCATCCGCAACGAGCGCGGCGAGAAGATCAGCAAATCCATGCCCGATGCGTGGAAGTACGACCCGCTCTACATCATTGACGAATACGGCACGGATGCGCTGCGTTACACGCTCAGCACGTCTTCCACGCCCGGCAACGATATGAACCTCGACCCCCGCCGGTTGGAGGGCGCGCGCAACTTCGCCAACAAAATCTGGCAGGCAACGCGGTTTATTCTGATGAACATCCGCGATGGAGACCTGTCAGGTTTGGAAAACCTGACAGGTCTGGAACTGGAAGATCGCTGGATTCTGAGCCGCATGGAACGGCTCACCGGCGACGTCTTCACGCTGATGGAGACGCAGCAGTACGGCGAGGCCGGGCGGCGCGTGCGTGACTTTCTGTGGGACGAATTCTGCGACTGGTACATCGAGGCGAGCAAAGTACGCCTCTACGCGGAGGACGCCGGCGCGCCGGGCGACAAGAACACGCCGCGCATCGTGCTGTTGACGGTGCTCGAACGCGCGCTGCGCCTGCTGCATCCCTTCATGCCGTTTGTGACCGAATCGCTCTGGCAGGCGCTGCCGCAAGCCGTGAAGCAGGGCGAGGCGCTCATCATCGCGCCGTGGCCGATGCAGAATGCTAAGTGGCTCGACGACGAGGCTGAGGCACAGATGGCGCTGCTGATGGACCTCATCCGCGGCATTCGCAATGTGCGTTCGGAGTACAACGTCGAAGCTGGGCGACGCGTCGCGGCGACCGTCGCGGCGGGCGCGAGTATGCCGGTACTCGAAGCGCGGCGTGACGTGCTGACGTTCCTCGCGCATCTGGATGCGGACGCGCTGAAGATTGTGGCAGCGTGCGAACCGGTGGCGCAGTCTGCGTCGGTGCTGGCGGGGGATGTCATCGTCTACCTGCCGCTCGCCGGGCTGGTTGATCTCGACGCGGAGCGCGCGCGCCTGCAAAAGGCGTTGGAGAACCTGGAAGGCCGCATCAACGGCAGCCGCCAACGTCTTGACGGCCCCTTCGCCCAGAAAGCGCGCCCGGATGTCGTCCAGCGCGAGCGCGAAAATCTGGTGGCGATGGAGGCCGAAGCGGCACAAGTCCGCGAGCAACTGGCGCGGTTGGGATAATCTGAGGGTGGGGGTTTGGGGGCGGGTATGCCCGCCCCCAAAATTCCCCTTTCTCTCCCTTTTTCGCGAAGATACGAAACACAAGGAGAATGACTATGCCACAAAGCAGAAGAGAACAAAGCCGCGCGCGGCGCGAGGCAAAGCGTAAGGAAAAACGTAAGTCCATGAAACCACAGTTGTCGGCGCACAGTAAGAGAGCGATCCTGCGCGCTGCGTTAGCCTGGCCGATCATGGAATGTTGGATCAACGAAGAGTGGAAAGATCCAAAACAGTTGAACCAGATTGTCGTGGCGCGGCGCAATCCGGCGACGGGCGAAGTCGTGGTGGGTTTGTACCTGGTGGATCGCGCCTGTTTGGGTGTGAAAAACGCACATGCAGCCAATTTCATCAATGCAGAATCGTTTCGGCGGGAATTGTTGGCGCATCTTCGCCAAAGTCAAGAGTTGATCAAGATTGACTTCAATTTGGCTGCCAAGATTGTCGAAGTTGGGTTGGAGTATGGCGCGCAGTTTGGCTTCCGCCCGCATCGAGATTATGAGGATGCTTCAATTTTGTTGCAGGATGCGGACCCGGACGCTGTGGATGTCGAAATCCCTGTTGGCGGTCCGGATGGCAAGCCTAGGTTTGTATCTGGTCCGTATGACAATGTTCCCAAAATTATGGCCCGCTTGATGCACCAACTTGGCCCAGGCGGATTTACGCATGTGATCGGTATTGATCCTGATCATGGCGTATTCTTGAATAACGCTCAAATGCTGGATTGGGGTGAGGATGATGGCAAGGATATCGTCTTGACCGACGATGATTAGTGAACCGATAACGGCGCGGGTTCCTTTCTTCAATGCTTGGGCTGGATCACAAATCCAGCCCTTTCTCTTTCCTGTGGCGCGTTATGCTGTATAATGTTCTCCTTGAGCTTAGAAAGGAGCACATGGCGAAGACCTACGTTTCCCTCGACTTAGAGACGACCGGGCTGGATCCCATGCGGGATGCGATCATCGAAATCGGCGCGCTGCGCTTCGATGGCGAGCAGGTGTTGGAGACTTTTTCCACGTTTGTCAATCCGGGGCGGAAAATTCCCCCCTTTGTCACCGAATTGACCGGCATCACTAACGCCAATGTCGAAAACGCGCCGGGTGGACGCCAGGCGACGTACAAACTGGCCGAATTTGTGGGACGCGACCCGGTGGTCGGGCACAACATCGGCTTCGACCTGGCCTTCTTGCGCCAGCACAATGTTCTGCGCGGCAATCCCTCGATTGATACCTTTGACCTCGCCGGCATCCTGGTGCCGCACGCCGGGCGCTACAGCCTGGCGAACCTCGTCCGTGAGCTGGCGATTGATCTGCCGGAACAGACGCACCGCGCGCTTGATGACGCGGTGATGGCGCACGCGCTCTTCATGGCGCTGATGGGCCGCGCCGCACAGCTCCCGCAGCAGACGTTGCAGGAAATCGTCCAATTGGGGCAGCGTATTCAGTGGGGACCGAGCAACTTTTTCCGCGACGCGCAATACGTTCGCCAGCGGCAGGGATTCAGCGGTGGGATCGGCGCGCAACTGGCCTCCAAACGCGGCGGCGACGCGGCCGGCCCGTTGTTTGATGTGGACGATCAAATCTACGAACCGCTAGAGCCGCGCGCTGAACCACGCCTTATTGATGCCGAAGCGCTTTCTGCCCTGCTGGATGCTGACGGGCCACTGGCCGAAGCATTCGCTGAATACGAATATCGTCCGCAACAGATGGAGATGCTCCAGGCTGTCGTGGGGGCCTTCAATGAAAAGCATCATTTGTTGGTGGAAGCCGGCACCGGCACGGGTAAATCGCTGGCCTATCTGCTGCCCGCGATAGAGTGGGCTGTGCAGAATCGCCAGCGCGTGGTAATTTCGACGAACACGATCAACTTGCAGGAGCAACTGGCGAATAAGGATTTGCCCACATTGACCGAGGCGCTCTACGAATTCAAGCATCTGGTGCTCAAAGGGCGCTCGCATTACCTGTGTCGCCAACAGTTTCAAGCCCTGCGGCGGCGCGGCCCGGCGACGGAGGACGAGATGCGCGTGCTCGCCAAGGTGCTGCTGTGGCTGCCCAACACGCTTGATGGCGACGGCGACGGGCTTTTCCTGCCCACCGGGCAAGAGCAGAGCGTCTGGCATACCATCTCAGCGGCTAACGAGACCTGCGATCCAGAGCATTGCAGCTTCTACCAGAGCGAACGCTGTTTCTTCTACCGCGCGCGGGCGAAGGCTGAGGGCGCGCACATCCTCATCGTCAACCACGCTTTGCTGCTGGCCGACATTGCCGTGCAGAATCGCGTGTTGCCGGAATACGATGTGCTCGTCATTGATGAGGCGCATCACCTGGAGCGCGCCACGACGGAGGCGTTGCGTTTTACCGTCAGTTGGCCGATCTTGCAGCGGGTTTTTGAAGATTTGCTCTCATCCCGCCAGAATTTCCCCGGCCTTTTGGAGACGGTGCTGGGATTAGCGGAAGGGCAGCCGCGTAAGGTGGCGGCGATTTTGCAGGACGCGGTCGTGCGGCTACAGGATGCCGGTGAACGCGTGCAGCATCAGTTGGAAGTACTGTTTTCTGAAGTGGACACGTTCCTCAACGAGCACGTGGACCAGAACGACAGCTATTCTGTGCGCTTGCGGATGACGCCCAAAATGCGCGCCGAATCCAGTTGGGGGGACGTGATGCAGGCATGGGCGCAGGTCGCGCCGCATTTTGCGACGGTCGTTGATGCGCTTAATCAGCTTGCCAGCGGCCTCGACGAGCTGACCTCCGCCGAAATCCTCGGTTTCGAGACAGTCCACGCGCGGCTATTGGGCATCACGCGCCAATTGGCTGAGGCGCGTTTCCAGCTTGGGCAGTTTATCACCACCCCGCAAGAGAATGTCATCTATTGGCTAGAATCGCAAAACAACTACCCCTTCACCTTTAACGCGGTCCCTTTGCACGTGGGCGCGCTGATCCGCGAGTATCTGTTCGACAAAAAACGTTCGGTCATCCTCACCTCGGCGACGATGCGCGTAGAGAACAGTTTCGATTACATGCGCGAGCGTTTGAGCGCGCACACGGCGGCAGAATTGGCCGTTGGTTCGCCCTTCGACTATCAATCCGCCGCGTTGCTCTACGTTGTCACCGACGTGCCCGAACCGCGCAACCACGGCTACCAACAGATCGTGGATCAGACGTTGATTGACTTGTTCCGCGCGACGCAGGGGCGGGCGTTAGCCTTGTTCACGTCATACATACAATTGAAGGCCACCGCGCAGGCCATCACCGGCAAGCTGGCGCAGGAGGGCATCACCGTCTACGCGCAAGGCAGCGGCAGCTCGCGCGCGCAACTGCTCGATAACTTCCGGCGCGGCGAGAAGGCGGTGCTGCTCGGCACGCGCTCGTTCTGGGAAGGTGTGGATGTGCCCGGCGAGGCGCTCTCGTGCCTGGTGATCGTCAAGCTGCCGTTCGACGTGCCCAACGACCCGATCGTCGCCGCGCGCTCTGAGGGCTACGAAGATCCGTTCAACGAATACATGGTCCCGGAGGCTATTCTGCGCTTCACGCAGGGCTTTGGGCGGCTGATTCGCACCGCGACGGATCAGGGCATCGTGGTGTTGATGGATCAACGGGTGCTGACCAAATCCTATGGACGCCGCTTCCTGGACTCACTGCCCGACCCGCTCATCCGCCAGGGGACGCGCGCCCAACTTCCTGACATCGCCGAGCGTTGGCTCTCCGGCAAACCGTTGCCCGTAGACGCCGCAACCGGCGCCGATTTTGACGACGGCTGGGCCGTCCCTCCACCCGAAGAGCCGCCCTGGTTCTGGGGCGCCTGAGGATTTTAGATTTTTTTTGATTTTGGATTTTCGATTGATGTGCTCATTCGCTGATTCTTGATTCGTTGGTTCATGATTCTTGATTCATTGGAGGTCTTATGCGTATCGTCGTTGATGCTTTTGGTTCAGACGCTTGCCCCGGACCGGATGTGGAAGGGGCGGTGATGGCTGCGCGGGAGTGGGCGCGCGAAGGTTCGCCGGACGAAATCATCCTGGTGGGGCCAGAGGAGCGCACGCGCGCGGAACTGGCGAAGCACGACACCCAGGGATTGAACATCCGCATCGTCCACGCGCCCGACGTGCTGACGATGTCCGATCATTCCGAAGTGGTGCGCGACAAGGAGAACTCGTCCATCCGCGTGGGGATGCGTATGGTGAAGAGCGGCGAGGCCGACGCTTTCGTCTCTGCCGGGAACACCATTGCGTGCCTCTCTGCTGCAATTTTCGACCTGCGCCGTATTCCCGGTATTCGCCGCCCGGCGCTGGCGACGGTCTACCCCGTGACGCTGCAACCGGCGGTTTTCCTCGATATGGGCGCGACCGCCGATCCCAAGCCCGAATATCTCCTGCAATTCGCGCAGATGGGCATCATCTACGCCGAAAAAATCCTCAAGATCGCCAATCCACGGGTGGGCCTGCTGGCTAACGGCGAAGAGGAAGAGAAGGGGACGATGGTGCTGCGGGACACGTTCACGCTTTTCTCCCAAAGCGGCTTCAACTTCGTCGGCAACGTTGAGCCGAAGGAGGTGGTCAAGGGCCACGCCGATGTCATCGTTACCGATGGCTTCACGGGCAACATCCACATCAAAACGGCGGAAGCGGTCGCTTCATTCATCAAATTGATTGTCAAGCATGACGTGTTGGGCAGTCCACTGTCGAAAGTGGGACTGGTGTTGTTGATTCCGGCTTTGATCGTGGCATTGCCTGGGCTGCTCTGTCTTTTCCCGGCGCTGAAGAAGGCGAGTAAGCGACTCGACTATGCCGAAGTTGGCGGCGGGCTGCTGTTGGGCGTGGATGGCGTGGTGATCGTAGGTCACGGGCGTTCCAACGCCAAAGCGATCAAGAGCGCCATTCGCCGGGGCCGTGAAGCGGTGGCCGCGCAAATCATCCCCACGATCAAGGCCGGTTTGGAAGCCCGCCGTCAGGAGACCCATGTCTGAACAAATTCGGGTCGTCGTCACCGGCATGGGCGCGATCACGCCGGTTGGGTTGTCTGTGCGCGAGACCTGGGAAGCCGCGCTGGCCGGGAAATCCGGCATTTCGCCGATTGAGCGTTTCGACACGGCTGGCTGGCCGGTGCGGATCGCCGGCGAAATCAAGAATTTTGACCCGGAGCGTTACATGCCGCGCAAAGAGGCGCGGCGGATGGCGCGCTGTTCGCTGTTTGCGTTCGCCGCAGCGCAAGAGGCGCTGGCGGACGCACACCTCTCCACCCCCTTGCCGGATCCAGAGCGCGTGGGTACTGTCATCGGTGTGGGGATGGGCGGGCTGGATGTGGCGCTGGAGCACACGGCCAAGCTGTGGCGTCAGGGGTTGGTCGGCGTCAATCCCTTTGCGCTGGCGGCCTCGCTGCCGAACATGCCTTCGTATCACGTCAGCCTGCTGGCGGGGGCGCAAGGGCCGATCACCACGCCTGTCGCCGCGTGCGCCACCGGCTCACAGGCGATTGGCGAGGCTACCAATCTCATCCGCCACGGTTGGGCCGATATGGTCATCGCGGGCGGTACTGAGGGTTTGATTATTGATGTCTCGGTCATCGGTTTTGCGGTGATGGGGGCGCTCTCCAAGCGTAACGACGAGCCAGAGCGCGCCAGCCGCCCCTTCGACAAAGACCGCGACGGTTTTGTGTTATCGGAGGGCGCCGGCGTGCTGGTTTTGGAGCGGTTGGAACACGCGCTGGAACGCGGCGCGCACATCTACGGTGAAGTGCTTGGCTATGCGACCTCGTCGGATGCGTACCACATCGCGCAGCCCGACCCAGAAGCGCGCGGGGTACGCCGGGCGATCACGTGGGCGTTGAAAGATGCTGGCGTCGCGCCGGAAGCGGTGGATTACGTCAACGCGCACGGCACCTCCACACCCTTGAACGATGTCGTTGAGACCTTCGCGCTGAAAAAAGTTTTCGGCGACCATGCCTACAAACTGGCGATCAGCTCGAACAAATCTGTCTTCGGGCACACCATGGGCGCGGCAGGCGCCATCGAGACCATTTTGACGTTCAAAATGTTCGAGGAAGGGCTGATCCTGCCCACCCTGAATCTTGATGAACCGGACCCGGACTGTGACCTTGATTACGTGCCCTGGAAACCGCGTCCAATGAACGCACGCATTGCGCTCAAAAACGCCTTCGGCTTCGGTGGTCAAAACGCCTGTCTGGTGTTGTCCCGCTGGAACGGCATTCAACGACTACCCGACTAGCGACTATCTGACTAACCTGGAGAAACTATGCGTCTAATTGCTAACGAACAACAAATCAAAATTCGTACACGGATGGGTGAGATCGCGCCGCTGCTAGGCTTGGGACTTTTAGCTCTGGGAACCGTGTTTGCCTTTATGAAACCAGAGTGGAGCTGGATAACATTGCTTGCGGTGTGGATAGGATTTGTGGCCTCTCTTATTGGCGGCTATTTGGGTGGACGTTATCTGGGACCGTTGGCCCATCATAAAAAAGTACCAGAAGCCCTGAAGGGGCTGGAAAATAGCTTCGTATTGCTGGTGTACAAAACGCCCGCGCCCTTTGTGGTGGTGGATGGCGGCGGCCTGACGACGATTATGGTCAGAGGCCAGACCGGACAGATTGCTTTCCAGGATGGCAAATGGCATCACAAGGAAAAGATGGGCTGGCTGAAACGCTTTGCCGGCCAGGAAAGCCTGGGACGTCCGGATCAGTTGGCGTCATTGGAAGTCGAAGATCTGCGCCGTTTCCTGCGCAAGCGGTTGCCAGAGGGAGTAGAGATTCCCGTGCGTCCGGTGATTTTGTTCATCCATCCCGATGCCGTGGTAGAGGCTGAAGGTTCGCCCGTGCCGGTGTTCCGCACCGCCGAACTGAAGCGCTGGCTGCGCAAGGAAGGCCGCCGCCCCAATCTGCCCAAAGAAACCCTGGAGTTGCTCTACACGGCGCTGGGAATTGGTGCGGAAGATTAACGTTTCATCCGCAAAAAGCGGATTCCCCTGCGACAAAAGCGGCCCTACACTTCGTAGGGCCGCTTTGTTGAGATGTCTTTTTGCGACTACGGCAACGGGGGCGGAACTGCGGCGAAGAGACTGGCCAGGTCGGCTACATCGCCGGCTTTGGCCCAGTTCGCCATACCGGCTTTCCAGACCAGCGTATCGCGGGTGAGTTGCCCGGCGCGGATTTGCTGTTGCAGCGTCCCCATGTCAAATGGCCCTTGCTGCTGCCCACCCACGGCCACATAGAACGATACCGCCTGCGGGATCGGCGGCGGCGCGGCAGCGGGAGCGGCCTGCGCGTGCGGCGCAGCGGCCTGTCCGAGCATCTGGCCCATCGCTGCGCCTAGCCCAACGCCAGCGCCCAGCCCAACGCCCGATCCGGCAGCGCCCTGATTCTGCGCGGCCTCGCGCATCGCCTGCGCGCCCTGGTACTGCATGTAGGCGCTCATGTCGCCGATGGCGCCCATCGCGGCGCGGGCGTCAATGGCCTTCGCCGTCTCTTCGGTGGGTGAGATTGACTCGACGTAGAATGAATTGAGCGTAACGCCGCGTGACGCGAACTCCTCCTGCGCCTTGGCGCGGATACCGGCGCTCAATTCCTCGACGAAGGCCGCCATCTGGATGACGGACTTCCCCATTTCGCCGATGAGATCCATCATCTTGGTGAGGAGGATGCTGCGGAAGAAGTTCTGGATGTCGCGGGTGCTGTAGAGATTCTGCGTGCCCACGATCTTGGCGACAAAGAGCTGCGGATCGGTGACCTGGATGGCATATGTGCCATGCCCGGTCACGCGCGCCATGCCCAGGATCGGGTCGGGGATGGTGATGGGCTGCGGAGTACCCCATTTCATATCCAGCAATTCTATCGTCGTAACGAAATATACCTCCGCTTTGAAGGGCGTCTGTCCTGAGAACGCCTTGCCGATCAGACCGACGAGGCCGGGGATATTGGCGGTGGTAATTGTGTGACGTCCCGGCCCAAAGGTGTCCAGCGCCTTACCGTCGCGGAAGAAGACGGCGGCCTGGGATTGGCGCACAATCAACTGGCTGCCGATGCGGAAATCGCCGGAGCCGCGCTCGGGGAAGCGATGGACGATTTCCCCACGCCCCTCATCCATATATTCAATGATGTCTAAAACGCGAGCCATAGTTCTTAACCTCCGATTCTTTTATCCGTTAAACACCGGTGCTGGCGGTGTTGCGCAGCACGTCCTGGCGCCCGTCGAACGTCGTATTGGCCTCGCGGGCCAAATCGCGCACCATCAGGATGAGCGAGCGCGCCTCTTCGCCCTCGACGCCTGCGCGCGCGTTGCCGATGGCATTCTCGATGCGGTCAGCATAGCCGAGCAGCGCACTGTCGAACTCGTAAACGCGGTCGAGGTCATCTTCTTTGACCTTCACGGCATCAAATAGTCCCCCATACCCATAAGCCGCAGTGCGAACGCGGTCAATGAACGTCTGGATCTGGGTGGCGGCGCTGCCGGTTTCGTCAAGTAGGTCGAACTTGCCTGCCCCGATAAGGTCTTGTTGCAGCCCATCAAGTTGGGTTTTAACGGTGCGCATCCGACCGACGATATGATCACGGAGCAACTTGTCCGCCTCGCGGCGCAACTCCTTTTCTTTATACCCTTTATACCCGGGTATCTTGGCGATTAACTGCTCCAAGCCAGACATTTCGTCTTTGATATTATCAAGCAAACTCATTGTTACCTCCTCATGCGATCAGGTGATTGTGTTCTGAAATGGCCTCTGCCAGGAATTTACGCTCTGTCTACGTGTTCATTGTAGCACAGAAATGTTTTGAGGGAAAGTGAAACTGGATTATCTATCACCTCTATGGTTACGTTAATCTGTAGAAAAAGTTGCGCGGGGAGGCGTAGTGACGACTTCAGCCGTTTGTTGAGCGATAGAAGTCACCGCTACATTCCCTGCTTGACAGGCCATGTCGCCGTAGTATGATTTTGTCGTTGTGACGTGGGGGCCATGGTAAGGGGGGAAAGGTGACAGACGTTTATCGCATTGAGGTTTTTCTGCGTGATCCGGCGGATGGGCGCGCTGTGGATATCCAAAGCCAAATTGTTCATCTCGGCATCAATTGTGTGACCCGTGTTCATATCCGCACCCTTTATTTTCTCCGCGGTGCGCTCACGACCGCCGAGGTGGAGCGCATAACGGGCGAGTTCCTGGTTGATCCCATTGTGGAGGATTACCGCTTATTCCCTCTTTCAGTGCCTCCTGCCGGAGAGGAAGCCAGGGGGCATTGCATTGAAGTCGCCTTTCACCCCGGCGTCACCGATCCCGTCGCCAAGCACCTGCTGCACCGCGCGCGGCAGTTGGGCGTCAGCGCGCTCGAAGCCGTCGTCACCGGCACGCAGTATACGTTCGAAGGTCCTGTTGCGCCTGCCGAGTTGCGTCGTATCGCGGAGGAACTGCTATGCAACCCCGTGATCCAGTCGTACACACTGGGTCCCATGCAGCCGGAATTCGTCCCCGACGCGGCGCCGAGTGACGCCGTGGATGTCATCCCCATCCGCAACCTGGACGCAGATGCCTTGCAACGCTTGAGCACTGAGCGCGTGCTGTTTCTCTCCCTCGCGGAGATGCAGGCGATCCAGGCGGAATTTCGCGCGTTGGGCCGTGATCCCACCGACGTCGAACTGGAAATCCTGGCGCAGACCTGGTCCGAACACTGCCAACACAAGACCTTCAAGGCCGAAATTGACTACACCTGCCACGGCGGCATGCCTCGTGTGAGCGCGGATTCTTGCTGTGGCCGGTCTCCAGACCGAGCCACGGCGGGCGCGGTCGGAGACCGGCCCGAGCACGCGCGTATTCCGAGCCTTATCAAGACGTACCTGCGTGCGGCGACGGAGCGGCTGAATAAGCCCTGGGTGCTTTCGGCGTTCGTGGACAACGCCGGCATTGTGGCGTTCGACGATGAATACGAGGTCTCCTTCAAGGTGGAGACGCACAACCACCCCTCGGCGCTGGAGCCGTTCGGCGGGGCGAACACGGGCGTCGGCGGCGTGATCCGCGACGTGATGGGCGTCTCCGCGCAGCCCATCGCCAACACGGATGTGCTGTGCTTCGGCCCGCTGGATATGCCCGACGCGGACGTCCCCGGCGGTACGCTGCACCCGCGCCGTATCGCGCGCGGCGTCGTGGCCGGCATCGAGGATTACGGCAACAAGATGGGCATCCCCACCGTCAGCGGGGCGATTTTGTATCACGAGGATTACGTTGCCAACCCGTTGGTCTACTGCGGCTGTGTGGGAATCGCGCCACGGGGCATCCACCGCACGGCGGCGCAACCCGGCGACCTCTGCATCGCGCTTGGTGGGCGCACGGGCCGCGACGGCCTCCACGGCGCGACGTTCTCCTCCGCTGAACTGACGCACGACACCGGCCAAACCGTCGGCAGCGTCGTGCAGATCGGCGATCCCATCACCGAGAAGGCCGTGCTCGACGCGCTCATTGTGGCGCGCGATGAGGGCCTCTATACCGCGATCACCGATTGCGGCGCGGGTGGATTTTCGTCCGCCGTCGGCGAGATGGGCAAGGACGTGGGTGTGGAGGTGGATTTGCGCGACGTCCCGCTCAAGTACCCCGGCCTGCGCCCCTGGGAGATCTGGCTCAGCGAGGCGCAGGAGCGCATGGTCATCGCCGCGCCGGAGGCCAACCTGCCCCGCCTGCGCGACATCTGCGCGATCTACAACGTCGAAATGACCGTCATCGGTCGCTTCACCGGCGACCACCGCCTGCGCGTCCGCTACGGCGACAAGCTCGCCGCAGACCTGCCGATGGATTTCGTCCACGAAGGCTGGCCGCGCCTGACGCTTAAAGCTGAATGGGGCAAGAGGCAAGAAGCAAGAATCGGCGAATCACGAATCATGAATCATGAATCACGAATCACGAATCACCTGACGACGCGACTATCTGACGACCTGACTACTCTGCTTTTGCGAATGCTCGCGCATCCCGACGTGGCCTCTAAAGAAGCGGTGATCCGACGCTATGACCACGAGGTGCAGGGGGCGACGGTGGGGAAGCCGTTGGTCGGCGTGATGAATGACGGCCCGGCAGACGCGGCAGTGCTCAAACCATTGATGACGCAGGGGCAGCGCGGGATCGCGTTGGGCGCGGGGATCAATCCGTACTATGGCCTGCGCGATCCCTACGCGATGGCCTGGGCGGTGATCGACGAAGCCGTGCGCAACGTCGTCGCCGTGGGCGCGAACCCCAACCGGATTGCGATCCTCGACAACTTCTGCTGGGGCAGTCCACGAGTGCCGGAGCGATTGGGCGAGTTGGTGCGTGCGGCGCAGGGCTGCCACGATGCGGCGCTGGCCTACGGGACGCCGTTCATCTCCGGCAAGGATAGCCTCAACAACGAGTTCGTGGACGCGCACGGGGTCAAACGCGCGATTCCACCGACGCTGCTGATTTCGGCGTTGGGCCTTGTGCCGGACGTGCGCCGCACCGTGACGAGCGATCTCAAGCGGCCCGGCGACCGGCTCTACCTCGTCGGCGCGACGCGGGACGAGCTGGGCGGCTCGCTCTACGAGCGGCTGACCGGCGAAACGGGCGGCGCTCTTCCTGCACCCGTGCCGGATGCCGTGGAGACGTTTCGCGCATTGCACCAGGCGATGCAGGCGGGGTGGGTTGCCGCCGCGCACGACTGTTCCGAGGGCGGCGTCGCCGTCGCGGCTGCCGAGATGTGCATCGGCGGGCGGCTGGGGCTGGATTTGACGCTGCCGGGCGACGCTGTGACTGCCTTGTTCGCCGAAAGCAACGCGCGTTTCCTCGTCGAGATCGCGCCGGAACATACAATGGACTTCGAGTGGATGCTTGCCGGGCGTCCGTATGTGCAGATCGGTGCGGTGGCAGCCTCGGCAACGTTGCGCATCGCAGGTGGGCAAGGTAACGTGTGGATCGAGAGCGAAGTCATGGCGTTAGTGCAAGCGTGGCAGGGAACTGAGGTTGTGTGATGTGTTTTGTAACTATTCAGCCTGTCTACACAGCGACCGTCACCCTGAGCGGAGTGAAACGGAGTCGAAGGGTCTTGGCGCTGCAAAAGCAGAGATTCCTCACTTCGCTCCACTCGTTGCACTCGTTCCGCTTCGTTCGGAGACCTGTCCTGAGCTTGCCGAAGGATGACGGCTGAATAGTTACTGTGTTTTAATGATTCTCCCGATGCCGCACCACTAGCACCGGACGGTGTGCTTCTTCGACGACCAGCTCGGTGATGCTCGGCACGTAAAAGCGCCGCATACTCTGGGCGGCGTAAGTGGAGCCGAGCGCGACCAGGTCGTACTCCCCCTCGCGGATCTCCGTCATGATTTGTTCCCCAACGACGCCGTGCCGCAGGCTGATCCCTGTTTCGATGCCGAGCGCGCGCAGCGCATCGCGGCCGGCCTTCAAGTTGCGTCCTTGCGGCGTGTCGGTTTGCAGCAGCGCGCCCCACGCATCTTCGATTTCGCGCAAGACGGGGTAGTGGAGCGTCGGCTGCGGGATGACGTAGAGTATGGTGACTTCGGCGCTGGTCGCCTGGGCGATTTGCCCCACCAGTTGGATCATTTCCGCCGGATACCACAAATCGCTGCTGCACAACAGGATACGCTTCAGGGTGGGACGGTCGGAGGGTGCGATGAGCACCGGCGCGCTCACGCTTTGTAGCACGCGCCGGATCGAGGAGCCGCGCAGCCAGCGGCGCACGCGCCCACGTTCCAACAAGCCCACAATCGCCAGGTCATACGGGGAGGTTTCGGCTAGATCAATGATGGCGCGGCGCGGAATTTCCCGGCGGGTGAGGATGGTACAGGGCAGTTTGGACGCGCCCAATCGCGCGCACACGTCCGTTGCCGTGGCGACCAACGCCGGCGATGGGCTAAACTGTGGCGTCACCACGAGCAGCGTCACCGCCGCGCGCAAAGACTGCGCCAGCCGTTCCCCCAACGCCAATGCCGGTTGGCTGAGCGGTGTATCATCCATACAGAGCAATATATGCATAGCTTACCCCCAACAAATAGCAAATGCCGAATACCGAATTACGCCTCCCTCACTCCCTACCCCTACTCCCAACTCCCAACTCCCCCACTTCACTCACCGGAACCACACGATGCCCACAACCCCCGCCGCCAGCAGGACGATGGTAGGTGGGACTTTGAAGAGCGTCAATGCCAGCAAGCTGATGACGCCCAACGCCACGGGCGGCCAGAATTGGCCGTGGCTTTCGCTGATGAGTTGATAAACGGTGATGAGCAGCAGCGCCGCCAGCGCCGGCGCCAATCCCTTGACGAAGCTGCTGATCCACGCCTCGCCGCGCAGCCGGGTGAGGATGGCAGCCACGACCAGCATAATGACCGTCGGCGGCAGCACCGCGCCCAGGCAAGCGATCAACGCGCCCGCCACGCCGCCCACCCGGTAGCCGACGAACATCGCCAGTTGCAGGGCGTCTGATCCCGGCAATACGCTGGAATAGCCCACGGCTTCGATGAATTCCTCGCGCGTGAGTAGCTTGCCCACCACTTCGGTATAGAGCAGTCCCGCCGAGGCCGGCCCGGACGAGGTCAGCAAATTCACCTTCAAAAATGTCAAAAATAAGGCCCATAATTGATTGCGCATTGTACCTCCTTCGAAAATAGCCACCGAGAACACAGAGTTCACAGAGATGAGAACAAATAACTCTGTGTGCTCTGTGCCCTCTGTGACAGAAATTTTCGTGCTGCATGGTGTGCGCAGCACCGTCGTCTGCTCAATAGAACTCTCCAGCCAGATATGCCTTTGTCTTCGCTTCCTGCGGATTGTGTAGCACTTGTTCTGCCGGGCCGTGTTCGATCAATTCGCCCATATACATAAAAATCACATAATCGGCCAGACGGCGCGCCTGGCGCAGCACATGCGTCACCATCACGATGCTATAGTCCGCCTTCAGCTCCAACAGCCGACCTTCGATGCGCTGCGACGAGAGCGGGTCCAACGCGGACGTGATTTCGTCGCACAGCAGCACCTCCGGTTCGACAGCCAATCCGCGCGCCAGACAGAGCCGCTGCTGCTGGCCGATGGAGAGCGCAGAGGCCGGGGCGCTCAGGCGATCCCTGACTTCGTCCCAGAGACCGGCGGCATGGAGCTGCCTCTGCACGATGGCGTCCAGCGTTTCGCGCTTGCGCATCCCGTACAGCCGGGGGCCGTAGGCCACGTTGTCGTAGATGGACATCGGCAACGGGAAGGGGCGCTGCGCCAGCAGGCCGATCCGCTTGCGCACGTCGGTCACGTCCACCTCCGGCGCGTAGATGTCCTGCCCGTCGAAGAAAATCTGCCCCCACACCCGCACGCCGACGGTCAACTCGACCAGGCGGCACAGCGAGCGCAGCAGCGTCGTCTTGCCGCAGCCTGACGGCCCGATGATGGCCGTGATCTGCCGCGCCGGAATCGCCACGCTGACATCGCGGATGACCCGATGGTCGCTATACGCGACGTTCAGCCCCTGCACCTGAATAATAGCATCGTCCATAACTCTTCACTCTTTACGTCTTACGTTTTACGCTTTACGTTTTACGCTTTACGTTACCGCACGACATGGCGGGTGAACCGCCGGGTGAGCAGCCGCGAGCCGATGCTGATGAGCAAGATGATGACGGTCAACACGAGCGCGGCAGCGTAGGCGCGTTGGCGCACTTCGGGAACGGGCGTGCCGAGTTGGAAGAAGACGGCCAACGGCAGCGACGCCGCCGGCCGCAACAGCGACGTGGGCAAGCGGTCGGTGTACCCGGCGGTGAACAGCACCGAGGCCGCGTCGCCGATGCCGCGTCCGAAGGCGAGCAGTACCGCCGTCAACAATCCCGGCAGGGCCTGGCGGAGCAGCACGCGCAGCGCCGTCTCCATGCGCGTCGAACCCAGGGCATAGGCGGCTTCTTTCAATTCAAAGGGTACCATCTGCATCACCTCGTCCATCGTTCGCACCATCACCGGCAGCTCCAACAGCGCCAGCGTGATGATCCCGCCGAGCAGCGAAGCGCGCATCCCCATCCACAACATCAATGTGAAGCCGAACGCCCCGAAGACGATGGACGGCACGCCCCACAGCACATCCAGCGCGAGACGCACCCCTTCGACGATGCGCGCATTTTTGGCGAACAGGTGCAGGTAGAACACCACTCCCAGGCTGACGACGAAGCTCAGCGCCGTAGCGCCGCCCGTCAGCGCCAGCGATCCGGTGATTGCGTTGAGGATGCCGCCCTCCTTGCCCAGGTAATAGCCGCCCTTGGGGACTTGCGTCACCATCGCCCAATTGAGCGCGGGTAACCCTTTCACCAGGACGGCCCCCAGGATGAGCGCCAGACTGCCGAGGACGATGACCATCGAAGCGATCATCAGCCCGATGAAAATGCGTTCCTCAACGTGTTTGCGTTTAAGTCGTTTCATTTTTTACCGTCCCAGGCCTGTTATTCCTGCATCCTGCCTCTTGCTTCTTTATGTCGCCCGTTTGATGGCGCGCAGCAGAAACAGGCGCGCGATGATGGTGAAAATCAACACAATCAACAGCAAAATAAACGCTGCCGCCAGCAGCGCCGCATCGTACAACGGGATAGACATCATCTCGCCGTAATTGTTGGCGATGAGCGCCGAGAGCGGATACCCGGCGTCGAAGATGGAGCGGGGGAGTTGCGGTACATTGCCCACCACCATCATCACTGCCATCGTCTCGCCGAAGGCGCGCGAGAAGCCGAGGATGACGGACGCGAGGATGCCCGGCAGCGCGCGGCGCAGCACGACGCCCTTGATGGTCTGCCAGCGGGTGGCGCCCAAGGCGAGCGCCGCTTCGCGCAGGCCGCCCGGCACGGCGAAGATGACCTCTTCCGCCGTCGAGATGATGACCGGGAACACCATCGCCGCCAGTACGATCCCGCCGGCCAGAATGCTGTAGCCGGTGGGATTTTGCGATTGCAGCAACGGCGCGTTGGGGAGGTGCGTTTGGCTCCACGGGATGAGCGTGTCGCGGATCAAGGGGACGATCATCAGCACGCCCCACAGCCCGTAGACCACCGAGGGGATGCCGGCCAGCAAGTCAATCAGCGGTTTGACGATGTCGCGCAGGCGGCGCGGCGCGTACTCGGCGAGGTAGATGGCGCACAGCAGGCACGGCGGCACCGCTAGCGCCATCGCCAGCACCGTGACCGACACCGAGCCGACGATAAACGGCAGAAACCCGAATTCCTTTTGCAGCGGTCGCCACGCCGACGCCGTCAAGAGTTGACCGAGTGGTGCCATATCCAGCAGGGGACGGGCGCGCAGCAACAGCGCCGCCGCAATGACCGGGACCAGCACAGCAGCGAACGCCGTGAGCGCCCCCATCCCCCATCCGGCGAATCGCTCTTTCCGTTGACGCCCTGACAAGCTCTTCACTTTTTACTCTTCACTCTTTACTCTTCACTCTAACTTCCCCAACTCCGCCTTTACCTGCGCCTCAGTGAGTGGAATGTAGCCGGTGGGTTCGGCGAAAGGCTGTCCATCAGTCAGCGTCCAGCGGATAAAAGCCAGCGCCAGGCCGGTCGGTTTGCCCTTGGTGACGAGATTGAGTCCCCGCGCGGGCGGTGAAGGATAGCGACCTTCGGCGATGGCGAGCATCACGCCTTGCTTGTCGGCGTAATAGTTTTCGGCGTCGTCAATTTTGCCGTTGTCGTTCACATCAATGGGCGCAATGTGCAGGTTGGCAATCGGCTTGCCGGTGTTCATATCGTAAGCAAAGTTGAGGTTGTTGAAGCCGATTCCTAACGGGTCCTTGGCCACAGCTTCCGCCAGACCCGGATCGCCGTAGACGGCCACACCCTGCAAATCCTCCTGCTTGTACTTGCCGAGGTACACCGCCCAGGTTTCGGCGGCGCCGCAGGCGTCGGAGCGCGTGTAGACGTGGATTTCGTCGGTGATGCTGGCGTCGTCGAGCACATCGCCCCAGGTCTTGGCCTTGCCCATCCAGATGGCCTCGAAGTCAGCGCGGCTGAGACCCTGCGTCTGAAGCCGGGCAAGCTGCGGGTTGCTGGCGTTGATCGTCGGCAGCACCGCATCGGCGACCACCGTGACCCAGAACGCGCCCTGGTCAATCTCCTCCTGCTTCACCTCGCGGGAGACCATCCCGATGTCGGCCGCCCCGGATAGCGCATCGGTCATACCCTTCCCGGCGCCGCCGGCCGAGATGTCAAATTGCACATCAGGATACACTTTCCGAAACTCTTCACCCCATTGTACAACCATCGGATACAAAGCCCAAGCGCCGGAAATGGTGAGCGTGCCACGCATCTTCTCGCCGTCGCCTGATGGCCCTGCTTTGCCGCACCCGCCTAAAATCAGGCTCAACAGAATCACCGCCGCGAATACCCTCAACCATGATTTGCGCCACATATTCACCTCCTTACTCTCTACTCCCTGCTCCTTACATCCTTACTGATTACCAAATCCGCCAACGTCGTCTTTTCCATCATCTCAGCAACGACATCGCGGACTTGCTTCATTACTCTGCGCAAGCCGCACGTCTCCATATCCGGGCAGCCGCATGGCTCGAAGGCGGTCATGCTCACACAGGGGAGGGGGGCCAGCGCGCCATCCAGCAGGCGGATAATTTCGGCCAATGTAATCTGTTCCGGCGGACGAGCCAGACAATAACCGCCTTGCGGGCCTTTTTGGCTGTTCACAATGCGCCCGTGTTTCAAGGCAAGCAGAATTTGTTCCAGGAATTTGGTGGGGATATTGTTCCGTTTTGCCAGTTCTTTGTTGGAGACCGGATCATCGTCGTAGTGCGCGGCCAAATCCTGTAAGGCGCGCAACCCGTATTCTCCGCGTTTTGACAGTTTCATTGTCGTTTGTGAGGTCAGTAAAGCATATAAATCATATAGGTTTACTAGACTTAGTGTATATGAGTTTATGGCCTTTGTCAATAGGCAAAACCTTGATTTTGGGCCGATCCAGCCGGAACAGTGGACATTTTCGCGGAATATAGTAAAAAGATTACTTGAAATGCCCTGCGATTTTTGGAGCGTGTCGAGTATGCGAATTATTGATTTACCCGCCGATGATGCTGATGCCATTCAACAAGCTGCGACATTGCTCGTCGAAGCCTTCAAAGTCCACGCGCCCAACGCCTGGCCGGATTTGGATGCCGCGCTGGAAGAAGTGCGCGAAGCGTTGGAACCTGAAAAGGTTTGCCGGGCGGCCCTCGATGTGCAGGGAGAAGTTCTGGGCTGGATCGGCGCCATCCCCCAATACGAGACCACCGCTTGGGAATTGCATCCTCTGGTGGTGCATCCGGCGCATCAGGGCCGGGGTATCGGGCGCGCGTTGGTGGCGGATCTGGAGGAACAGGTACGCGCGCGGGGCGGACTGACGATCTACCTGGGCACGGATGACGAAGACTTCAGAACTTCGCTGAGTCAGGTGGACTTGTATGAAAACACCTGGGAGCACATCGCCAACATTCGCAACCTGAACCGCCATCCCTACGAGTTCTACCAGAAGATGGGCTACACCATTGTCGGCATCCTCCCCGATGCGAACGGCTGGAACAAGCCCGATATTTGGATGGCGAAGCGGGTTGGGAAGAAGTAGGAGAGTGGCATGGAGCGGAATAAACTGTTTTTTACAATCAAACGCGCTGTTCAGCAAATTGATGCGCAGGCGCAGGTCTTTCTTTATGGCTCACGCGCTAGAGGCGATGCTACACCGGATTCGGATTGGGATTTGCTCATCCTATTATCCCCGCCGATCAATCGGACCAAGCGAACTCGTTTGCGGCATGCGCTTTATGATGTTGAACTAGAAGTTGGTGAAATCCTCAATGCGGTGGTTGAGGATGCTGACTATTGGGTAAGTGAGCGGAATCGTTATTCGCCATTTTACCAAAACGTGAAACGAGAGGGTATTGCATTATGAGTTTTCAACAAGATTATATTCAATATCGTTTGGAACGCGCTCATGAGGTGCTTGATATTGCTAAGTTAGCGGCTGATACCGGAGCGTTCAATAGTTGTGTCAATCGGTTGTATTATGCAATGTTTTACGCGGTCAATGCGCTTTTATTCAGACACGCCTATTCCTCTCCCAAACATACTGGCGTCAGAGCTTTGTTCAACCAACACTTTATCAAAACCGGTTTGATCCCCAAAGAATACGGACAACTCTATAATGATTTGTTTGAGTTACGTCAGGAAAGTGATTACAAGGATTTCTTCTATGCTGATCCTGATGAAGTTCTTCCTTTAATTCCACAAGTTCAGACCTTTATTGAATTGGTTAGCAAACAACTTCTTCCTGATCAGCGAGAGGAAGCCTCGTAATGGTTGCAGCAAAGGTGCTCATCCTTCAAGCTACTGGCACCAACCGTGACCCGGATGCGGCGGCGGCCATCGAGCTGGCAGGCGGCGCGCCGACGGTATTGCACATCAATGCGCTGCACGCCGATCCCGCGCGCCTGCACGACTACCAGATGCTCGTGTTGCCGGGCGGTTTCTCCTACGGCGATGCGCTCGGCGCGGGGCGGCTGCTGGCGGCGGATATGCGTTGGTTGTTCCAGGAGGAGCTGGCGCGTTTCGTGGAAGCCGGCAAGCCGGTGATCGGCATCTGTAACGGCTTCCAGGCGCTGGTGAAGAGTGGATGGCTACCAGGTCTCCCCCCCTCTTTTCCCCCCACTGGGGGGGATGAAAGGGGGGGCGGGCGGGCGACGCTCACGCGCAATGCCTCCAACCGCTTCGAGTGCCGCTGGGTGTGGCTGGAGCCGAACCCTGATAGCCCTTGCGTTTTCACGCGCGGATTGACGGAGCGCATCTACTGCCCGGTGGCCCACGGCGAAGGGCGCTTCGTCCCCCGCGACGCGGCCGTGCTGGCGGACTTGCGCGCCCACGGGCAGATCGTCGTCACGTACACCACCGCTGATGGCAACGGCCTGGTGGATTATCCCGCTAACCCCAACGGCTCCACTGCCGACATTGCCGGTATCTGCAATCCCCAGGGCACCATCTTCGGCCTGATGCCACATCCCGAAGATCACATTTTCCCGGAGCAACACCCGCGTTATGCGCGCGGCGAGCACGGCAACCTGGGCTTGAGCCTGTTTACGCAAGGGCTGCGCTACGCTGCTGAGGTGTAGTTTAATCAGCAGATTGAGCAGATTATTTTGACCATTCAAAAATCTGCTTAATCTGCTAAATCTGCTGACAAAAATCTGAAAGAGACATTATGCAAAGCATCTCCAAAATCACCCTCTCGCACGATACGATACAATCGTTGGTCAGTCATCATTTTGGCAGTGCAACCCGCGTCAAGGCCACGGAGGAATTGACCGAGGGGTATTTCGCCACGGCCTATCGCCTGGATCTGGCGGATGGGCGCACCTGGGTGATGAAGGTGTCGCCGCCGCCGCACGTGCGCGTGCTGCGCTACGAGTACGACATCATGTCGGCGGAGGTCGCCACGATGCGCCTGCTGCGCGAGCGCACCTCGGTGCCGGTCGCGGAGATTCACTGTTACGATGCTTCGCGGACGCTGCTGGACAACGAGTTCTTCATCATGGAGTACCTGCCGGGCGTGCCGCTGCACAAAGTCCGCGGCGAACTGGCTCCCGATGTGCAGCAGCGCATCAACCGCCAAATCGGAGCCTATCTGCGGGAGATCAACACTATCGAAGGCGCGGCTTTCGGTTACGGGCCGGAGAGCACGCCGCGCTCTGCGACCTGGCGCGAGGCGTTCGACGCGATGCTGATGACCGCGCTGCAAGACGGCGAGGATATGGGCGTCGAATTGCCGCTCTCGTATGCCGGTTATCACGACCTGGCCCGCCAACATTACGCGACGTTGGATGAAGTGCGCACGCCGCGCCTCGTTCACTGGGATTTGTGGGACGGCAACATCTTCTTCGATATGGCGGCGCAGAGGATCACGGGCATCATTGATCACGAGCGCGCCCTGTGGGGTGATCCGTTGATGGAGGTCAATTTCACCGGCTACGATCCCGGCAGCGACTTTGCCATAGGGTATGGGACGCCGGTGCTGGATACACCGGCGCAGCGCACACGCCGGGCGCTCTACAGCCTCTACCTGTTTTTGATTATGGTGATCGAGTGCTATTATCGGAAGTATCCGACCAACGGCCAGGAGCTATGGGCACGCGAGCAATTGGCGAAGACCGTGGATGCGCTCAACAATGGAGCGCATCCGGGCATCAAGATGCATAGCGTGCCGTGATGATCCGACTAACGACTCCCAGACTATTTGGAGGGACTCTATGAAACGCATCACATACTTCGGTTTGATTTTGAGCGTGCTTTTGGTAGGAATAGTGGGCTGTGGGCGCAGTGGCCCGCTGGCGACGCCGACGCCGAACGCGCAGGCTACCATTAATGCCGCCGTTAACGCGACGATGACTGCACAGGCTAGTACGCAGTCTGCCATCGACGCTGCGGTGCACGCGACCCTCACCGCGGTTGCCGCGCAGGTCACGCCGACACCCCAGGTCGAAACGGTCACGTTGACCGAGGAGGAGCTGGCGGCAATGATTGACACTGCGGTGGCCGAGGCGGCCACCGCTACCGCCGCCAGTGCTGCCGCCAGCGAGCAGGCCACCGCCGATGGAACTGTCACGCAGGAAGAGGTGATCACCGTCCAGGTAGAAGTCGTGGGGGCGGAGGAAGCCATTGCCTATGCTGAAGAGTTGCTGACGATGTATGACTATGTGTATGGCGAGTTGGCAACCGAAACGTTGGTGCTGTTGCAAGCCGTCGAGGCTGATTTGGCGGCGATGGCACAGAGCACTGCCGAAGTCGCCGCCGCGTTGGAGGATATCGCCACGGCGCTGGAGCAAGGTGTGGCATTGGCCGATGAGACTATCACGCAATTGGAGAATGCGGCGCAGGCTGCCGGCGCAAAGGCCGCTCAAATCCAGGCGCAAAATCAGGCGTGGTATACGGCGCTTGCTGCGGAGTTGGAAACGCGGGCTGCCACGTTCCTGGACGTTGCGCCTAACGCCGTCGCCACCGACCGATTGGGCGCGATTCAGGATACATTTTATTACCTGGATAGTGTCCGTGGAGCGTTGGATGACTCCAAACTTTCTGCCGCTGAATTGTCCACTATCGCGCAGTTGGGCGCTAATGCGGCGGCCGGCTTGCAGAGCCAGGGCGGCCCGCAATTGCAGGCGCTTGCCGGCACCGTAAACCAGATCACCGAGCAACTGGCGCGGGGGCAACTTCCACAGGCACGCGCGAATCTCGTCGCGCTGGAACAAGGTCTGGGCGAACGTCCCACGATGCCTAGCCGTCCCTCGCGTCCCACGCGACCTTAGTTGTTGACTCCCGAAGACCAGCCTTCGCTCAGACTTTGTGGTACACACGAGATCATTCAAGGGGGAATGAACGATGCTCGATGAAACTGTATTGTGCTCCATACCTCTTGCGTTGAAGAAGATCGACATTACCTGGCCTTACGTTCACGCCAGCGGCAAAGTCCGCGAGTCCTTCGCCCTGCCCGACAAGCGCCGCTTGTTGGTGACGACGGATCGCCTTTCGGCCTTCGACCGCATCCTCACCGCCGTGCCGTTCAAAGGGCAGGTGCTCAATCAGTTGAGCGCGTTCTGGTTCGAGCAGACGGCGGACATTATTCCAAACCACGTGCTCGACGTGCCCGATCCCAACGTGATGCTGGCGGTGGAATGTGAGCCGTTCCTGATTGAGGTCATCGTGCGTGGCTACATCAGCGGGGTGACGAAGACCGCGCTGTGGTATCGCTACTCCCTCGGCGAGCGTCACATCTACGGCTACGACTTCCCCGACGGCTTGCAGAAGAACGCCGCGCTGCCCGAACCGATCATCACACCGACGACAAAGGGTGAAACCGATGAGCGCATCACCTGTGCCGAAGTGGTGGAGCGCGGTCTGCTCGACGCAGCGACGTGGGAGCAAGTCCAGGCGGCGGCGCTGGCGATCTTCAAGCGGGGGCAGGCCATTGCGCGGCGCGGCGGCCTCATCCTGGTGGACACAAAATACGAGTTCGGGCGCGCGCCGGATGGCCGCGTCATGCTCATTGACGAAGTCCACACACCCGACAGCAGCCGCTTCTGGGTCGCCGAGACTTACGAAGCACGGCTCGCTGCCGGTGAAGAGCCGGACAACTTCGACAAGGAATTCCTGCGCCTCTGGTACGCCGAACGCGGCTATCGCGGTGACGGTGAGCCGCCCGCACCCACGGAAGAACTGATCGCGCAGGTGAGCCAACGTTACATCGCCTGCTACGAAAAACTGACGGGTAGGGTGTTCGAACCGGGTGCATATCCGGCGGAAACGCGGATTATCGAAACGCTCAGGAACTTCCTGGAATGACGATTGTCTACATTACCGGCGGCACGGAATTATTGGATGCGGTTGGGCCGTTGTGGGAAAAGCTCAACGCGCATCACGCTGAACGCTCGCCGCATTTCACCTCTGAGCATCTGAAAATGACCTACGCCGGGCGCAAGGCATACTTCCAAACTCTGGCGCAATCCGCGGAACTGCGCGTAGACCTTGCTCAAGACAGCGAGACCGGGCAAGATGTTGGCTATTGCGTCAGCGCCGTGACTGCGGAAGCTGGCGTCATCGAATCCATTTTCATCGAAGCCGACTATCGCCGGCAGGGGATTGGCGATGCCTTGATGCAGCGCACGCTTGCATGGATGGACGATCACAGTGTCCCCATAAAGCGTGTGGTTGTCGCCGCGGGCAACGAAGAAGCGTTCGGATTCTACGCGCGGTATGGCTTTCACCCTCGGCGTATTGTTTTGCAGCAGCAGTCCGCTCTTGATGGAGGAGACCATGACTATCAATGATTTTATGCCTTATTTGCCGCTCATCATCCCTATCGTCTTGATTGACCTGGGATTGAAAATTGCGGCGCTGTTCGACATCCTCAAAAAACAGCCGAAGTTGCGCGGGCCGAAATGGTTGTGGATTGTGATCGCCGTCGGCGTCAACCTCATCGGTCCGATCCTCTACTTCACGCTGGGCCGCGAGGAAGCATGACCGACGCCGCCATTCGCTGCGAAGGACTGACCCGCCACTACGGGGACGTCATCGCGCTGCAAGACTTGAACTTGGCCGTGCCCTACGGCTCGATCTTCGGTTTCCTGGGGCGCAACGGCGCTGGCAAGACGACCACGATGCGCCTGCTGGTAGGGTTGGGACATCCGACCGCCGGGCGCGCATGGATTGATGGAGTGGAGACGACTAACGGGGACAGCCGCGCCCGCGAGAAGTTCGGCTATCTGCCGCAAGACCCAGCCTTTTATTCCTGGATGACGCCGCGCGAGTATCTGGATTACGCGGGACGGTTGTTCGGGATGTCCGCCGCCGACCGCAAATCTCGCATTGAGGAAATGCTGGAGCTGGTGGGCTTGAAGGACGCCGCGCGCCGCAAAATCGGCGGCTTTTCCGGCGGGATGCACCAGCGCATGGGGATCGCACAGGCGCTTTTGCACCGCCCGCCTGTGCTGCTACTCGACGAGCCGACCAGCGCGCTCGATCCGGCGGGGCGCTACGAGGTGCTCGATCTGCTGGACAAACTGCGCGGAGCCGTCACCGTCTTCTTCTCCACGCACATCCTCGCCGACGTCGAACGCATCTGCGATACCATTGCGATTATCCACAAAGGCCAACTGCTGTTGGTCGCCGGGCGCGACGAACTGCGTGAACGCTATCCTTTGAACACCGCCGTGTTGGAACTCGATGCCGCCAGTCTGCCGTGGACAGAAGCCTTTATTGCGCTGCTAAAAACGCAGCCCTGGATTACCGGCGTGACGCAAGAGGAGTCCGTCCTGCGCATTGTCGTCAATGATGTGGCGCACGGCAAACAGGCTTTACTGCCACTCGTCTTGCAACAGGGTGTTATCCTGACCCGCTACGAGTGGGTGCGCCCGACGCTGGAAGAGATTTTCTTGAAGGTGAGCGCGTGAAGATGCAGGACGCAAGATGCAGGATGCTTCCCAAAAGCTGTGGCCGGTCTCTGACCGCGTCGCCGCGGCAACAAGCTCGGGCGGGCACGGTCGGAGACCGGCCCGAGCTCTTGCTGTGGCCGGTCTCTGACCGTGCTACCGTAGGAGACCGGCCCGAGCGGGAAAAGCCGAGTGGTGAATCGCTTGTTTACAGACGTCAGGTGATGGGATGGACATAGTGATCGTTCTTGCTTATTCGGTTTCTGTTTTGTTGATGCTGGTAATGCCGGTGGTGCTGGCTGTGCTGCTGCGTCGCCGGTTTGCTGTGCCCTGGTTCCTGTTTCTCGTTGGCTCGGCGACGTTCATCGGATCGCAGATCGTCCACATTCCGCTGAATGAATGGCTGGCGGACATCGGCTTGCTGCCGGCGACCGGTTCGCTGACCGGCCTGCCCCTCTGGCGGACGGCGCTCATCCTTGGGCTGACGGCCGGGCTGTGCGAAGAACTTGCGCGCGCTGTGGGGTATGCGCTGCTGCGGCGCTGGCGGCGTTTCGAGGATGGACTGATGCTCGGCGTCGGGCATGGCGGCATCGAGTCCATGGTTTTCGGCGGCGTGCAAGTGGCGGCGATGGTCACATCGTTGCTTTCGCTGCAATCTGTCGATCTGACGACGCTCAATCTCTCTGCTGATCAGATGACGGCGGTGACCCAACAACTGGACGCGCTCAATCGTTCGCCGTTGTGGGCTGCGCTTCCTTTCCTGGAACGCTGCGTCGCGATGCTCGCGCACGTGATCCTGTCGCTGCTGGTCTGGCGGGCGTTTGCGCAGCGCAAAGCCTGGTACGTCCCGTTGGCGATTGTGTACCACGCCGTGTTCGACGCGGTCGCCGTCTACGTGGCGCAGCAGACCGAGTCGGTCGTCCTGATTTATGGGACGCTGTTGCTGCTCCTCGCTCCGGGCCTGGTGTGGCTCTGGCGCGTGTGGCGTAAGGAGGCCGGCCCACGCCCCGTGGCGGCGTCTGTGCGCGTGGAATGGCGCTGCTTCATGGCCGCCGTTCGTAAGGAATTGCTGCAACAATGGCGCACCAAACGGATGATCGTGGTCGCCGCCGTGTTCGCCTTTGTGGGGATGTCCTCACCGCTGATCGCCAGGTTTATGCCGGAGATGTTCCGTTTTATCCCCGGCGCAGAGCAATTCGCCAGTCTGATCCCCGAACCCAGCGTCGCCGATGTGGTGACGCAGTACGTCAAAAACCTTCAGCAGTTCGGCTTTATGATCGCCGTCTTGCTGGGGATGGGGGCGATTGCCGGTGAGAAGGACAAGGGCACGGCAGCGTTGGTCCTGAGCAAGCCGATGCCGCGCTGGGCTTTCGTGTGCAGCAAATTCACGGCGCAAACTCTCGTCTACATCGTGGGCTTTTTTATCGCCTTCCTATGCACTTTCTATTACACCTGGTTCCTTTTCGGTCCGGTCAGTATGGGCGCTTTTCTGTTCTGCAACCTGCTGCTTTTCGTCTGGCTGATGACCTACGTGGCTGTCACCCTGACGGGCAGCGCGTTGACGAATTCGATAGGAGCAGCGGCCGGCATTGGCTTTGCCGGCTCTGTTTTACTGATGCTTGCCGGCAGTATCCCGACGTTGGGATCAATGATGCCGGGCGCGCTGCTGGCCTGGGCGAGCCAGGTGGGCCTGGGGATGTCGCCCGAGGCTGTGACTGTCAACGGCGGCGCGCTCGTCGCAACGCTGGTGATGATCATCATGTTCGTTCTCGGCGCAATGGCGGCGTTCGAGCGACAGGAATTATAACCAACACAAGGAGTGATTTATGCTGGCTATTCTCATTCTGGGTTCCCCCGCCGACCGCGATTTCGCGGCGAAAATCGCGGCGGCGCTGGACGATTTTGGCATCCCGCACGTCACGCGCATCGCCTCGGCGCATAAAGTGCCGCGCTATTTGTTGGATATGCTGGCGGCATACGAGGCCGATCCGCAACCGAAGGTCTACATCACCGTGGCGGGACGCAGCAACGCGCTCAGCGGGATGGTGGATGCATCCGTCGCTGCGCCCGTCATCGCCTGCCCGCCGTACTCGGACAAATTCGGCGGCGCGGACGTGTTCTCATCGCTGCGGACGCCGTCGGGCGTCGCACCGGCCGTTGTGCTGGAGCCGGACAACGCGGCGTTACTCGCGGCGAAAATCCTCGGCGTCGGCGATGCGGCGCTGCGCGAGAAGGTGCTGGCGGTGCAGGAGCAGCAGCGGCAGCGGTTATACGCGGCGGACAAGGTGTAACGGATGATCGAGTTACGAGGTGAAAAGATCGTGCTTCACACCTTGGAGCGCGCGCACTGCCGCGAGCTGTGGGACGCCTACGAGCCACCTGCGCCGGTTCCCACCGAGCCGCTGAACCCGGGATTGTCCGCTGAGGGCGCGGACAAGTGGTTCGAGGAGATGCAGGCCAAACAAGGTAAGGAGCACATTTACCTGGGCATTTTCACACCTGAGGGGCGGCTGCTCGGCGATATCCAACTGGCGAACATAGATTGGCGTCACCGCACGGCCAGCCTGGGCGTGGGGATTGCGCGGACGGCGGATCGCGGGCAGGGCTACGGCCTGGATGCGACGTTGACGCTGCTGCGCTACGGCTTCGCATACCTCGATCTCTACCGCGTCAGCGCGACCACCGCCGAGTACAACTTCGCCATGCAGAAAATCTTGGAAAAGTGCCACTTCGTCCAGGAAGGACGGGAACGCCAGGCAATCTACTGCAACGGGCACCGTTGGGATCGGCTGCTGTACGGCCTGTTGCGCGATGAATTCAAAATCACCGATGAGAACTTCCCTAACGGAGCCGGCGGATTTTGACTGTACAATAGAGGCAAATTTGTCAGCAGATTAAGCCGATTAAGCAGATTTCTAATTCTTAATCCGCTAAATCTGCTTAATCTGCTGATAGAAAAAATGTACTTCAGAAGGAAACTCACTGTGCTGGAAACTAAACTCAAAGAAGCCTGCGGCATCTGCGGTATCTACGCGCCCGGCGTGGATGTGGCTCGTCTGACGTTCTTTATGCTCTACGCCCTGCAACATCGTGGGCAGGAGAGCGCGGGGATTTGTACCAGCGAGCGCGGTCTGGCGCACCTGCACAAGGGGATGGGCCTCGTCTCGCAGGTTTTCAACGAAGACAATCTACACGTCCTGCGCGGCGACCTCGCCATTGGGCACACGCGCTACTCGACGACCGGTAGCGTCAAGCTGCTCAACGCGCAGCCCTACCTCATCGAAACGGTATTGGGGCCGCTGGCGATTGCCCACAACGGCAACCTCACCAACACGCCGGCGCTGCGCCGCGACCTGCTGCAACGTGGCGTCGGGCTGACCTCGTCGTCGGACAGCGAGGTGATCACGCAAATGCTCGCCGGGGCGGCGGGCGATACCTGGGAGGCGCGCATCGCCGACTTCATGCAGCGGGCGCAGGGCGCGTACTCGCTCACGATCCTCACCCGCGACGCCGTCTATGCTGTGCGCGACCGGTGGGGCTTTCGTCCGCTTTGTCTGGGCAAGCTCAACTGCAGCGGCTGGGTCTTCGCGTCGGAGTCGTGCGCGTTCGGTCCCATTGGCGCGCAGTTTGTGCGCGAGTTGCAGCCCGGCGAAATCGTGCGCCTGGATGCGAACGGCGTCACCTCCTGGCAGACGCCAGCCGCCGACCACGCCGCGCTCTGCATTTTCGAGTACGTCTACTTCGCCCGGCCCGATTCGCTGCTGGAAGGGCGCTCGGTCCATAACGTGCGCCGCAAAATGGGCCGCCAACTGGCCCGCGAGCATCCCGCCGAAGCCGACATCGTCATCGGCGTGCCCGACTCGGCAACCGCGCACGCGATCGGCTACGCTTACGAATCCGGCATCCCCTTCGGCGAGGCGCTCATCAAAAACCGCTACATCGGGCGGACGTTCATCCAGCCGGATCAGCGGATGCGCGATTTGGGCGTGGCGA
>Ga0208197_1001058_pt1 | contig 30339 bp, 24 predicted proteins | sample AD_JPNNA4_MetaG_FD_184444 | JGI IMG/M metagenome (GOLD analysis project Ga0208197, IMG submission 184444) | Active sludge microbial communities of municipal wastewater-treating anaerobic digesters from Japan - AD_JPNNA4_MetaG (SPAdes) (version 2) | ecosystem: Engineered > Bioreactor > Anaerobic...
TGGGTGCTTCAAGCTTGTTCTGAGTTCATTTGTACATTTTTGTAGACAATCTATGCTTGTCTGTGCTATAAGTTTTGATTACGAGACTGAATTTCGGAAACTCACTGGAAAATAAGCGAACCAAGAGTTCTTACCCCCGCATCTCCAAAAAATTCTTCAAAATGACCTTCCCGTGTTCTGTCAGAATGCTCTCCGGGTGAAATTGCACGCCGATCAGGGGCGCGGTTTTGTGGCGGAGCGCCATCACTTCGCCCTCGGTGGTGAAGGCCGTGGCTTTGAGACACTCCGGCAGCGGCTCGTGGACGAGCAGGCTGTGGTAGCGCATCGCGTTGAACGGGCTGGGCACGCCCTCGAACACGTCTGTCCCGTAGTGGTAGACGCGGCTGGTCTTGCCGTGCATCAGCCGCCCGGCGCGATCCACCGTGCCGCCGAAGGCCGCGCCGATGCACTGGTGGCCCAGGCACACGCCGAGGATGGGCGTCGTGGTGTAGAACGCGCGGATGATATCCAGCGATACGCCGCCGTCGTCCGGCGTCCCCGGTCCCGGCGAGATGACGATGTGCGAAGGCCGCAGCGCGCGGATCTCGTCCAGCGTCACCGCGTCGTTGCGCCGTACCGTCAATTCCGTCCCCAACTCCCCCAAATACTGCACCAGATTGTACGTAAACGAATCGTAGTTGTCTATAACCAGAATCATCGCTTTCCTCCATAAACTTTGTTTTGGTAGACGGTAGACGGTAGACGGGGTCGGAAAGAGCACACCCTGTCTGCCGTCTACGGTCTACTGTCTACTGTCTACTAGACCCCTTCCTCCGCCATCACAATCGCCCTGCTCAACGCGCCGGCTTTGTGGAGCGTTTCGTGATATTCGGTGGTGGGGTCGCTGTCGGCGACGATGCCGGCGCCGGCTTGCAGGTAGGCCACGCTGTCCTTGAGGATGATGGTGCGGATGGCGATGCAAGTGTCCATGTTGCCGTTGAAGCCGAAGTAGCCTACCGCGCCGCCGTAAGGCCCGCGCCTGATGCCTTCGAGTTCGTCGATGATCTCCATCGCACGGATTTTGGGCGCGCCACTGAGCGTCCCCGCCGGGAACGTGGCACGCAGCAAGTCGTAGGCGTCCAGCCCGTCGCGCAGACGGCCTTCCACGTGGCTGACGAGGTGGATGACGTGCGAGTAGGACTCCGTGACAAGCAGTTCGGGCACGTGGACGGTGTTGAAATCGCACACACGGCCCAGGTCGTTGCGGCCCAGGTCCACGAGCATGACGTGTTCAGCGCGCTCTTTGGGATCGGCGCGCAGTTCCGCTTCGAGCATTTTGTCTTCGGCGGGCGTCGCGCCGCGCGGGCGCGTCCCGGCGATGGGACGCACGGCGGCGGTACGCTCTGACAGCCGCACCAACACCTCCGGCGACGAGCCGATCAAATGCAGGTCATCCAGCTCGAGGAAGAACATATACGGCGACGGGTTGATGCGCCGCAGCGCCCGGTAGATGTCGAATGGGTCGGCTTCCGTCGGGCGTTTGAGCCGTTGCGAAAGCACCACCTGGAAGATGTCACCCGCGGCGATGTAATCTTTGGCGCGGCGTACGGCCTCTTCGTACTGCGCTTGCGTCATCGTGGAGGTCGGCGGGATGTCGGCGACGCCGGGCGCGGCGGGCGCGTAGGTCAACGGCGCTTGCATCTGCGCGGCGAGCGCGTCCAGTCGGCTGATGGCGTCGTCGTAGGCGGCGTCCAGGTCGCAGCCGGGGGGCGTGGGCGCGTTGGCGAAGAGCAGCAGGCGGTGCTGGACGTGGTCGAAGACGACGAGCGTGTCGGTGATGAGTAGGTGCATATCGGGCAGGTCGCGGTCGTCTGGCAGGTCGGCCCACGGACGGCTGGCGGGGCGCGTTTCGAAGTGGCGCACCATGTCATAGCCCAGATAGCCGACCGCGCCACCGAAGAAGCGCGGCAGCCCCTTCACCATCTCGTGGACGGGCGCGATGGGCTGGTAGGCCGCAAGTTCCGCCTTGACGACGTGCAGCGGATCCTCGCCAGGGGCCAGCGTGCGCGTCTGGCTATGACCGTTGTCGCGCACCGTCACCTCGCGCCCGCGGGCGATGATCTGGCGGCGCGGATTGAACCCGAGGAACGAGTAGCGGCCCAACTGCTCGGCGCGTTCGACGCTTTCCAGCAAGAATCCCGGCCCCGTCCCGCGCAGCTTGAGATAGACCGACACCGGCGTCTCCAAATCCGCCGCCAGTTCCCGGTACACCGGCACCAACGCCCCCTGTTGCGCCGCAGTATGAAATTGCTCGCGTGATAATGTGTTCATATTCTCCCCTCGTCTGTTGTTGTAATGAGAAAAGAGTAATGAGTGTGCGGACGCTCCCCTTACTTCTTACTCCATACTCCTTACTCCCTCCCCAAACAAAAAACGCCCCTCATCCCCTAAGCAGGGACGAGAGGCGTTTTGCTTCCCGTGGTGCCACCCTGGTTGAGCCGGTTTCCATGTCCTGGAAACAAAAAATCGCGTCAGGTGACGCGATTCTGTTTTATGCCAGCTCCACTCTTTGCAGGTACGGTCCTTTGATAACATCGGACGATACCCTCGGCCCTGATAACGGTGGCGACTCCGGCTAACTCTACTGGAACGAGGATTTGTCAATCCCCTTTAAGCTTTCGAGTTAGCAGCTCCCCGGCCCATTCACGTTTGCCGTGTGCGAGTGGATTCTCACCCTTGTGAGCTTTTGCTCACGTACCCACATCTCTGGCGCGCGTACCCACGCTACTTTTCCGGTTCGATGCTGTTGGCGTACTCAATTGAGTCTACTATATGCGAAGTGCGAAAAATGTCAAGCGCAATCGTGGTATAATTTCCGTTCGACCGGATGTCGCTTTCATCCGCTAAATCCGTTCAATCCGTTGAGGGTTCTGAGGAAGAGCATGAATTGGAGCGCGCTATTATCGGCCTTTGGCCTGGTATTCATCGCCGAGCTGGGCGACAAAACGCAGTTGGCGGTAATGACGCAGACGTGCAAATTTCGCCGTCCGTGGCCCGTCTTCTTTGGCGGCAGCCTGGCGCTGACGGCGGTGACAGCGTTGGGCGCGGTTGGCGGGCGCGTGTTGGGCGAATTCATCCCGGCGGGAGTCATTCGCATCATCGCGGCCGTCGCGTTTGTGGTGATGGGGCTGTTGATCTGGCGAGAAGCAGCGAAACCGCAGGCTGAGGAATGTGAAACCAATGTCGAGTGTGTGGATGACGCTGGCCGTGCCAAATTGAACTGGCAGGCATTCGGGACGACGTTCACGCTGCTCTTCTTTGCCGAACTGGGCGACAAAACACAGTTGGCCGTGTTGGGCCTGGCGAGCAAGCAAGCGGCGCTGCCGGTGTTCGCGGGTGGGGCGCTGGCGTTGACCGTGGTGACGGCCCTCGGCGTGATCGGCGGGCAGCAGTTGACCCGCTGGATTCCCGAAAAGCTGCTGCTCAAAATCTCCGCCGCCGCCTTTGTGGTGATGGGCGTTCTGATGGGGTTGGGGGTCCTGTAGCGGACAGCGGCGATGCGCCACGTAAAATTCTATACTGCTGCCGGCGACTCCGGCGATACGACCCGCTTGGGCGGGGATGCGCGGCTCTCCAAGAGCAGTCTGGTGCTGGAAGCCGTCGGCGCAACCGATGAGGCCACATCCGCCATCGGCATGGCGCGCGCTTTGGCGGAAGGTGCCGAAGTCAAAGCGACTTTGCGCACCGCGCAAGAGCATTTGGTTAACCTGATGGCGCACCTCTCGGCGACGCCGGAATTCCGCACACAGTATCCCGGCCCCGGTGCGGAGGAATTGGCCTGGCTGGAAACGCGCATCGCCGATCTGGAGGCCGGCTTGCCGCCCTTACGGGCGTTCGTGCTGCCCGGCGACTCGTTGCCCGGCGCAGCGCTGCACGTGGCGCGCACCACCATCCGCCGCGCCGAACGCTGCGTCGTGGCGCTCGCCGAGGCCGAACCGGGCATTGCCGCCTCTAGTCTGGCCTACCTCAACCGGCTGTCATCGTTGTTGTTCGTCGCAGCGTTGCACATGGATTGGTTATATAAATGACAACCATTTCCCTATTCTCAGAATTCTGGTAAAATAAATAAATCAGGTTGTCTTATCGCATCTTCAAGATGCTTTGTGTGAACTGATGACATTGTATCCCCCGGAGATGACTCCGGGATCGGTGAGGAGTTTTCTCGCCGGGCGTGTGCGAGGGGGCGGATATGTTGCCCCCACGGTAGATGCACCGTAGTGTAGCCGTGGCTAGGATCCCAAGTGGGAAGTGCGGACTTCCCAAAGTTTGTTTTGGGGAATAACATTGGAGTCGGTAGGCTGAAGGGCATGGATGGTTGTACGAGCCACCCTTAAGCGTTGACGTAGCTTGGAAGCATACCTGTCTCACATTCGCTTAGCTTATCAGGCGGCTATGGCGTCTTCTGCCATAGCCGTTTTTTGTTTCATGGAAGGGCGCATGGCTGGAAGAATCACGGCGCTGGAACCGCAAAAACATTCCAGTGACCGGGTTAACGTTTATCTGGATGATGTCTTTGCCTTTGGGTTAGCTCTGCTGCTCGCGTCGAGCTTGCGCGTGGGGATGGCTCTCACCGATGACGAGATCGCGGCGCTGCGGCTGGCTGACGAGGTGGAACGCGCGCGGGAAAAGGCGTTGAGCTATCTCTCCTTCCGTCCACGCAGCGAGGCCGAACTGCGAAATTACTTGCTGGAAAGTGATTTTTCCGCGGCGACGGTCGCCGAAGTGTTGGAGCGTTTCCGCGGAGTCGGTCTGGTGGATGACGAAGCTTTTGCGCGTTTTTGGGCGGACAATCGCGCCCGCTTTCGTCCCCGGGGCAAGCGGATGTTGGTGCAGGAATTGCGTCAGAAAGACGTGGCGTCGGGCGTGATCGAAACGACGTTGGCAGAATACGACGAGGTCGCCGCCGCGCAGCAAGTCGCGGAAGAACAGGCGCGTCGTCTGGCGCATCTACCACCTGATCAGTTTCGCCGCCGCCTCTGGGATCGTATGCTGCGGCGCGGATTCTCACCCGACATCATCCAGGAAATTCTCGCTACACAGCCCTTCTTTCAACTTGATACCGAAGAAAGCGAGGAACACTGGACATGAACTGGGTAATTCCGATAATTTTATTGATTGTTGGGTTGGCTGTAGGCGGCTACATCGGCTACAGAGTGCGCCAGGAAAATTACCAGAAAGAAATGGGAAACCTGGAGGCCATGCGCGCCCGGCTTTTGGAAGAAGCGGAGAAGCAGGCGCGCGATACGGTGCTCAATGCGAAAGACGAGGCGCTCAAGCTACGCACCGAACTTGAGGCTGAAATGGAGCGCCGTAGCGAGAAGTTGCGCCGCGAAGAAGAGCGGCTACAATCCCGCCGCGACCAATTGGACGCCCGCCAGGATCGGATTGACAAACGCGAACAAGTGCTCAACAAGCGCCAAAGCGCGTTGGACAAACGCACCAATGACCTGGAGAAGTTAGAGGAGGAGCAACGCCAGGTCTTGGAGCGCGTGGCGAATCTCTCCACCGACGAAGCGCGCGAGGTGCTCCTGGAGCGGGTAGCCGAAGAGAGCCGTCAGGATATGGCCCGCGTGATTCGTGAAGAGGAAATGCGGGCGAAGGAAGAGGCCGAGCGTCGCGCCCGCGAAATTGTGACGGTGGTGGTGCAGCGCATCGCCACGGAGCAGGTCGCCGAACTGACGACCAAGACGCTGGAAATCCCCAACGATGAACTCAAAGGCCGCATCATCGGTCGCGGCGGGCGCAACATCCGCGTCTTTGAGCAGAAGGCTGGCGTTGACATTATCGTGGATGACAGCCCTGAAATGATCACCATCTCCTCCTTCAACCCCATCATGCGCGAAGTGGCCGCCCGCGCGATGCACAAGCTCGTGGCCGATGGCCGTATCCACCCGGCGCGAATCGAGAAACTCCTGGAAAAGGCCCGCGAAGAAGTGGATCAGATTATGAAGGAGCAGGCCGAGCACGCGGTCTATGAAGCCGAAGTGCCCCAACTGCATCCTGAGATGATGAAACTCCTGGGGCGCTTGCACTTCCGCACCAGCTATGGTCAAAACCAGTTGGCGCACGCGGTTGAGACGGCCAAACTCGCCAGCCTGTTGGCGGCGGAGTTAGGCGCGAACGCCGAAGTGGCGCGGTTGGGTGGATTGTTGCACGACATCGGCAAGGCTGTGGATTTCGAGGTCGAAGGCACGCACGCCACTATCGGCGCGGAGCTGGCGGCCCGTTACGGCGTCCCGGCGGCGGTGGTGAATACCATTGCGGCGCACCACCACGAAGCCGAGCAGCAGAGCCTGGAGGCCATCATCGTGGAGACCGCCGATGCGATCTCCGGCGCGCGGCCCGGCGCGCGGCGCGAGAGCCTGGAGCACTACATCAAGCGCATTCGCGCATTGGAAGACATCGCGCACTCCTTCACCGGCGTCGAAGAGGCCTACGCGATTCAGGCCGGGCGTGAAATGCGCATTGTCGTCAAACCCGGCGACGTAGATGATCTGGCGGCCATACGCCTCTCCCGCGACGTGGCCCGCAAGATTGAGGATACGATGGAATATCCGGGGCAGATCAAGGTCACAGTCATCCGCGAGACGCGCGCCGTGGAGTACGCCAAGTAAGTCAACGGATTGAACGGATTTTAACGGATTCAGATCATAAACCTGACAGGTCGCAGAAGACCTGTCAGGTTTGTTTTATCCAGAGGTTAACGGTGGTCTGGTAGTCCAGCTTGAACGTAGTTCTCAGTTCAGACAGGGCGTCTTCGGGGAGCAGAAGATCAACGGCAGTGTAGCCTTCGTGGGCGGCTAACCCACGCAGTGCAGCGACCACCGGCGTCAACGGCGCGGACGGCGGCAGCCAGACGTAGCCGTCAGCGTGCGTCGGCGTGCGGAACTGCTCGCGCAATCCAAGCACGACTGGCCTGCCAGCGAGTTCGCCGCGCCACACGCCACGCCGCAGCGCGTTGAGTTCAGGGATCGCCAACGCAGGCCAGAGCGTTTCCCAGCCTTGCACCCCGCATTGATACCGCCCGATGCGCAGCGCCAGATGCGTGGGTGGACCATCGTCGCGCGGCAAGCGTTCCAGGGGTGGTGAGTCGCCCCCTGTCGTCAATTGCATTTCCAGCATACGCAGCCAGGGCTGAAAGCCGACATGCTGATAGAAGCCGGTTGCTTCGGACTCCGGCTGGGTGGTCAACGCGACGAGATTGCCGGCACGCGCATAGTCAACGCCAGCCTCAAGCAGCGCGCGCCCGATGCCCTGCTGCTGCCAGTCTCTGTGGATGTAGAGGATTGAAAGATGCAGGTGCGGGCCGAAGGGGGCGGGTTCGCGGTTGACGTAATACTCTGCCTCGCCGACAATACGGCCATCAATCTCAGCCACAAGTGACAGATGGCCGTGCAACAGCATACGATTGAGGTGAATCGCGCATGTCTCGACGCTCATCCAGTCGCCGCCGTTGTACCAGCGCCCGAAGAGATTCAGCGTTGCCTCGTCTGCCGGTTGGCGGGTGTACGGGTCGCGCCATTCGTCCACCGTACTACAGTGGACAATACTGATTGCGGCGGCGTCAGCCAGGGTTGCTGGACGGATGGTTATCATGCTGCGCATTGTAAGGATGGATAGGGAAATGTCAATTTGATGCTATAATTTTTAGTCACGTAGTCGCGTAGTCGTTAGTCCTATAGTCGGGGGCAGCGCTTAACGTTCGTAGAGCATACTCTAAGCTCCGTCCCTGGGGCGCTTGTAGAAGCTCAGGGTTTTCCGCTCGGGCCGGTCTCTGACCGTGCCCGTCTAAGCCTATTTTCGACACTCGCTGTCGGCAACTATGAAACACAACTAAGCCGCCAGAAAAGCAAAGTATAAACGCGCAATCCGGCAGCTTAATCTGTAATTATTGCAGACAAGCTTTTGGCGCAACGCTCTCACTCGGTTCAAGATGCACAGCATCTGAGACTCAAGCAAATGAGTCGTGAGGACGCGCCAATTTAACCAAAACGAAATTGCACAAAATACAAATACACTACTACTTCGATCAGTTTGGTAAAACCAGATGCACGGCATCTGTGCCAATCGTGCAATTAGCATACTTGGTTGGCTGTTTCGTTTTTGGTTTGCTTGTCCTGTACTGGCTTATACAACATTTATAATCCCTTTTCGTTAATCTGACAAGTTTTTTGCTCGACCGTTTGTTCTATGTCGAAAACAGGCTAAGTCTGAGCCTGCGGTGGCGCGGTCGGAGACCGGCCACAGCTTTTCGGGAAGGCGGTGCAGAGATGGATATATCAAGGAAAATCGTGGGTTTGTGTGTGGTTGGCGCGCTTGTCATTGCTTTTAGCGTCATTGGCTGTTCGCGGGTTGGAGTTCAAGAAGAAACAGCGGAGGTGGATATGACGCCTTCAGAGAGTACAGCCATCCCGGTTCAGGAAGAACTAGAGGAGGCGGATATGGCATCTTCAGAGACTACAGCCGTGTTACCCATCGCCGCCCTGGAGATCAGAGGCGTGGATATATCGAGTTTGCCCCAGGTGGAAGACAAGGGCGGCATCTTCTACAATGCCGACGGGCAGGCGCAAGACATCTTCGAGATTCTGACCGATCACGGCGTCAACTACGTCCGGCTCAAGCTGTGGCATACGCCCGCCAACGGCTACAACAACCTGGAGAAGGTCAAAGGGATGGCGACGCGGATTGAGCAGGCAGGGATGGGCTTCTTGCTGGACTTCCATTACTCCGACTCGTGGGCCGATCCTGCAAAGCAGCACAAACCTCTCGCCTGGTGGGATTACGACGATGCGCAGCTCAGGGATGCCGTCTACACCTACACAAAGGAAGCGATCACTGCATTGCGTGAACAAGGCACGGAACCGGATATCGTGCAGATCGGCAACGAAATTACCAACGGTATGCTCTGGGATGCCGGGAAACTGGACGGCTCCGCTGATCAGTTCGCGCGGCTGGCGGGTTTGCTCAAGGCCGGCATTGCCGGCGTGGAGGACGCTGGCTGCGATGCGAAAATCATGCTGCATCTGGACAAAGGCGGCGACAATGACCTCTACCGCTGGTGGTTCGACAACATGATCGCGGAGGGCGTCGAGTTCGACATCATTGGGCTGTCGTTCTACGGCTACTGGCACGGCGACTTGCGCGACCTCGCCGCTAACCTGGCCGATCTGGCGCAGCGCTACAACAAGGAGCTGATCGTGGTGGAAACGGCGTATGCCTACACTCTGGACAATCAGGATGGCTACGGCAACATCATCGCCCGTGAAGATCAGCTTATCCCCGGCTACCCGGCGACGGTCGAGGGTCAATCCGCCTGGCTTCGAGACCTCATGCAGGTGGTCAAAGCTGCGCCCGGCGGTCTGGCCAGAGGGGTATTCTACTGGGAACCGGCGTGGCTGGGGTTGAAGGGTTGCGGCTGGAATCCGGCGGACCCGCAATCCGGCAATGCCTGGGAGAATCAGGCGCTCTTCGATTTCGACGGTCACGTGTTACCCTCGCTGGCCGTGTTCCGCGAGTTTGTGGAATAAGCTGAGAGCTTTCAGCTATCAGCCGTCAGCGTTCAGCTTTTGTGCCTACAAAAGTATCGTGACTGGGTCACGCCACATCGTTTTGCCCTGCCGACCTCCTCACCCTCTTTTCTGAAGCTGATAGCTGAAAACTGATGGCTGACTGCTATTAGCTATATGTCGCGCTTTGTCATATTCCCCCGTTACACTAGAGCTGTAGAAACTTTGTTCTATCGCAAACTTGTGGTATAATCGCTTGTTGCTGGTTACTGGAAGCTGGATACCTGATACTGGATGTGCCGTTCGCTAACCTCAATTCACGTATCACGCATCACCCACTTCTCATTTCTCATTTCTGATTTCTCCTGGGGGGAATATGGAGCCTGGTTTCATTGTCATTCGCGGTGCGCAGCAGCACAATCTGAAACACATCGATGTGACGATTCCGCGCAATAAGCTGGTGGTACTGACCGGCGTTTCGGGCAGCGGAAAGTCGTCGCTGGCCTTCGACACGATCTACGCCGAGGGGCAGCGCCGGTACGTGGAGAGTCTCTCGTCGTTCGCGCGGCAGTTCCTGGGGCAGATGGAGAAGCCGAAGGTGGATTTCATCGGCGGCCTCAGCCCTGCCATCGCCATTCAGCAGAAGGCGGTGAGCAAGAACCCGCGCTCGACGGTGGGCACGGTCACCGAGGTGATGGATTACCTGCGCGTACTCTTCGCGCGCGTGGGCGAGCCGCATTGCCCGCAGTGTGGACGCAAGGTGGCCTCGCAGAACGCGCAGCAGATCGCCGACCAGCTTGCGGCGCTGCCTGGCGGGACGCGCTTTCAACTGCTCGCACCCGTCGTCCGCCAGCGCAAGGGGACGCACGTGGATGTGTTGGCGCAGGCCAAGCAAGAGGGTTACGAGCGCGCGCGCATCGACGGTGTGCCGACCGACCTGAGCCGCGAGATCAAACTGGCGAAGACGAAGAACCACACGATCGAGTTGATCGTGGACCGGCTGGCCGTCCCGGCGCACGTGAACGGTTCCGGCGACGAGACGCAGCGCGACTTCACCACGCGGTTGATGGATTCGGTGGAGACGGCGCTGCGCGCGGGCGAGGGGATGGTCGTCGTGGATATCGTGGACGGCGAGGAACTGCTCCTCAGCGAGCAGCACGCCTGCGCGCATTGCGGCATCAGCTTCCCGGAACTCAGCCCGCAACTGTTCAGCTTCAACTCGCCGCTGGGCATGTGCCCGGAATGCAACGGCCTGGGGACGAAGCTGGAAGTTGATCCCGCTTTGATTATCGGCGATCCCACGCTCTCGATTATGGACGGCGCGCTGCGTTGGTATGGCAACATCCGCAAGAAGAACAGCAAGTGGCAGATTCACCAGTTGGAATCCATCGCCCGGCACTATGGCATAGATTTGGATACACCGTGGCAGGATTTACCGGAAAAGTTCCGGGACGTGATTATTTACGGTTCCGGCGACGAAAAGATACACTTCGAATTTCACGCCGAGAACGGCGACAGTTCGTGGTCGGGCGAGAGCCACCGGCCTTCGAAGGGCATCGTCTACAACATCAACCGCCTGTTTCATCAAACCCGGTCTGACTACACTCAGCGCTGGTACGGCAGCTTTATGAGCGAGCAGCCGTGCCCGGTCTGCGGCGGCGCGCGCCTGCGCTCCGAAGCGCGCGGGGTGCTGGTGGGCGGCAAATCTATTATGGACGTGAGTGCGATGCCCATTGACGAAGCCCACGTCTGGGTGCAGTCGCTCTACGCGCAGTTCGACGACGAACAGTTCGCCATCGGCGGCGAGGTGCTCAAAGAGATCCGCGACCGCTTGCAGTTCATGCTCAACGTGGGGCTGCACTATCTCACGCTCGACCGGCCCGCGCCGTCGCTCTCCGGCGGCGAATCGCAGCGCATCCGGCTGGCGAGCCAGATTGGGTGCGGGTTGGTGGGCGTGCTCTACATTCTCGACGAACCGTCCATCGGCCTGCACGCCCGCGACAACCGCGCGCTGCTCGACACACTCCTGCATCTGCGTGATATGGGCAACACGGTGCTGGTGGTGGAGCACGATCACGAGACGATGATGGACGCCGATTGGATCGTGGACCTGGGGCCGGGCGCGGGCGTCTTGGGCGGTCTCGTGGTGGCGGACGGGACGCCGGAGGAGATCGCCGCGAACCCGCAATCCCTCACCGGGCGCTACCTGAGCGGCGAGCTGACAGTGGTCTCGCCGAACGGCGGGCGGCGCACGCCGCAGAACGGCAGCCTGATCTTGCGCGGGGCCACGTTGCACAATCTCAAAAGCGTGGACGCGCGCTTCCCGCTCGGCGTGTTCACCTGCGTCACCGGCGTGAGCGGCAGCGGCAAGAGCAGCCTCGTCGCCGAGACGTTGTACCCGGCGCTGGCCCGCGATCTCAACCGCGCCGAGACGCGCCCCGGCCCTTACGCGCGATTGGAAGGGTTGGAGCATCTGGACAAAGTCATTGACATCACGCAAGACCCGATTGGGCGCACGCCGCGCTCAAACCCGGCGACATACGTGGGCGTGTTCGACGAAATCCGGCAGGTGTTCGCGTCCACGCCGGAGGCAAAAATGCGCGGCTACGGTTCCGGGCGGTTCAGCTTCAACGTGAAGGGCGGGCGCTGTGAGGCGTGCAAGGGCCACGGCCTGCGCCGCATCGAAATGCACTTCCTGCCCGACGTGTGGGTGACGTGCAAGGAATGCAAGGGCACGCGCTTCAACCGCGAGACGCTGCAGATCCGCTACAAGGGTAAGAACATCGCCGAGGTGCTGGATATGGACGTGCAGGAGGCGCTGGATTTCTTCGCCAACCACCCGAAACTCTCGCGGCAGTTGCAGACGTTGCACGACGTAGGGTTGGACTACATCAAGCTGGGGCAGGCGGCGACGACGTTGAGCGGCGGCGAAGCGCAGCGCGTGAAGCTGGCGAAGGAACTGAGCCGCGTCGCCACCGGACGCACCGTCTACATCCTCGACGAGCCGACGACGGGCCTGCACTTCGCCGACATCCAGAAGCTGCTGGACGTCCTGCACCGGCTCACCGACGCGGGCAACACCGTCGTCGTCATCGAGCACAACCTGGACGTGGTCAAGACCGCCGACTGGGTGATTGATCTCGGCCCAGAGGGTGGGGACGCGGGCGGCTACATCATTGCCGAGGGGCCGCCGGAGGCCGTCGCGCAGGTGGAGGCGAGCTACACGGGGCAGTTTTTGCGGAAGGTGTTGGCGCCGGTGATGGCGTGAAAGGCGGCAATGGTATGGAAGATGCCGAGATGTTACAAGACGTTCAAGACTATGATGCGGCGAAGCAAGCCATTGCGGATGGCGAAGAACTGATCCCCGGCGAGATCGTCAATGCGCTTCTGGACGGCGAAAATCCTATTCACGTGTGGCGGGAATATCGCGGGATGGCGCAAGCGCAACTGGCAAAGGTCGCTGAAATCAGCGGCCCGTATTTGTCACAGCTTGAGTCTGGCAAGCGCAAGGGCAGCACCGGTGTTTTGAGCGCAATCGCGAAGGCGTTTGATCTTACACCGGACGATCTTGTTGATTAAATTGCGTTAGCACTATAGATTTCGAGGTGAAGTGAAAAGCCTCTGACTTCCAACTGAAGTCAGGAGCTTTTTATGCCTGTATTCTTATCCTGAATTCTGTTTCCTATTCTGTGCTCCTTTGTGGCGTGCGTATCTCGATGTTGTAGTGTTCTATTTGGGCCAGGATGTATTCGCTAAGAAGCTCTTTATGTTTCCCTGACCAAGCTTCTGGCCCAGTTACTACTACTTTACCGCTGTCGCTGTGAAACCCCAGCCACCTATGGCTATAGTTTACCCACATAACATTCTCCCAGCGAATGGATCTCCGGTATGCAAAGATGATTTGAGTAATGGTTTCTTTGTCCACTCTGACTGTTTCAAATGCGAATATCAAGCTGGCTAAGATTCCGCTACCCCAAATTGCTACGAATAGGATGGCGAAAAATCTTTCGCTCCCTACACCGAAGTCGAGACTATTTGGATGGATCGGGACTATGGCCCAGGTATAGACAATGGCGACCAATGTTGTGCTGAGTCGAAGTATCCAGTGGCGTCTCCCATACAGTGGTTTGACGATTCTGCGGCGTAACTCGGCACGGTCTCTTCGTTCTTGCTCGGTTGTTGCAGTATCAGAGTCCGCAGCTTTGGCCAATGGCGTCGGCTGTGGAGGTGCGGGGATAAACTCCGTGGTGATGTTGCGCACCTCTATTTCCGCTTGAACCAACTCTCGCATACATTTCCCAGTTTCTCCGGGCCAGATTGCAGGGCCTCCACTTACACTTTTCCCATTTCCCTCAAATATCATAGGAGTCCCATACATATTAATCTTTATGTGTTCTACTTCATACCAGTATATTTGTTGTCGTCTTTTGCGCGTGACAATTGAGATTTGTTCACTGTCCAAAATGAGAGAACAGAAAGATAATGTTATGGGGATTGATAGTCCGGCAAATCCAAGCAAGAATAGCGCGAACGATTTTTCCCACGTGAGCCAGGACCAGACTGCTGTACCGATAAGAAATGCAAAACACAGCAGCAGGATAAGTCGCCAAAATGGGAGTGGCGCTGACAAGCGAAATGACAAAGCTGTATCTTTGACGAGTTTTTCTCTTTTCACCACCCACGCTTGCTGCTGTGGTGACTGCTCGTAAGCATCCTCCTCAAGTGCCGATGGGTGAACGTGTGATTGTATGGCCTCCCATAATTGTTCTATGTCGGTCTCCGCTAATTCCCTGAGTTGAATGTGGAGGTCCTCATTCGCCGTTGTGACGTTGAGAAGGGTCTGGAAGCGTCTCACGCTGATAATGTCGGCCCAGAAAACTGAGAACGTTTTGTTGCTGGTGCAACCGGATAGGGTGGCATGATCAACAGTGATCCAGGTGCGCCAGGCCGGCACCACTCTTTTGAAAAAGCCGACGATCAATATGCCAGCGAAGGAAACAACGAAGAACCAGATACGTTTCTCTATAGCGGATAGGATGAAAAGGCTAAGTATAGCCGCTAGGACAAGGAAGGTCACTACAGCTTCACGGCGATTGGGTCGAAAGGTGATGTTCATAATCAATCTCGGTGCGGTTACCGCTTACGTTTCTTCCCCTGCCTCTCCCCGACCTGCTTCTGCAACTCATACAGCTTGGTGAGCGCATCCAGCGGGGTGAGACTGTTCACATCGATCTGCCGCAGCATCTCTACCACGGGCGGCTCCTGGGCAATGAGCATTGGCTGGAAGTGTTCCGGCTCCTGGACTTGCGTGCCGGGACGGAATTCGCCGCTTTCCAGTTCTTCGAGCAGGCCCTCCGCGCGGTGGACGACGGGCGCGGGAATGCCGGCCAGCCGCGCGACGTGTATGCCGTAGGAGCGATCCGCGCCGCCAGGGACGACTTTGTGCAGGAACACCACATCCCGCCCTTCCTCGGCGACCGCCAGGTTGAAGTTGCGCACGTGCGGCAGATGCTCGGCCATCTCGATCAACTCGTGGTAGTGGGTGGCGAAGAGCGTCCGCGCGCGGCGCTCCGGGTGGTTGTGCAGGTATTCGACCACCGCCCAGGCAATCGCCATGCCGTCGTAAGTGCTCGTGCCGCGCCCGACCTCGTCCAGGATGAGCAGGCTCTGCGGTGTGGCGTGGTTGAGGATGTTCGCCGTCTCCACCATCTCCACCATGAACGTGGACTGCCCCGCCGCCAGCTCGTCGGAAGCGCCGATGCGCGTGAAAATGCGATCCACCACACCGATATGCGCCCGCTCCGCCGGGACGAAGCTGCCGATTTGCGCCATCAAGATGATGAGGGCGTTTTGTCTAAGGAAAACCGACTTCCCGGCCATATTAGGCCCGGTGATGATGTGGATGCGGCTCTCCGCGTCCATCGCCAGATCGTTGGGGATGAACGGCTCGCGCTGCGCCCGCTCGACGACGGGATGCCGCCCGCCTTCGATGGCGAGCACCGGCGACGCCTCGAACATGGGACGCACGTAGTGCTGCCGCGCCGCCACGTCCGCCAGCGCTGCCGCTACGTCAATGCGCGCCAACGCCTGCGCCGTCGCCAGCAAGGCCTGCGCTCGCGCCGCCACCCGCTCGCAGATTTCGCGGAAGAGGCGTGTTTCCAGTTCGCTGATGCGTTCTTCGGCGTTGAGCACCAGGCTCTCGTACTCCTTCAGTTCTGGCGTGATGTAGCGCTCGGAGTTGACCAGCGTTTGCTTGCGGATGTAATGGGCGGGCACGAGGGCGGTGTTTGCCTGGGTTACTTCGAGGTAGTAACCGAAGACTTTGTTGTAGCCCACCTTGAGCGTTTTGATGCCGGTGCGCGCGCGTTCCTTGTTCTCCAGCCCGGCGATCCAGTCGCGGGCGTCCTTTGTCGCCAGGAGGATGCCGTCCAATTCGGCGGAGAAGCCCGGTCGGATCAGCCCTCCCGCGCTCACCTGCGCCGGTGGTTCATCCACAATCGCATCCGCAATGAGGCCCGCAATCTCCGGCAGCGCCTCCAATCCCTCCAACAATGCCGCAAACCCGGTGGGTGAGGGGGAGAGGGGGAGAGAGGGAGAGAGGGAGAGAGGGAGAGAGGAGGATTCGCCGATTCGCTGATTCGCTGATTCGCTTCTTCCAGCTTCCCCCGCAATTCCGGCACAATCTCCAACGTCGCGCGGATGCCGGTGAGATCGCGCGGCGACGCCCGTCCGGCGAGCACGCGCGTGGTCATCCGTTCCAAATCGGGGGTGCGCTTGAGCGCCTGCCGCACCTGCGCCCGCAGGATGCCGTCGTCCACGAAACCCTGCACCTGGTCCAGACGCGCTTCCAGTTCAGGGATGTCGAGCAGGGGTTGCGCCAGCCGCGCGCGGAGCAATCGCCCGCCCATCGGCGTACTGGTCGCGTCAATGACGCCGAGCAGCGACCCTTGCTTTTCCCCGCGCAGCGTCTCCGTGATCTCCAGATTGCGCCACGTCGAGGCATCGATGCCCATAAAGCGGTCAGTGGCGTAGGTGTGGAGGCCGATGATTTGCGGCAGCAGCCCTTGCTGCGTCTCTTGCAGGTAAGCGAGCGCCGCGCCCGCCGCGCGCACCGCCAGCGGTTTGCCCTCGCAGCCAAAACCCTGCAACGTCTGCACGCCGAAATGTTCCAGCAGCGTTTGCCGCGCGGACGTTTCCTCGAAGCGGTAAGCCGCCCAGGGCGTGCAGTTCGCCTGAAGCATCCGCGCCAGCGTTTCTTCGAGGCGCGTTGCCGGTTGGTCGGGATCGCGGTCTTTCCACGCGGCGGTTTTGGGGATGAGCACCTCGCGCGGTTGCAGGCGAGCTAATTCCTGCCGCGCCACACTGAGGATGTCGCCGTCAGCCTCCAATTGGGTGGCGGCGAACTCGCCCGTGGAGATTTCGGCGTAGGCCACGCCCGCGCGCTTGCCGTCAATGACCACGGCGGCGAGGTAGTTGGGACGCTTTTCATCCAGCATCGTCGGTTCGGTGATGGTGCCGGCGGTGACGACGCGCTCGATGCGGCGTTCCATTGGCCCACGACTGGTCGGCTCGCCCACCTGCTCGGCGATGGCGACGCGGTAGCCCTTCTCGATCAGGCGCGCGATGTAGCCTTCGACGGCGTGGTGCGGCACGCCGGCCATCGGCACGCGCTCGCCCTTCGCCACAGGCCGCGAGGTGAGGACCAGGTCCAGTTCACGCGCGGCGACCTCGGCGTCGTCGTCGAAGGTCTCGTAAAAGTCGCCCAACCGGAAAAAGAGGATCGTATCCGGGTAACGGGCTTTCAAATCCAGGTATTGTTTGCGTATCGGGGTTGTGTCTTTATCATCCATACGCGGGATTATACCTGTGAGCGGGGGAAGAAGCAAGAAGCAAGAGGCAAGAGGCAAAGAGACAGGAGGCAAGATGTTATCCTGCCTCCTGCTTCTTGCTTCTTGCATCCTTCTGAAAGATTAGGACTCGACCATACTTTTGAGGTTGTGGAGAGTTTTTTCCGCCAGTTCTTCAAATCCCTTGACGACGCGCCCTTCCGCGATTTTCGCCGCGCCCTGTAGTTCTGCCTCGATGCGGAATGTAAGCTTTGTCCGCGTCCCCATATTCAAATATCTCCATTCCATAAAACCTGTGGTGACGCCAGGGCTGTGAAAATCGCCGCGCCAACGCTCGCCTGGAACCGTTTCAGTGATTTTCAGGCGGGTTGGGATTTCGATTTTGGCAACGGACATGGTGACTTCAACTTCAGTGCCAGCGTCGCCGTTGCCACTCAAGACTTTAGGCGTTGATGCGCCCTCAAACCACTGGGGCCAGCCGCTGGGTTCCTTGACCATTTCCCAAATTTTTTCGGGAGTGGCGCTCACGTTGATACTCTGTTCTGCGAATGGCATTGGTTACCTCCGTGGAAGTGATGTTTTGCTAACACATTTCAAACTATGTTCACGCTATCATATACCATCTCGTCTTGCAAGGCAATAGCAAAAAAGTCCTATTGTGCGAGCATCGGCATCCAAATGCCGTGGTCTTTGCCGAATTGGATGGCGGATTCATAACCCGCGTCGGCGTGGCGGACGACGCCCATGCCGGGATCGGTGGTGAGGACGCGCTCCAGGCGGCGTGCAGCAGCAGGCGTACCGTCGGCGACGATCACCTGCCCGGCGTGTTGCGAGTAGCCGATGCCCACGCCGCCGCCGTGGTGGAAGCTCACCCACGTCGCGCCGCCCACCGCATTGATGAGCGCGTTGAGGATGGGCCAGTCGGAGATGGCGTCGGAGCCGTCCTTCATCGCTTCGGTCTCACGGTTGGGGCTGGCGACGGAGCCGGCATCCAGGTGATCGCGTCCGATGACGATGGGAGCCATGATGCGCCCATCGGCCACCGCGTCGTTGAACGCCAGCCCGGCGCGGGCGCGCTCGCCGTAGCCGAGCCAGCAGATGCGCGAGGGCAGCCCTTGCCAGGCGACCTGCTCCTGCGCCATCTTGATCCAACGGACGAGGTGTTCGTTTTCCGGGAACAGCGCCATGATGATGCGGTCGGTTTCGTAGATGTCATTGGGATCGCCGGAGAGCGCCACCCAGCGGAACGGTCCTTTCCCCTCGCAGAACAGCGGGCGGATGTAGGCCGGGACGAAACCGGGATAGCTGAACGCCTCGGTCAGCCCGTTGTCGAACGCGCGCTGGCGCAGATTGTTGCCGTAATCGAAGACGACGGCCCCGCGTTTTTGCATTTCGACCATCGCCGCGCAGTGCTCAGTCATCGTGCGGATCGCTTCGGCCTGGTAGCGCCGTGGGTCGCTTGCGCGCAGCGCGACGGCCTCCGCCAACGTCATTCGGTTGGGGACGTAGCTCAACGGGTCGTGCGCCGAGGTCTGGTCGGTCACCACGTCGGGGATAATGCCCCGCCGCAGCAGCTCCGGGAACACATCGCCCGCGTTGCCGATCAGACCGATGGAGTAGGCTGCGCCCCTGGCGCGGTAGTCTTCGAGTGTGCGCAGCGCGGCGTCAAGGTCGTCCATCACGGCGTTGACGTAGCGGTGTTTGAGCCGCCGCTCGGCGCGCCACGGATCCACTTCGACGACGAGGCCGACGCCCTCGTTCATCGTGATCGCCAACGGCTGCGCGCCGCCCATCTCGCCCAATCCGGCGGTGAGCGTGAACTTCCCCTTGAGCGAGGCGTGCGGGCCAAAGTGTTGCCGGGCCAGCGCGCCGAGCGTCTCGTAAGTGCCTTGCAGGATGCCCTGCGTGCCGATGTAGATCCACGAACCGGCTGTCATCTGCCCGTACATGATCAGCCCGGCGCGCTCCCACTTGTCGAAGTTTTCCTGCGTGGCCCACGCCGGGACGATGTTGGAGTTGGCGATGAGCACGCGCGGCGCGTCCTCGTGGGTCTTGAAAACGGCGACCGGCTTGCCCGATTGCACTAGCAGCGTGTCGTCCACGTCCATGTTGCGCAGCGTTTCGAGGATGGCGTCGAACGCCTCCCAGTTGCGGGCCGCGCGTCCTCGTCCGCCGTAGACGATGAGGTTATCCGGGTCGCCCGCCACTTCGGGGTCCAGATTATGTTGCAGCATCCGAAACGGCGCTTCCAACAGCCAATTTTTGCAGTGCAGTTGTGTACCGCGTGGGGGATGAACAATACGTTTTGACATTGTTTAACCTCCTTGTTTTTGTCACTTGATGCTGGATACTGGATGCTGGATGCTGAAATCGTGCTTCTTGCATCTTGCATCCTGTTTGGGATGAAAAAAGCTGGCGCACAGGGGTGTGTCCAGCTTATCGAGTCAAAGAGCGCGCTGCGCGATTTACAGCAAAGGCGCGAGTGTTTGCACGGCGCGGTGCATCTCCAGGAACACCAGACCAAGCTTGGCATTTTGATGGGCCAGCACCGTGAGCACCGCCTCCTCGCCGACAGACATCAAGATGACATATCCCTTGTCGCCTTTGATGTAGACCTGCTCAAGCACACCCCGCCGTAATTCACCGGCGATGCGCTCGCCCAGGGACAGCATCGCCGCCGACATTGCCGAGACGCGGTCTTCTTCCGAGCCGGCTGGCAGCGCCGAGGCGATGATCAGGCCATCAACGCTGACGATAGCCGAAGCCTCGATATCCGTAGTGCCAGATTGGAGCGTGTACAGTGCTTCTGTGAGACGTTCTGTGCGGGATACGGTCATAAATCCCCTCCTTGTGAGAATGACTTGCCGAACCTGGCGGCATCCGCGAGCCTGGCGCGACGAGGGGCTTTTCCCCAACGACGCAGGAAGGTGCTGACGGTTTAATAGTACCACAAGTACAAATGCATGTCAATTTGACAGATGGCATTTTTGATTCTACAATCCGCCATTATGATGACGACAGATCAGGCGGCACTCAGGGGAAATCCCTCCTTTGTATGGCGCGCCGGGCAAGAACGGCGTCTGGCGATGGTGCGACAGTATGCTCCGTTGGAAGGGCGGCGCGTGCTGGATGTGGGCTGTGGGTTGGGGATGTACACCTTGGCTTTTCAACATTATACGCCAGCAGTCTTCGGCGTGGAAATCGAGGCCGACCGGGTGCGCGAGGCCCGCGCGCGCGCCAGGGGTGTGGCGCGTTCGGTGGGCGAGCGGCTGCCCTTCGCCGATGGCGCCTTCGATGTCGTATTCTCGCACGAAGTGCTGGAGCACGTGGCGGATGATCGCCTGTGCGCGCGGGAGTTGGTGCGCGTGACCCGGCCTGGCGGGCGTATTGTGATCTTCGTCCCCAACCGGGCCTACTTCTTCGAGACACACGGCATCTACCGGCGCGGCGTCTATCACTTCGGCAACAAGCCGCTGGTGAACTGGCTGCCGGATGCGCTGCGCGACCGGTTTGCGCCGCACGTCCGCGCGTACACCGGGCGTGGTTTGCGGCGGTTGTTCGCCGATCAGCCCACGCGCGTCGTCGTTCACACACAGGTTTACCCCGGGTACGATAACATCGTCGCCCGTGTGCCCCGTTTGGGCCATTTCCTACAGCAGATGACGTATGCGATGGAGCGTACACCCTTACGTTTCTTCGGCTTATCCCATTTCCTCGTTTTGGAGAAGATCGCAGAGGAACGCTGACATGATGCAGACAGACGACGATCATTCCCATGACAACGTGTTGGTTGCGGTAGAGGACGCCGCCGATTTGCCGTTGGTCGCGCTGGCGTGCCAGCTCGCACGGCAGCGCGACGGCGAAGTGTGTGTGCTTACCGTGACGGCTTCCGGCGAGCGCCCGGCGTGGCTGGAATTGCCGGAATCCTGTGGCGATGTCCCGGTTGAGATTATGGTTCGCTCTGACAGGAACATCAGTAAGGCCATTTTGCGTGAGGTGCGGCGCTGCGCGGCGAACACGTTGATCTTAGGCTGGGGTGGATACCAGGGACAGGAACCGCGTGTCCTGGGACGCATATTGGATCCGGTGGTGCAGAAAGCGGCTTGCGACGTTATTTTAATGCGCGGCGCATACACGGCGCAGGTGCAGCGGGTGCTGTTGCCCACCATCGGCGGGCCTGACGCGGTGGAGGGTCTGGATATCGCGCGGGCGCTCGCGCCAGAAGCTGAAATCACCGCCCTATATGTCGCCGGCGAGGCGCAGGGACCGGCGGAAGTCGTCGTGGGCGAGGTACGGCTCAATGCGATGCTGCGCAATCTACCGGCGGGCGACCGTGAGCACGTTCGCCCGCGCGTCGTCCAGGCCGACACCCCAGCGGCGGGCATCTTGCAAGAAGCTGCGACGGGCTATGACTTGCTCATCGTCGGCGCTGGCGCTGAGGATGCAGTCAATCGTTTCCTGTTCGGCAACATTCCGCAGACGGTCGCGGCGGCGGCGCCGATTCCGGTCATGATTGTGCGGCGTCACCTCGCGCCGATGCGTTCTCTCTCGCGGCGTATCTGGACGTTTATGTTCGGTCTGGTGCCGGCGTTGACCGTGCAAGAAAAGGCCGAAATCACCAAAAATATCCGCCACAATTCGCGTCCCAACGTTGATTTCTCGATGATGATTACCCTGGCAGCCGCGATTGCTGCGTTGGGCTTGCTGCTCAACAGCCCGGCGGTGATTATCGGCGCGATGTTGGTAGATCCGCTGATGTCGCCGATTGTGGGGATGGGCCTTGCGCTGGTCATCGGCGACCTGCGTTTTTTGCGGACGGCGTTGGGGACGTTCGCGCGGGGGATGGCGCTGGCAATCATCACCGGGTTGATCGTCGGCGCGCTGGTTCCGGGCGCCTCTGCTACCCCGGAAATTCTCAGTCGCGTCAGCCCATCGGTGCTCGATCTTGTCATCGCCTTAGCTGCCGGCGCGGTGGCTGCGTATGCGTTGTCGCGCCGCGATGTATCACCCGCGTTGGCTGGCGTCGCCATTGCACTGTCACTCACCCCACCTTTGACCACCATGGGCATTGGGGTGGTGTTGCGGCAGTGGTGGATTACCGGCGGCGCGCTGCTGCTCTTTGTCACCAACATCATCGCCATTGTCGCCGCCGGCAGTCTGGTGTTTTTTCTGTTTGGCTTCCGTCCTCTGCCAGGCGACGCGAGCCGGACCAGGGTGCTGCGCCGGGGCTTCCAGAGCGTCGCCGTTCTCCTGCTGTGTGTGACCGTCTTTCTGGTGATTTTAACCCGGCAATCTCTCATCGAGATGCGTCTGCAGCACGACATCCAGGCGGCGCTGCGGCAAGGTGTGGACGAGATTGCCGGAGGCGAGTTGGTTGATTGGCAACTTGACAAGACCGGCCCCGACGAGACTTTGTACCTCGACGTGACCATCCGCGCGGCGCGTTCGCTGATCTACGCTGAGGCGCGCGATTTGCAAGAGCGCGTCGCCGTCCAACTCCACCGACCGGTGGCGCTCTCGTTGGCCATTGTACCGGCGACGCATCTGCAGGCCTATATCCCCCCTACCCCGACACAAACGCCCTTGCCAACTGCGTCGCCAACCTTGACGCCGACCGGCTTACCGACTGCGACGTCTCCTCCCCCGCCAACCAGCACGCCGACGATCCCCCCTTCTCCCACGCCAACGCCATCGCCGACGCCCACCGCCACGCCGACGAACACGCCAACCGTCACGCCAACGCCCACTGCCACGCCCTGGGTCATGGTCGTGGTGAACGTTGGCGACACGGGACTGCGCGTGCGGTATTCGCCGGATGGCACGGTGATGGGGCGCATCGCCGAGGGTGTTGCGGTCATAGTCATGGATGGCCCGGTCGTGGTGGGCGAGACGACGTGGTATCGCGTCATTTCCTCGTTCGACCGGCTGGAGGGCTGGGTGGCCGCCGACTATCTCGCGCCGACCGCGCCCTGAGTTTGAATAATCGCCAAGGCGCTGAGAGACGTTAATAGCTAAACGATTTAAAGCTGGCACAATCAGAGACCCTTCACTCCATCCCGGAAAAGCACCGGGATTCCGTTCAGGGTGACGTATACCGTCATTCTGAGCGTTTTTTGCGAAGAATCTCAGGAGACTCAGGGTAAATGCCCGGGGCAATGTCGCCAAGTCTAGCTCGTTCTCCTATAAGTTTTTCTTGACTTTTGACTTTGGACTTTTTCAAGGAGGTGCTATGCAATACAACGCCGAATTTGCGCACGTGTACGACTTGCATTGGGGTGGATTTGCGCGCCAGGTTGCGCCGCGCATCCGCGCGTTTTACGAGAGTACGCCGCTAGGCCAGACCAACAAATTCGCGTTGGACGTGTGTTGCGGCGCGGGCCATCTGGCGTTCTACCTCCTGGAACACGGCTACGACGTCACCGGCCTGGATTTCTCCCCAGCGATGCTGCGTTACGCCATTGAAAAGAATCAGGCGTACATTGACCAGGGGCGTGCGCGGTTTGTGGAAGGGGACGCCGCCAACTTCACGTTGGATGGGCAGTTCGGGTTGGCGATTTCGACGTTTGATGCGCTCAACCATCTGCCCGACTTGACGGCTCTGCAGGGCTGCTTCCGTTCTGTGGCGGCGGTGTTGCTGGAGGGCGGCTGCTTCATCTTCGACCTCAACACGCGCTATGGCTTGCAGCGTTGGCTCGGCGCGAGTATGCAAATGGCCGACGACCTGGTGTTGTTTACGCGGGGTGTGATGGTAGATGAACTGAACCGCACCTACACGCAGATTTCAGGATTCCTGCGCACCGATAGCGACCTATACGAACGTTTCGACCAAACGGCGTTCAACACGATCTTCGAGATGGATGCAGTGCGCGCCGCGCTGACGGACGCCGGTTTCCACAGCGTCCACTTCGCGCGTTCCGACGAGCTGGCAACGCCGCTCGACGCGCCGGAGAAGGAACCGCGCGTCTTTATCGTTGCCGCGAAATAGGAGGGGATGATGCCTTTACACAAAGCTATGCGCGATAGAGCCTTCAACCTGGCCCGCCATGACCTGGCGGCCTTTCTTGAGGAACATGAGGACGACCTGATTGCCATCTTCCGCGAAGAGATGCAACAGTTGGACGATGCGTTGCCCGAAGAGAAGATGTTCATTGACCTTGATCTCGTGGGGATCGGCGACATGATCCTCAAAGCCACGCTACACGCGCTCCGGCGCTTCTTGCTCGAAGCGCCGGATAAGCCACGCCGCGCCAAGGCTGAAGTAGCGCCGGTAGAAGATGCGTCGTTCTGGCGGCGTAAAGTTTGATAGCCAGAAATGCGCGCTTATGCTTTGTCGGCGTTGTGGCCGTTGCGGCTGTATTCCTGGTCAATGGTTTTTATTTGATAGCGCAACCAGGCCAATGTGACCGGCTCATAACGGCGGCATAATACCACTGAACAGTGGACGTGTTCCGCAACCCAGTCGTCAACGGAGCCGAAGAGCCGGGTGTTGCGCGCCCATTCCTCAGAAGCGCCCACGACGATCAAATCGTAAGGCAGGCGGTTAGCCTCGGCCAAAATCCCTTCCTGTATGGATTCGGCTTGTGCAACCCGCAGCTCGAAATTCTCCGGGACTTCTTCGAGCGCCTCTTCGATAATTTCCGCCAGATACAAGTGCTGATCTTCGATTTCCTCTTCCTCCACCGGCTCGGTGAGCAGCCGCAGCGCGACGACGCGGGCATCATCGGCCATCGCGATTTCGTTGGCCAGACGCAGCGCCATCCGCGAATGTATCCCTCCGCCCACCGGGACCAGAATCAGATTGATCTCCTCCAAGCCGCGATCCAAAAGCACAGCCATGTTCGTGCGCGCTTTTTGTAACACGACTTTCACTGGATTTTCGGCCAATCGCTTAGGATCAAAATGCCCGGGCCAACCAGCCAGCAACAATTTGAGATTGTGCCGGCTTGCGATTTCTTCCAGGATGCCTTCGGAGACAGTGTGCGCTGCGCGTACTTTGGAGTACAAGGCGATGTTTTGCGTGCTCACATCGGTCGCCACCTGCCGTAGGAAGCTCTGTTGCTGCGGTTTGAGCTGCTGCGCGATGCGCTGCGCGCTTTTCAGAGGAAGATCGCGGCTGGTCGTGATAACGCTCATCACACAAACGTAGGTATCGGCGCTGGCCTGCGCGACGATGGACGCCAGATGCACCAGGCTTTTGACGGTCTGCGGATTAGCGGCGGCAATCAGGATCAGATCATTGTCCGGCTCGGCCGTTCTACGCCGTTCGCGCAACGCTTCAAAGAAGGGCGGCAACGCGTAGAAGGCGAGGGCGAATACGAAAAGCACACCGCCGCCAAACAGCAGCGCGCGCCAATCGGCAAAGGCGATGATAAGCAGACAGGTTAATCCTGCCAGGTAAGCCGTCAATGGGAAAAAAGGCGCTTTGAACGGACGCTCTATATCGGGGTACAGTTTGCGCAGACGGATCATCGAAAGGCTGCTCCAGAACAACACGAACAGATAGCCGGAACTCGAAATGTAGCTCAGGAAGTCCACCAGGCCGATGATGGCGACGAGCGCGCTGATGCCGCCAATGATAAGGATTGCCATGTGCGGGGTGCGGAACCGGCTCAACTTCGAGAACATGCGCGGCCACACGCCATCACGCCCCAGGCTGAACGCTTCGCGGGTGGCGCTGAGCATCGCCGAGTTAATCGACGTGAGAGTCGCCACCATACCGGCGATAGCCATCATCGGCACACCCCACCCAGGGATGAAATGGCGCACCGCATCGGTCAGCGCCGTTTCTGAACCGGCCAACTCCTGCCAGGGCACGGTCCCCAGCGTCACCAGGCCAACCGACACGTAAATCAGCGTACAGAGCGTCAGGCTGATGAGGATGCCACGCGGGATATTGCGGCTGGGATTGCTCACCTCTTCGGCGTCGTCGGCGATAACTTCGAAGCCGACATAAGCGTTGTAGACCAGAGCAATCGTCGCCATGATGCGGGTGAAATTGGCCCAGAAGCCTGTGTGCGCGAAGATGCTTTCGCCTGAAATAAACACACCCCAACTGAAGCCTTGGGGATGGACGAAACCGGCAACAACGTAGAGCACAAACACTGCCAGCAAGATACCGCCTAGCACGATTTGCGCGTTGCCGACCTTGGTGACGCCCAGAATGTTCAAAAAAGAAAATAGCGCGATGACGACGATCGCTGTGGGCACGATAGGGATGAAGGGCAGAAACACTTTCAGAGAATACGCAAACCCGACTGCGGAAAGCGCCGCGTAGAACGTGCTCGACAGGCAATCCATTGAACCGACAAGGAACGATAAGAGACCGGTGCCAAAGGCTTCCCGCACATAGCTCATCGCGCCGCCAGCCACTGGATAGGTTGCGCCCAACTCGCAATAGTTGAGCGCAACGCTATAGCTTAACAGACCGCCAACTAACAACGCCAACACTGCCGCCGGGCCGGCCATTCCCGCCGCGTGCCCGGTCAAGACGAAAATTTCAGCGGCGATGGTGCCAGCCGTTCCCAGCATAATGACCTGGGTTAGATTGAGTTGACGCTTGAGCTTCCGCTTGCTCATACTGATTTGCCTCCCAAGACCTCAAAAATTAGACAGGATTTACAGGAATAACAGGATGAAGAAGAGTTCCATAATGTCTTCTCCTATCCTGAAAATCCTGTTAATCCTGTTAATCCTGTCGAAGAACATTGAAATACCTATCCCTTATTATGCAGATGATAGGGCACATCTATGATCGCCCGTTGATAGCCTAATGCACGGCGGCGATAGAGCAGCGCCGCCTTGATGAGCCAGGCCGTCTGGTTGTGAAACACACTCTGCCACCACTTCGCCGGCACAAATTCCGGCAAAACGATGGTGGCAAGTTGGCCGTCGTTGTGTTCCTGGTCGGTTTGATCGAGGTAGTCGAGCAGCGGTTTGAGAATCGCGCGATAAGGTGAGGGCACGACCACCAGCGGCACATCAGGCCACCAATGTGTCCACGCTTCGCGGACGCGCTCGGTCTCCTCGGCGTCAGTGGCGATGTATACCGCCGTGACGTCCCGGGAGATGGAACAGGCGTAGCCGACCGCGTCTAAAATCGCGCGGTGTACCCCGGCAACAGGGATCACCACGCGAGGCGCGGGATATGTTTTCACCGGCGGCTGCTGTCCGCGCAACGTGAGCTGCTCACGCACGTCATCGTAGTATCGGTGGACGTACAGGAACATCGCCACCAACAGCGGAATCAGAATGACCGTAATCCATGCGCCAGCGATGAATTTGCTCATTCCCACGACGAGCACCGTCACTGCTGTGGCGAGCGCACCGATGCCGTTGAGCAGCAATTTCCACTGCCAGCCGGCGCCGCGCTCCCGCCACCAGTGGACCACCATTCCTGCTTGCGAGAGGGTAAACGCCAGAAAGACGCCCACGGCGAAGAGGGGGATCAGAGCGTGGGTGTCGCCATTGAAAATAATGATGAGCGCCCCAGTGGCCAGCGCGAGCAGCTCAATGCCGTTGGCATACACCAGTCGTTCTCCTAGATTGCGAAGTTGGCGGGGAAGAAATCGCTCTTCAGCCAAGATTGCGGTAAGGCGCGGGAATCCGGCGAAACTGGTATTCGCGGCTACGGTGAGAATCAGCATCGTCGTCAATTGGATAACATAGTAGGCGAAGTTGTGACCCAAAATGCGCCGCGCTAAAGCAGAAAGAATAGTTTCTTCCGGACCAGCAATAATCGCCAATCCCTGGGTCAGGCCGACGCTGCCGACGAACAACAAGCCCATCAGAAGCGCCATTACCAACAATGTCTGGCGGGCATTCCTGGCTTCCGGCGGTTGGAAAACCGGCACCCCATTACTGATGGCCTCGATGCCGGTGAGCGCTGTGCAACCAGACGCAAAAGCATTCAGAATCAGTCCCAGGCTCAACGCCGCGACAGGGGGCGGCGCGGTGATAACCGGCGTGCCGGGGCCTTCGATCAGCAAACGCACGACGCCGTAAGCCAGCATCCCCAGGTAGGTGACAACGAAGATGTAGACGGGCACCGCCATCAATGTCCCTGATTCCTGGATGCCGCGCAGGTTCGCCAGGGCGATGAGGGCCAGGAAAACCAGCGCCAGCGGGACCCGGTAGGGCCACAGGATCGGAAATGCCGAGGCGATGGCAGCAACTGCGGCGGTGAGGCTGACCGCTGCCGTCAACAGGTAGCCGATCATCAAGGCTGTGCCCGCAACTAACCCCGGCAGTGTCCCTAGATTCTCACGCGCCACGATATAGGAACCGCCGCCGGAGGGATAGGCGTGGATGGTCTGGAAGTACGAGAACGCCACCAGCACCAACAACAGCGTAATGGCGACGCCGATGGGCAACGTAAACGCCAGCCCCGCGCTGCCGGCAACCACCAATCCCAGGTAGATTTCCTGGTTGGCGTAAGCGATAGAGGAAAGGGCATCAGGCGAGAAGGCTGCCAGCGCGCGGATTTTATTGAGCCGTTTCTCTTGTAGTTCCTGTGTCGGCAACGGCGGGCCAATCAGCAAGTATCTGAGGTTATGCCACATGAGCTTCTTCCTTTGATAGTTTTTCCCCACAGTAGGGACAGGCTTTCCAGTGCGCTTCAACGCCCTGTTTGCAGTGCGGACATAGATGACGCAGCGTGCGGCTTGGCGAGACGCGGCCAAACCGGACCGCTGCCGTGATCAACAAAGCAATGTGCGCCGAGGGTACAATGAGGATCAGCAGGGTAATCAACCCGGTGCCGAGCATATCCGAGAGGTCGGTCGGCCTATTGTCGCCGCACCAGAGACAGAAATTTTTGTCTTCGTTCTCATAAGTTTTGAATCCGGTGATGAGCGGACCACGATTCAGTGTAAAGAAAAACAGGCCGACGACGGCCAACCCGGTCGCCAGCAGCGCATAAAGCAGCCATTTGCGTTTTCTGTGCATATATACCCTTTCACGCAATTTCCTCACGATGGCCGTAAAACACAAAACGTGAAACGTAAGTCACGTTTCACGCTGGCTTTTTTTGATAGACTCACGGATCAAGTCGAGGATATTGCTATTATAGCACATTTGTCTGCGCTTGCTATCTGTCGCTCTCGGCGTATAATGCGGGTTGTTCTGACGCTACATCCTATTTGTGAATGGTCCCTCTTATCGCCACAGAGACACGAAGATCGCAAAGAATCTTCACGATTCTCTCCGTGTTCTTTGTGTCTCAGTGTTTATTTCAACGGAGGAGTGAAGTATGCCCGGATTCGAGCTTGTTTCGAGTTTCAAACCCACCGGCGATCAGCCGCAGGCGATTGAGAAGCTGGTGGATGGCCTGAACAAAGGCTATCGCCATCAGGTGCTCAAAGGGGCCACCGGGACGGGGAAGACGTTTGCGATGGCTGAAGTCATCGCGCGGACGCAGCGGCCTACGCTGGTGCTGGCCCATAACAAGACGCTCGGCGCGCAGCTTTACTCGGAGTTCCGCGAACTGTTCCCCAACAACGCCGTCGAGTACTTCGTCTCCTACTACGACTACTACCAGCCCGAAGCCTACGTCCCGCAGCACGACCTTTACATCGAGAAGGACGCCGACATCAACGATGAGATTGACCGACTGCGCCTGGCGGCGACGGCAGCGGTGCTCACGCGGCGCGATGTCATCGTCGTGGCGTCGGTTTCGGCGATCTACGCGCTCGGTAACCCGCAGGAGTGGGGGCGCGTGATCCTGCCGCTGAACGTGGGGCAGGCGATCCGCCGTGAGACGGTGATGCGCCACCTGGTCAGCATCTACTACACCCGCAACGATCTCGAATTCAAGCGTGGCACCTTCCGCGCGCGCGGCGACGTCCTCGAAATCCGCCCGGCGTACACCGAAACCGCGTATCGTATCTCCTTCTGGGGAGACGAGATCGAGCGCATCACCGAAGTTGACCCGCTCACCGGCGAGGTGCTGG
>Ga0208197_1001062_pt1 | contig 30243 bp, 20 predicted proteins | sample AD_JPNNA4_MetaG_FD_184444 | JGI IMG/M metagenome (GOLD analysis project Ga0208197, IMG submission 184444) | Active sludge microbial communities of municipal wastewater-treating anaerobic digesters from Japan - AD_JPNNA4_MetaG (SPAdes) (version 2) | ecosystem: Engineered > Bioreactor > Anaerobic...
AGGCGTGGTAAAGAATACTCGTGGACATGGTTTCCTCCAGGTAGGGTTGAGTCGTGTCTCCCTACATTGGAGGTCCGTGTCCACTTTTTCAAGTTGTCGTGAAAAGTACGCAAGATTCGGATGAACCAGAAAAGATATCTTTTCAAATAGAAATGTCGCATCGACGAAAAGCCGCGGACCCGGGTGGGCCCGCGGCTCTTGGCGGTTCAGGTCAGAAATCAGCGTCGAACCGGATCGCGGTCAGGTTGGGGTTCGTGTAACTCAGAACGAAAACCTTTCGTGTGACCGGGTCATAGTAGGTTTCGCCCGCGTTTACGCCGATGGTGTAACTGCGAAGCGGGGTGTTGTCCGGCGCAAACGCCTGCACGCGATTCCCCTGGGCACTCCAGCGGTTTGCCTTGTTGTCGAGAATGAACCTGGTGTCGACGTCATACGTGCCTGCGATGCTCGAGACGTACTGCCCGTCCAGCGTGGGCTTGAATTCATATCCTGTGTAGCCGGAAAAGCTTGTATAGGCATAGAAACTTCCGCTCGGCTCCCGCAGAAGCTTGACGAGCGTACTGCCTGACGTCCCGTAACGTATTTGCCCGGACAATGTTGTCGTCGAGGGATAGTAGGCTCGGAAATAACTGTAGTTGTCGCTCATGTTCTGATATGAATACCCGACGACAACCCCGTCGGATGTTCCGTCGGAACTTACCTGACATTGGAGGTTCGACGGACTCATCAGGAAGGGCAGGGGGGTTTCACGCACGGCGCTCATGGTGGTGGAGTTCAGTTCCGTCATCGTTGCAATGCCGCCGAAGGTTGTCCGGGCGCAATAGACCCTCGATGTCAGAGGACTGTATGCTATGGCGATTTCGCTGCTGTCCCAGGCGTTAAAGACGAAGGCAGAGCCGGAAAGTGCGATCGGGTCGTAAATGCGCACCGAATAACTGCCTGCATTGTTTTCGACCACATACAGATTCTGGCCCCCATACAGGATAGCGACGGCAGTTGCTAACGGAGCAACTTTGGTGATATTTCCGTTCACGGTATTCACGCGGAAAATCTTATGGATCTGATCGGCGTCGTCGGTGCCGGCGAAGTAAACGCAGCCGCTGCCGACGGCCACTCCCTGGGGCATCCCCATATACAATGGAATATTATATGTGTTGGATGCCGGGGGGAGGATTGCCTGGGTCATGATGTTGGGAACGGTTGTCGGAGCGCTCAACAGCCTGTCGGCGACGCTGTAGACGGAAATGTCGTAGGCGGTGCCGGGCTTCAGACCGGTGAACGAAGCGACCGATTCGGAGGTTTTCACGACCTGGAGCGGAACCCCCTGGCCGGCACGGTAGATGCGCGCTTCATACAGGCTGATACCGTTCTGCGGCGCCCAGTTCGTCTCGATCGCCTGGGTGGTGCTTACGGCGACGAGCCCCGTAACCGGCTTCGGTTCGATGGCGATGGCGCTCGGATACGTTGTCTGAAGAATCTCGACGTTCGGCACGACGACGCGAAGCGCGTAGTAGCCGCCGCGGATCGTGGAAAGGTCTCCATTCAGGTTCGGTGCCGTCAAACCGGTCGGAATCTGCTGCCAGGGTTCCTGACCGAGATGGGAAAGCTCGATGCGGCAGTCCGCGGTGAAGCTGGCGCCGAACACGGTGATCTGATTTGTCGTCGTCGCTATGGAATCGATTCTCGGTTTGATGTCGATCGTCGGATAGATCTGCGGCGCGATCTTCGGGGTGTTCGCAACGATGACGATCGGCGCGTGAGGTGCGAGGTCATACCCGGTGGTTCGTTCGAGCTTCATGACATACGAATCGGCCGGCAGTTCGCGGACGAGGAGGCTGTGAGACAGCCCGCCGGCGACCGGGAAGGTCGAAACCTCCCGATTGTTCGCGGGAGTGGTTTGCGAGACCAGGGTCACACGGAGCTGGTTCATGAACGCGACCGGCGTGGTGATCGTCGCGACGAGTCTTCCATAGCCGCCGAAACCCGGGTTCGGTATCAGGTTGAACTGGCCGTTGTTGACGGCAGGAATTCCTGCCGTAGCGGTTGCGACGGGGTTCGAGGGGGAGAAGATGTATTCCGCATCGGCGCAATACAGGGAATAGGTTCCGACCGGAACGCCGATGAACGCGAAATTGCCGTCGGCATCCGCGATCGCGGACATCTCGAAATATCCGGGCAGGCCTCGGGTGCCGGTGGCGATGCGGAGAGGAATCACGTCGTTGAAATCGTCCTCGGCGTCGACGAACTGGGTGCGGACGACGCGGCCGGTCAGGCCGCCCAGGCGCTTCGCCGTCGCGGCCGGAACGAGCTGGAAGGCGGGAGCGGAGGTGAGATCGTTGATGGGGGCGCGCACCTCGCGCAGGATGGGGCCTCCGGCGAGCACGTAGTTCGGATCGGCGCAGAACAGCGTGTAGGTGCCGATCGGGATGTTCGTGAAGAGGAAGGAGCCCTGCTCGTCGCTCTGCACGTTGAAGACGATCTTGTCGGCAGAGGTGGTGCCGGTTGCAAGGCCCAGAAGCACGGCGTGCGTTTCCTGATCGAGACTCAGGAAGCTTTGCTTCTGAACGCGGCCGCTCAGACGCCCGAGAACCGATGACTGGATCCGGGGAGCAAGGGTGACCTGGGCTGCCTCGGTGACGGTATTGGGGGCAACCGTCACATCGATGAAGGACGACGAAGGAACGTAATTGGGCGCAACGAACCTGAGCTGATACACGTTGTTCGGGGAAACGGCGGGCAGGTTGAAAAACCGGTAGACGCCGTACTGGTTCGTTTCGGTCATGTTGATGAACATGCCGTTCTGCAGCAGATACACCAGGGTGCCCGAATGACTCTGGGCATCGCCGGGAATGAACAGAGAGCGGGTTGCCGTGCCGACGATGTTCCCGAGCGCGACGGGCTTCGTCAGAACGAGCGGCAACGTGAGTGCCGGGCTGCCCGTCGTCGAATCCGCCACGGCCTCGATCGTGATCGGCTGTGAAAGAACGGCACCGCTGAAATTGGCCATCAGCTGGAAGGGCGTTCCTGTCGGCACGTAGGAAATCTTGAAGTTGCCGGCGCTGTCGGTGACGGAGCTGAACGACGTGCCGAGAAGATACACGTGGCCGCCGGTCAGATCCGTGACGCCGCTGACGGATATCGTTCCTGCTATATCACTTGTGGGCTGGAGCGACGCGTCCTTCGTGGTGACCGCGCCGTTCACCGAAGATAAAACGAGTTTCGTGAGCGCCGCCCGCTCGGTCGCCGACTTCTGAGCCATCAGCGTGTATTCGCCCTCCGGCACGCCGTCGAACCGGTAGACGCCGTTGGCGTCGGTCGTCGTGGTCCGTTCGGTCGCGGACGATTCGGGAAGCAGCGATCCGCGCACCGAGGCGTTCGCCGTATACTGCTCGGTCAGGCCGGCTATTTCCGCCTCGTCGGCCCGGTAGAGGTAGACGCTGACGCCTGCCTGGGGAACGCTGTTGAACAGTACCCTCCCGGTGAGGGAAACGAGCCGGGCTTCTCCGGTGGGCGCGACGGGGTTGCCGCCACCGCCTCCTCCGCCCCCTCCACACCCGATGAGAACGACCGACACGAGGACGAAAAGAACCGCCGGGAGAATGAAACACCGCTTCATAATTTTTTCGACTCCTTCAAAAACAAGAAAAACATCATGCGTTCTCTTTTCAATTGACGACGACGTTGGTGATGGTCAGCGACTCGTAGCCGCCGCCCGTGAACACGAGCGTATATGTGCCGGGATAGAGCCCGGAAAACGCGTAATATCCCTTCTCGTCCGTCACCGTCTCCGCGATCTTTGTCTGGCCCTGGAAAAGGGAAACGTTCGCGCCCTGGAGGCGGACGTCGGGATTGTTCTTTTCGCTGACGTAGCCTTCGATGCCGTTATTGGTGACGACGATGACGGGCGGAAGCTCGAGAATCATGTCGCTCAGATACCACCAGCCCTCGTCGAGGGCCATGATGAAGGTGATGTATGCCGTTGTTGCCTCGGGATCGGATGAATTGAAGCCAACCGAGGTCGACGTCCGGACTTCGGCGCGGGTGGAGGATGGCCGGGTGATGCTCACGACGAGGAAATTCCACTCGTTGCCGCTGAGATCGCGGAATCGGAGGGAATCCGAGGCCGTCGGGGCTGGTTCCGCCTGGAAGACGACGCGCGGGGGGGCCGAAGGATTCATGGCGATATACGGCGCCGAGGCGCCGTTCTTCCAGCTTGCGAGCAGTTCGCGCACGGCGGCTTCAGGGGGCTGTTCACGCGGAGCGCTCGTAGAGCCGCCGCCCCCGCCGCACCCCGTGAGGATGAACGCGAACGCGAGAAGCAGAAACACGACGGCAGAGCGGGAAAAAACGTATTTACCCATGATTCCTCCACATGAACAAACCGCATCGCGGCAGTTCGTATAAACCGACTTAGCGGAACCATGCTAGCAGATGCCGGCCTCCTTCTGCAAGATTCTTCCGCGTTTCAGAATCGTAGCCGACAAGCTGATGGCGTCAGAGATTTTCAAGAACAAACGGCGTGAAATTTCTGCGAAGCGTCCTGACTTCTCAGGCACGCGAGAAAGACGCGGAATACCCATTCGGTCGCGGTGCGAAATGTTGCTGATGATACGCTACAACTCGTCTCTCAACGAACACAACAATCACTTGCATGCTCGATGCCGTTCGTGCTGAGCCTGTCGAAGCACGAGTGCTCTCGCCCTTCGACAAGCTCAGGGCGAACGGGGCGCGCTGCAGGTTTCGATAGAGCGTGTGAGAACGCTCAAAACGTCATATTTTGCCGGGTGAGTCGTCGAACAGCCGGAGCTGCTGATCGGCCGGCGTCTCGGCCGGCGGCTTGAGCCCCATATACTCCCAGGCATGGCGGGTGGCGACGCGGCCCCTGTTGGTGCGGGCGAGAAACCCGATCTGGATCAGGAACGATTCGTACACGTCATACAGGGTGTCGGGCTCTTCGCCGACGGAGACGGCCAGCGTGTCGAGGCTCACCGGGCCGCCGTCGAACCGGCGGAGGAGCACTTCGAGTATACGCCTGTCTACATAATCCAGACCGAGCCGATCGACCTTGAGAAGGGCCATGCCACGGGCGACCGTGTCCGTGTCGATCGTCGGCTGCTTTTCGACCTGGGCGAAATCGCGCATCCGCTTGAACAGACGAATCGCGACGCGCGGCGTGCCGCGGGCGCGCTTCGCGATCTCGACGGCCGCTGCATCGTCGACGGGGTAGGAGAGTCGCTTCGAAACGGTATGAAGAAGGGCCGTCAGTTCCTCTGTTGAATAGTAGTCGATACGTGACACCACGCCGAACCGCCCCCTGAGCGGCGCGGCGACGTCGCCTTCTCGCGTCGTGGCGCCCACCAGCGTGAACGGCTGGACTTTCAGGCGCAGGCTTCGCGCCGTCGGTCCTTTGCCGACCAGCACGTCGAAATGGTAATCCTCCATGGCGGGATACAGGACCTCTTCGACCGTCTTGCTGAGCCGGTGAATCTCGTCGATGAACAGCACGTCGCCCGCGCGCAGGCCCGTCAGCAGCGCGGCGACGTCGCCGGCGCGGGTCAGCACGGGGCCCGACGTGATGCGGATCTGCACGCCCATCTCGGCGGCGATCACGTTGGCGAGCGTGGTCTTTCCCAGACCCGGCGGGCCGAGGAGAAGCGTGTGATCGAGCGGTTCGCCGCGCTGCCTGGCGGCGGAGATGAAAACTCTGAGCTTTTCGACGATCTCGCGCTGTCCGACGAACTCGTCGAACTTCTTCGGCCGCAGGGTCGGCAGGATGACATCGTCTTCGGCGATCGGTTTCGGCGTCAGGACAGACGGCTCGGCGGGTTCCGCCCCGATCGGCTCTTCATCCGGAAACGGCGTATCCGGCGGAAGGAGCGATTCGGGGTGTTTCGTGCGCTTGCGCATGGCTTCAGGCGAAGAATCTCAGCACGGCTTCGACGACGGTCTGCAGATCGGCATCCGGCGGAAGGGTTGCCGAAACGTCGCGGATCGCTCGTTCGATCTCCTTGCCGGTATATCCGAGATTCTCGAGGGCGTCGCGCGCATCGCGCTCGCAGGCGAGCTTTCCGGCGGCCGCCGTCTGCCCGGCGGCCGCGCGCGCCAGTGCGGCCTCGCTGCTTCCGATGCCGAGCTTCGCGACGTTTTCCTTCAGCTCGATGACGAGCCGCGACGCGAGTTTCTGCCCGACGCCCTTCAGCGACGTCAGGCTCCGCACGTCCTCGCTCATGATCATTTCGACGAGCTTGTCGACCGATGCGGCGGACATGATGTTCACAGCCAGCTTCGGGCCGATCTTGTTCACGCGGGTCAGGAGCCGGAAAAACGCCCGCTCGTCTTCCGACGCGAAGCCGAACAGCTGCGGCCCTTCCTCGCGCCAGTGAAGATGGCACTGGAGCGTCACGGTTTCGCCGGGCTCGGCAAGCGCTTTCGACGTCGTGAACGGCACCAGGACCTCGAACGCGAGGCCGTTCCAGTCGACGACGGCCTTGTGCGGAAACTTCGAAACCAGCTTCCCCCGCAACGTTTCAATCATGCTGACCTTCCACAGATGTTGGTTTGCCGTGCGACATGGACAGGGACGGAGAAAAAACGAGCGGGTCTTCCTTGCGGAAAACCCGCGCCGTTCGTTTCAATGCCTGTTTACTCGGCGGCCGCGGCCTCGAGGTCGGCGTCGGCGATGTCGCCGTTGTGGTAGACGTTCTGCACGTCGTCATGCTCTTCGAACTGGTCGATGAGCTTCATGACTTTGGGAACGTCGGCACTCGCGACCTTGACGGTCGTCTTCGGGATCATCGAAACCTGGGCTTCGCTGATCTTGAGCCCCTTCTCTTCGAGCTTCGGCCGGATGTCGAGGAAGGACGCGGGGTTGCAATAGATCTCGAACCCGTCGCCGACGTCCTTGAGGTCGTCGCATCCGGTGTCGAGAACGATCTCCATCAGGCTGTCCTCGGTGGCTTTCGGGTTCTCTTCCTTCGAGATGAAGAAGAAACCCTTGTTCTCGAACATGAAGGAGACGCAACCGGGGGTGCCCATGTTGCCGCCGCCCTTGCTGAAGATCTTCTGCACTTCGGCGACCGTGCGGTTCTTGTTGTCGGTGAGGGTGCGGACGAGAACGGCGATTCCACCGGGGGCGTAGCCCTCATAGGTGATTTCTTCGTAGCTCACACCTTCCAGTTCACCCGTGCCCTTTTTCACGGCTCGGTCGACATTATCGCGGGGCATGTTGGCATCCTTCGCGCTCTGGATGGCAGCCCGAAGCTTCGGGTTGCTGTCCGGATCGCCGCCGCCGTTGCGCGCCGCAATGGTGATTTCCTTGATGATCTTGGTGAAGAGGCGCCCGCGGATTGCGTCCAGCTTGCCCTTTACGTGCTTCACCTTGGCCCATTTATTATGACCAGACATTCAAGCCTCCTGAAAGGTAGAGAACTTCAGAGTAGAAACTCGCGCGGAAAGTATACACCCACCTCCGTATCCCCGCAACAGAAAACAATATATAAATACCGCCCTCGTCATCCTTCAATCTTCACGTTTCACTTTTCAGGCCCCGCCGTGTTCTTCCGGATCTTGGGCGAGAACGTTTTCAAAACCCAGACGTTCGACGGTCTCGATCGCTTCAAGATACTCATCGTGGGTGATTTCTCGGTCAAGCGGTGGAACGTCGTGAGATGTGAACGCCGGGAAAAACTGGCACATGAGACTGATATGAACGCCGGTTCCGAGCTCGGATTTCAGCCACTCGAACGAGGCTTTCGTTCCGGAAAGGCGCTCCGGGAGCACGAGGTGGCGGATGATCATGCCGGCTGTCGCGAGTCCGTCGTCATCGAGTTCCAGGTTTCCGCCGTCCGTCATTCGGAACATCGCCTTCAGCGCCGCTCGGTTATGCCCGACGTAGTCGGCGCAGCGGGAGAGTTTCAGGGCGACCTCGTTGTCGGCGTATTTGATGTCCGGAAGCCAGATGTCCACAAGCCCATCGAGCAGTTCGAGCACTTCGAGGCTTTCGTAGCCTGACGTGTTGTAGACGATGGGCAGGGGAGGCGTCGTCTCGCGTGCCCGAAGAATGCCTTCGAGCAGGTGCGGGGCGAAATGTGCCGGGGTGACCAGATTGAAATTGTGGACGCCGCGCCGTGCGAGCAGCGTCAGAATCTTCACGAGCCTTTCGGGCGGAATCTCCTCGCCGTTGTGAAGCTGGGAAAAGGGAAAGTTCTGGCAGAACAGGCACCCCAGCGTACAGTGCGACGTGAACAGGGTGCCCGAGCCGCGTGTGCCCGAGATCGGCGGCTCCTCCCCGTGGTGCGCGTTCCATGACGCGAGTTTCAGCACGGGGCCCGCGCCGCAGAACCCCGTTTCCCCGGAACGCCTTCGAGCCCCGCACTCGCGCGGACAGAGGCGACAGGGATCCATCAGAGAATACAGCTTCTCGACGCGGGCCATACCCGCGTCGAAGCTCATTCGCGGCATGTATTTCATTCGCTATTGAAATCGTGCCGGTCGGACCGGCAAGCCTGCTCTGCCGCAGCAGGGGGCTCGCCCACGCCCATGGTCACAAGCATTTCTACTCGTCGCACAAGGATCACGACGATCTATCTGCATATTCGATACCCTCCGTTCCCGTTCGTGCTGAAGTATCGAAGCACGGGAGGAAAAGGGGGACGTGTTACAGATCTCAGTCGCATCGCAACTGCGACCGTTCGGATGTGATGCGGCACAATATATTGAATGTACTAATAGCGAGTGAAATTTTCGTGACGAGCTTCCGGTCAGTTCGTCGCGTCAAGACCCGAATGAACGCGATCCCGCACCGACTCCATCAGCCGGCGGCCCTCGTCGAGCCAGGCGCGGAGTTTCCCGCGGACATCCGCTTCATACACCGGGTCGCCGGTGCCGCCGCAATTGATCTTCGCATTCAGGGCGGCGCCCTCGAGGGCCGCGTATGCCTGGAGAGCCGCGCAGGCCCAGTCGGTGATCGCGTTCTGGTTGACTTTCCCGACCGATGCGTCGAGCGAGCGCAGCAGGACGATCGCCTCTTCGCAGATGGCGAGGGGCGCTTCGTTGGCCGTCTTGCTTGCCTTCTGCATGGCGAGTTTGCGGGCGGCTTTGTCGGCGTCGGTTTCTTTCGGCAGCGCCATGGCCGCCAGCATCGCGTCGCACCCTGCGATGTCGCGTTCGACGCAGGCCAGGAGGGCTTCCTGGTGCTTCTTCATGACGCTCTTCAGCGCCGTGTTGTCGGCGTCGAACTCGGCGTATTTCTTCTTCCCGCAGGTGAGCAGGAGCACCATGTGCCCGAGCGACGCGGCAAGGGCCCCTGAGACGGCGGAGACGCAGCCGCCGCCGGGGGCGAATGAGTCGGATGCGACGTCGTCGCAGAAGGCGCGCAGGGGTTTCGACAACATGCGGTCCATGGAAGGGCTCCTTGATATATTATATATTATTCGAAATAGAATGAAACGCCGCGGGCGGCCGCTTCCTCTCGGGCCAGATCGGTGACGATCGCGCCGCGAGGAACGCGCAGGGGCTGAAGAGCCGACTGGGCAAGGATGACGTCGTCGCGCGTGATGACGGCGCGGCCCGACGCCGGCACGGCCCGCTCGACGGCCTGCCTGGTACGGATTACCGCCGCGACGGCTTCGGCAAGACGGTCGGGATGAAACTCCCGGACGGTGCCCAGGCGAACCTGATCCCAGTAGCGGCGATAGATTTTCATGAGATGCGGATTGAGCGATGAGTCGGCGGCGGGGATCTGCCGCTCGTCGAGAAGAATCGGCAATCCCCGTTCGGCCGCAACGGCGAGCAGTCGCGATGGAAACGAGTCGCGCAGGCCGAGAGCGAATTTCGCGAGGGTGTTGAGGCTCAGCGGTGTTACGGCGACGAGGTCGAAACGGCCGAGACCGCCGATCAGTTCGTCGGCTTCGTGAGCGCAAAACGTCCGCGCCATCGGGGCGATCCGTCTCAGAAGGCCGCGGGCCTGGGCGGAAAGCGACAGGGCGACTTCCCATGGCGCAAGACCGGCGACCGCCGGAAGCTCGACGAGCGGGTCTGCCTCCGTGCCCTGCTCGGGGCAGCAGCACACGAGCAACGGCTTGAGGACCATTCCTGTTTCAATCTGATTGTGTGACATACGGCGCCTCGCGAGCATACCCCGAATGCCGGGTTCCGTCAACAGATGCGTGCGCTGATACGCTGGAAACACAGTTTATGGTGTCGGCTGAAAATGTTCGTTTCTCTGAGAAGAAGGTTGTGAATATCAGAGGAAAGTGTGATATAGTTTCCAACGATCAGGCCCGGTATATCCGGCCTGACGGATTTTTCACCACACCCCGCACGGGAGGTCCGAAATGCCGCGCACCACGTTCCGAGGTTCATGGGCGGCCCTGGTCACGCCGTTCCACAACGGTCAGATCGACCGGGATGCCGTTTTCCGTCTTCTCGATCTGCACCTCGAAGCCGGCACCGACGGCCTCGTCATCGTTGGAACCACGGGCGAATCGCCGACCCTTTCGGTCGAGGAAAAGATGCGTCTCATGGAGCTCGTCGCGGGCCGCGTTTCCGGAAAGATCGGCCTGATGCTGGGAACGGGCGGCAACAACACCGCCTCCGCCGTTGAGATGACGCGCAACGCCGAAACGCTGGGCGCCGACTCCGTGCTGGTCGTGATGCCGTATTATAACAAGCCGACGCCGGCCGGCCAGATCGCGCATTTCCAGGCCGTCGCCGCCGCTACAAGGCTGCCGGTGCTGCTATACAACGTTCCGGGACGCACGGGCATGAATATGACCGCCGCCACGGTGCTCGAGCTCGCCAGAACCCCGAACATCAAGGGAATCAAGGAGGCCTCGGGCAACGTCGAGCAGGCCATGGACATCCTGCGCGCCGCGCCGGCTGGCTTCGAGCTGCTTTCCGGCGAAGACGCCATCAACTTCCCGCTCATGGCCGTCGGGGCGTGCGGCACGATTTCCGTGACCGCCAACGTCGTCCCCAGGCTGATGAAGGAGTTCGTCGACGCGGCGCTCCGCAAAAACTGGGATGACGCGCTTCGGCGCCACTTCGAACTGCTCGATCTGCACCGGGCGATGTTCTTCGAATCCAATCCGATTCCCGTGAAGACGGCCCTCGCCCTGATGGGCCTGATCCGGGACGAATTCCGCCTCCCGCTGCTGCCCGCATCCGCCGCCACTCGCGACCGGATCGCCGCCCTCCTCGAACAGATGGAACTGCTGCCGGCCTGAACCCATGATGTTGTTTCAATTCGTCCTCGCGGTGCTGCGCGACGTCTCGCTGATCGATCTGCTCGACGTCGCGATCGTCGGCTGGGGAATTTACAAGGTTCTCCTGCTGATCGAGGGAACCCGCGCGTTCAATCTGCTCAAGGGGCTCGGGTTCATCCTGCTCCTGCTGATGTTCACGAAAGACCTCGATTTCAACACACTGAACTGGGTTCTCTCGAACACCCTCCCCACGGGCTTTCTGGCGCTCGTCGTCATCTTCCAGCCCGAACTCCGGCGCGCCCTCGAAGAAATCGGCCGCGGCTCGATCCTGAGCGAGCAGAGTTCCAACCCCGAAAACATTCCCGAGCTCGTCGAGGAACTCGCGAAGACCATCGAGAGCTGCGCGAAAAAGCGCATCGGCGCCCTGATCGTCATCGAACAGGACATCGGACTGAAAGAGTTCATCGACAAAGGCGTTCCCCTGCACAGCACGCTGACCTTCGAGCTGCTCAGCACGATCTTCCTGCCCTTCACGCCCCTGCATGACGGGGCCGTGATCATGAAGGGCGGCACCATCGAGGCCGCGAGCTGCTTCCTCCCCATCTCCCAGAACTCCGATCTTGCTCGCGAAGTCGGAACGCGGCACCGCGCCGCCGTCGGCATCACCGAGATCACCGACGCGCTCGCGCTGATCGTGAGTGAAGAGACGGGCGCGATCTCGTTCGCCAAAGGCGGAAAGCTCGTTCGCGACCTGAACGGCGAGAAGGTCCGCGATGTCCTGCGGGCCGCCCTCAAACGCGTCATAAAGGACAGGCGGCTGTTGATGCCGCTCAAGTGAAGCCATGCGAATCAATCTGAAGCTGGTTACGATCCTGCTTGCCCTTGTGCTCTGGATCTACGTGAACATCATCGTTTCACCGATGATCCGGCGAACCGTGACGACGAAGGTCGAATACCGGAACATGCCGCAGTTGATGCGCGTTCTGCCCCAGGCGGCCATGGCCGAGGTGGTTCTCACGGGGACGCGCCGCGACTTCATCATCGCCGGCCGCGATCTCGTTCAGGTCAGCGTCGATCTCTACTCGCTCCGGCCAGGCTCGGCCATGCTGCCTCTCAAGGTCACGACCCCGCCCGGCCTGACGATGGTTTCGATCAAGCCGGCCCAGATCGAAGTGACCGGGGAGCCGCTCATCCGCCGGGAATTCGATATTTCCGCCGAGATCAAAGGGCAGACGGACGAGGGCTTCCTTTCCGAAATGCCGAACCTGACGCCAAGGCGGGTGACGGTCGAAGGCTCGAAGGAGGCGATCGAGCGTATTGCCGTGGCGCAGGTCGTCGTCACTCTCAATAATGCCAGAAACTCGGTGAGCGAGAGCTGCCCCGTTCTGCTGCTGGCGACGTCAGGCGAAACCATCGAAGGCGTGAAGGTCGTTCCCGAAAAGGTCAACGTCGATATCACGGTGAAGGCGGGGTATCCGGGCAAGGTCATCCGCGTCATGCCCCAGTTCATCAACAAGCCGCCGGAGGGATACCGTCTCGAAGGCTTCGACGTCACGCCGCCGGATATCTCGATCACCGGCCCGGGGAGAATTCTCGAGCAGATGAGCGAGTTGCTGACGATGCCGATCGATCTCGCCATGATGACGTCTTCCGGCAGTATCACCGCGCTTCTCAAGCCCCCCGTCGAAACGGTCCGCGTTGCCGGCACCGGGACGGTCATCGTCGGAATCCGCCTGACGGCTTCGCAGGTCGTCCGCCAGTTCGCCGGCCTTCCGCTGACGGTGAAAAACTCGAGCAACCAGCACTGCCTGGTCTCGCCGTCGAGCTATACCCTGATCCTGCGCGGCTTCGTCGAGCAATTGGACAAGGTTTCGCGGGCAGATATGAACCTCGTTCTCGATATGCGGAAAATGGCCCCCGGCAGTTACGCCGTAGACTTGCCGTGCCCCGTCGGTGTTCCCGACAAGGTCGAAGTCGTCGAGATCCAGCCGAAAAAAGTCCAGATCGAAATCACGGAAATACAGCCCGATCCCCCGAGGCCGGAGGGCGCCCACGGAGTGGGCCAATGACCCGGTCGAGATTCCTCGTTGACTTGGGAAAACGTCGCTGGTAAGAATGAGAGCCTCATGGATGCCTATACGCAGAAACTGATCGATTCCTTCCCCCTCTCGAATAAAGAGCGGAAAGTCCAGCTCGTCGAGGAGATCGGCCGCGTGCGCAACGAAACCGCGCTGCAGTTCCTCGTGAACGCGTTCGGCGACGAACACTGGATCGTCCGGAAAACGGCCGCCGACCAGGTATTCGCGTTCGGTGACTCCGCGCTCCCGATTCTTTCGGCAGCGATCAACTCCTACAGCGAGGACATCCAGCACTGGGCGCTGCAGGTCATCGGAAGATTCGGCAACAAGGGAACTCCGGCCATCCTGCGCGCCGTGAAAAGCACGAACCATGATGTGCGCTACTTTGCCGCGATGTCGCTCGGCGAATTGCGCGAAACCATGGGGATCTCGGCCCTCATCAGGCTGCTCGGCGACGAAAAGTGGGCGGTCAGAAAGGCCGCTGCCGAGGCGCTGACGAAGTTCGGAGAAGAGATCATCCCGTCGCTCGAGCAGGTGATGAACAAGACGGCCGACGAGGACGTCCGGTTCTGGATCATCAAAAACCTGGGCCGGATGGGCCCGAAGGCCCAGAAAATCCTGCTCGAAGCCTTGCGATCGGGCGACAAACAGATGCGCTACGTCATCGCCGCCGCACTCGGCGAATCGGGCGACACGCGGGTCATCAGGGTTCTCATCGATTCGCTGGCCGACCCTGACTGGACGATCCGCAAGAGCGCGACGCAGGCGCTCGCCGACATCGGCGAGAACGCCGTCGAGCCGATGATCGAGGCCATGCAGGAGCCCAACGAGGATATCCGCGACGGCTGCCTGCTGGCGCTCGTCCGCACTGGCGATCGCGGCATGGCGCGGCTTTTCGCCTTCATCGAGGCCGTCGATGACAATCAGCGGTTCCTGGTTCGCAAGGGAATCGTGAAACTCGGTTCCCGCGTCGTCGAGCCCCTGATCCGGTTCTTCAGGAACGGGAAGCCTGAAGTGATGAGCTTCTGCGCCGCCGCTCTCGGCGAGATCGCCAGCCCGAAAGCCGTTCCTGCCCTCATCGAGGGCCTGTCGAACGAGTCGTGGAACGTTCGCCGAAGCTGCGCCTACGCCCTCACCGAAATCGGCGAAAAAGGCGTCGATCGTATCGCGGAAGCCCTCAACAGCCAGAATGACGATGTCCGCTACTGGGTGACGCGCATTCTCGAGTCGATCGGCGAGCCGGGCATGCCGTATCTGATCAAGGCGTTGAACGACAAGAGCAAGAACATCCGCTTCTTCGCCGCCAAGGCGCTCGGCGGTTCGAGCAACCCCGACGTCATCCGCGATCTGATCAAATCGCTCGCAGACCCCTCCTGGAGCGTTCGCCGCTCGGCTTCGCAGAGCATCATGCGACTCGAAAACTACGGCGTCGATCAGCTTCTGCGCGCCATGTCCTTCGACAACGAAGACATTCGCTTCTGGATAGGCCAGATCCTCGAAAAGACCGGCCGCCAGCATCTCGAAAAGATTCACGAGCATCTGCGCCTGGGCGACCGCGAGCTTCGGCTCTGCTGCTGCCAGGCGCTCGGCGTCATCGCCGATTCATCATCCGTCGACATCCTCATGGATGCCCTTCGCGATGAAAGCGACTGGGTGCGTATTTACGCCGCCATCGCGCTGGGAAACATCGGCGATGCGCGCGCCGTCGTTCCCCTGCTTCGGGGCTTGTCCGACCGCAACGCCGAAGTGCATCGCAACATCGGACGTGCGTTCCGCAAGCTGGGCAGCGGTGTCTTCGAGACGATCGCGAAGTGCGTCGAGAGCGACGAGATGGTGCTCAGGCGCAACTCGGCCATCGCGATCCGGGAGCTCGAGGAAGAGCGCGGCGTCGATCTGCTGATCATGCTGATGAGCGATGCCGAGGACAAGGTCAGGCAGTCGGCGGCCGAGGCCCTCGGCCGGTTCCCGGGCCTCAAATCGCGGACGATTCTCGGCGAAGCCCTGAACGACGCCGTCTACGCGGTGAGGACCGCGGCGATGGCCGCGATATCCGAGCACGGCCAGCCCGAGGGAATCAAGCTGCTCATGGATCACATCGCCCGCGTCAAGGAAGAACGCGAGCTGAGAACCGCCAAACGACAGCTCGTTCTGCTGGCACAGCGGATTCCCGCCAGTTTCATACCGCTGTTCGGGCACGAACAGACGGCGGTCAGGACGATGGCGGCCGAAGCGCTGGCGGGCGTGGGTTTGGCCGTGCTTCCCGTTCTGAACGAAGCCGTCGCCGCCGAGGGCGTTTCCGAAACGGTCGTCTTCTGGTGCAACAAGGTCATGAAAACCATTCGCAACCCGCAGGAGCCCCTGAGCGATGCGTGAGTCCCCGGGAACCTCGTCTGGCTCCTGTCTCGCCTGGCTGAAGCTCGCCGCCGTCTCCTGGATCGGGGACACCGTGAGGGCCGGCCTCATCAAGGAGTTCCGGACGCCCGACGCCGTTCTTGCCGCCGACAAGGCGGCGCTGAGCCGCGTGAAAGGCTGGACGCGGGATCGTCTCGAGCGGTTCGTCGCCGAACGCGATCGTCTCGTTCCCGTCTGCGACCCGGACACGATCGAGAAAAAAAACGTCCGGATGGTGACGTTTGCCGATCCCGAATACCCCCCGCTGCTGCGTGAGATTCCCGATTCACCGCTCGTCCTGTTCGTCCGCGGCCGTCTGCCCGTCGATCCCCGGCCGCACATCGCCATCGTCGGCGCCCGGAACGGCACGCAGCTCGGCTTCGACATCGCCCGCGATTTCGGTCGCGAGCTCGCCGCCGCAGGTTTCGTCGTCGTCAGTGGCCTCGCCCTCGGCGTCGACACGTTCGCCCATCTCGGGGCCCTCGAAGGCGGCGGCCGCACCGTTGCTGTGCTCGGCTCGGGGCCCGATATCACCTACCCGGCCGCGAACCGGAAAATCCGCGAGCGCATTCTCGCCGAGAACGGCGCGCTCGTCTCGGAATACCCGCCCGGCACCCCCGCCCGGCCCTGGCACTTCCCGGTCAGGAACCGCGTCATCGCCGGCATGTGCGTAGCGACCGTCGTCGTCGAGGCCACGGCCCGCAGCGGCTCGCTGATCACGGCCCGGCTCGCGGCGGAACAGGACCGCGAGGTGTTCGCGATTCCCGGCAACATCCGTTCCGCGCTCGCCGAGGGAACCCTGGCCCTGATCAAGGACGGCGCCCAGCTTGTGACGTCGCCCCACGATCTCGTCGAATACTACGCTCGCCTGCTTCCAGCGCGAGAAACGACGGCTTCCGCCGCCGAACGCGACGCGCAGGAACTGGATCTGACCCCGGAAGAAACCCGGCTGCTTTCGGCGATCGCCGGCGAACCCGTGCCGCTCGACCGGCTGCTCGCCGACGGCCGCTGGACGCGCGACCGGCTGTTTTCCCTGCTGCTTACACTCGAAATGAGAGATTTTCTGGTGAAGCTGCCGGGGAATATGTATCATGCGAAAATCAAACCCCCTCAGGGGAGGTCATAAGTGAATAAAACCAGAACACCGCTCGGCCAGCTCATGAAGTTGATGGATCTGGTCAGACGCCAGATCGAGAAGAACGACGTTCCCTCCGCAGCACCGGAGGAGGCCGCCGAGGAGATGCCGCTGATCGCCCGCCTGATGAAGCAGGGATTCCGCATGGAGGAAATCGAGACGGCCATGAAGTGGCTTTCCCTGATGAGCCTCACCGTCGCCGGGAAAGGCGTAACCGGGCTTTCCGAACCGCCCGTCGTCGAGAAACCGTCGACGGACGTTGCCGACCACGCCAAGTCAGGCGGTGTGCGCCAGTTGCACTCGTCGGAGGCGATCCGGCTCACTCCCGAAGCGCAGCAGCACTTGCTGGGCGTCCTGGAGCGCGGCGAGATCACGTCGCTCCATTTCGAGCGCGCCATCGAATATCTGTGGCGCCACGATCTGCGCGAGGTCACTCCGACCCGCCTCGAGCTGATCCTGTATATGAACGACCCCCAGGGGCAGACCCAGGCGCAGACCAGTACGACGCCGGGGACGACCGCCATGTTCAGCAGCAAGGTCAATCCGCCCGTCTTCATAAATTGATATGTATAATAACATTGGCAATATAAATTCATGAGCGCAAAACATCTCGTCATCGTCGAGTCGCCCGGAAAGATCAAGACCCTCACGAAGTTTCTCGGTCGCGAATTCATCGTCGAGGCCAGCAAGGGCCATGTGATCGACCTGCCAGATTCGAAGCTCGGGGTGGAGCCCGATCGCGGGTTCATTCCGGTGTTCCGCGTGGTTCCGGACCGCAAGGACGTCATCATCCGTCTCCGGGAAGCCGCGGAAAAGGTCGAAAACATCTACCTTGCCCCCGATCCCGACCGCGAAGGCGAGGCGATCAGCTGGCATCTGGCGAGCGCGTTGGGCATCGACCTGGCGAGCGCCTGCCGAGTGACCTTCAACGCCATCACGAAGGACGAGGTGCTGCGCTCGCTCGAGCAGCCGCGCCCCATCGATCTCAACCTCGTGAACGCCCAGCAGTCGCGACGCATTCTCGACCGCCTGGTAGGCTACAAACTGTCGCCCCTGCTCTGGAAAAAAGTCTGCCTCGGCCTGTCCGCCGGCCGGGTCCAGTCCGTCGCGGTGCTCCTGATCTGCGACCGCGAAAAGGAAATTCTCGCGTTCAACCCCGAGGAATACTGGACGATCGAGGCCGTGGTGAACACCCAGGACCGCCACCCCTTCACGGTCAAGCTGACGAAGACCGACGGGAAAAAGTCCGCCGTCGGCACCGGGGACGAAGCGAAAAAAATAGTTTTTGAAATAGAATCTGCAGGGCTGCGCGTCTCGAACGTGCTGCGCCGGTCGAGAAAGCAGACGCCCCCGCCGCCGTTCATCACCAGCACGCTCCAGCAGGATGCCGCTCAAAAATTCGGCTTCACCTCCCGGAGGACCATGTCGGTAGCCCAGCGCCTCTACGAGGGCGTTGAACTCGCCGGCGAAGGCCACGTGGGTCTCATCAGTTACATGCGAACCGACTCCGTCCGCATTTCTCCGGAAGGGCTGAGCGAGGCGCGCGAGTATATCGAGAAGAGTTTTCACGGGCGGTACGGACTCGAGAAACCCCGCGCGTTCAAGACCCGCAAAGGCGCCCAGGATGCCCACGAGGCGATTCGGCCGACCTCAGTCTGGAGAACCCCGGAAAAGATGGCGAAGAACCTTTCCGCGGAGCAGTTGAAACTCTATACGCTGATCTGGCGTCGGTTCGTCGCGTCCCAGATGGCCGAGGCGGAATACGACGTCGTGACGATCGACCTCGAAGCCGGCCGGCATCTGCTCCAGGCGTCGGGAACCACGATGACCTTCGACGGATTCACCTCGCTTTACTCCGAAGCGAAGATCGAGGATGCCGACGCACCAGCTCCGGAAGCGGGCGCTGAAGAAGACGCGGCTCGAGAGGCCAGACAGAAGCTGCCGGAAGTCACCACCGGTGAAAAAATCATGCTGGTGAAGATCGATCCGGAACAGCATTTTACGCAGCCGCCGCCGCGCTACAGCGAGTCGATGCTCATCAAGACCCTCGAAAAAGAGGGCATCGGACGGCCGAGCACCTACGCCGCCATCATCGAGACGATCCAGCAGCGCGGATACGTGAAGAAGGTCGAGGGCCGCTTCCGCCCGTCGGACGCCGCGTTCCTCGCGACGGAACTGCTCGTGTCGAAGTTCGGCGACATCATCAATCCGAAATTCACCGCCGCCATGGAAGCCAACCTCGACGAGGTGGAAGACGGCCGGAAAGACTGGGTTCGTCTGCTGAGCGAATTCTACGGGCCGTTCATCAACGATCTGAAAAAGGCCGAGACCGAGCTCCAGCGCATTCAATACGAAACCGACTGCACCTGCCCGACCTGCGGTAAGGTCATGATCGTGAAACTCGGCCGGACGGGCAAATTCCTTTCCTGCTCCGGGTATCCCGAATGCAAATCCACCGAGAACATCCCCGACGAGATGCTGCTCTTCGCGAGCGGGCAGGTCCAGGGCAAGCTCCAGCTGCGCGAGACACTCGACAAGCTCAAGGCTGAAGCCGGCCCCGATCTCGTGCCGACCGACCAGGTCTGCGAAGCGTGCGGCTCGCCGATGGTGATTCGGAACGGCCGGTTCGGCCGGTTCATGGCCTGTTCGAAATACCCCGAGTGCAAGACGACGAAACGAATTCAGCAGGAGATCGGCGTCGCCTGCCCGCTCGACGGGTGCGACGGGAAAGTCGTCGTGAAGAAGGCGAAGGGCGGCCGCCGCACGTTTTACGGCTGTTCCAACTACCCGACCTGCATGCTGACCACCTGGTCGAAGCCGACGGGCGACCTCTGCCCCGAATGCAAATCGCCGCTGGTCTGGCATACCACGAAAAAGATGGGCACGTTCATCAAGTGCTCGAAGAAAGGGTGCGACTTCAGGCGCATCCCCGATAAGGACGAGGGAGGACCCGGTGGCCAGGAAGAATGACCATCCGAATGTGACCGTGATCGGCGCCGGCCTGGCCGGTGTCGAGGCGACGTTCCAGCTCATTCGGCGCGGGGTGCGCGTCAAGCTCGTCGAGATGCGGCCGAAGGTCCCCACGGGCGCGCATTCGACGGACCTTCTCGCCGAACTCGTCTGCAGCAACTCGATCGGTAGCAACCTTCCCGACCGGGCCTCGGGCCTGCTCAAGGAGGAGCTGCGCGCGCTGAGCAGTTACATTCTCGACGTGGCCTACAAATACCGGGTGCCGGCCGGAAACGCGCTGGCGGTCGATCGCGAGGCCTTCGCCCGCGAAATCACCCGCTATATGACCGGCCACAGCCACGTCGAGTTCGTCAACGACGAAGCCGCCGAGTTCCCCGACGAGGGAATCGTGATTCTCGCCACCGGTCCCCTGACGTCGACGAAAATGCTGTCCTGGCTGACGAAGACGTTCGGGGCCGACAAGCTCGCCTTCTTCGACGCGATCGCCCCGGTCGTCTCCTCGGAAAGCGTTGACATGAGCTGCGCTTTCGTCGCGAACCGGTACGGCGACGGCGAGGAGCAGGGCGATTACATCAACTGCCCCATGAACAAGGCGGAATACGAGGAGTTCGTGAAACAGCTGCTCGCCGCCGAGCGCACGCCGCTCCCCGAGTTCGAGAAGGAGGCGAGACGCCAGTTCTTCAGCGGCTGCCAGCCCGTCGAGGAGATCGCCTCGACCGGACCGGATTCGCTGCGATTCGGGCCGATGAAACCGGTTGGGTTCATCGATCCCCGTACCGGCCGCCGCCCGTGGGCCCTCGTGCAGCTTCGCCAGGACAACCTTCTCGGCAGCATGTACAACATCGTCGGCTTCCAGACGAATCTCAAACACGGCGAGCAGGAGCGAGTCTTCCGGCTGATTCCGGCCCTGAAAAATGCGGTTTTCACCCGCCTCGGCCAGATGCATCGCAACAGCTATTTATTCTCGCCCGCGTTTCTCACCCCGACGCTTCAGGTGAAAGACCACCCCGACTGGTTCGTCGCTGGCCAGATCTGCGGCGTCGAAGGCTACACCGAATCCACGGGCATGGGCCTGCTGGCCGGCCTGAACGCCGCCCGTATCTGTCTCAAGAAGCAACCTGTCGTGCCGCCCCCCCAGACGATGCTGGGCGCCCTCGTCAATTATGTCACCTTCAAAGGCCACAAACCCAAGGACTTCGCCCCCATGAACGCCAACTTTGGCCTGCTGACCGGATCCGGCCCGACCGTGAAAGGCGAAACCGCCGAACACCGCCGTGCCGCCGCCATCGTCGAAGCCCGCCGCGCCTTCAAGGCCTTCGTCGGCGACCTCTGACGGGCAGAAGAACCGGGGCGCTGCCAGGTCTCGCACGCAGGCGAGAAAATCCCAAAACAAAAGCCCCGAAGCACCAGGTGCTTCGGGGCTTTTCACGACGGTGTCGTTTACCAGAGTTCTGTTGCGGATGGCAGGGTGAACACGTGGATTCGGGCCTGGTCAGACGTTTTTCCGTTTTCAAGAATGACCAGTTTGTTATTGTTCGAAATCACGGAAATCGGTGTGTCGAACTTGCCGAGGGCACTGCCTGCAGCTCCGATATCCGCCTGGTGAACTCCCGAATTGTCCCAGATCTGAATCTTGTTTCCGGTGGGGTCGGTCGTGATGAAATACGAGCCGTATGCAGTGATGTCCGAGGGGTGGCTGGCGTTCCATGAACGGGTGAAACTGAGATTTGCAGTGCATACGACAATCCGTTGGGTGTTACGATCCGCCACGTAGACAGAACTGTTCAGGACGCGTATTCCGGATGGACCATTGAAGGCTGTGCCGTTTGGATTTGTGATGATATTGGCAGCCACTCCCGTATTCATATCGAGACGTTCGATCAGATTTGCTGCCGGATCACAAATATACAGGTTCGTTCCATTCGTCGTGATCGCAGAAGGAGAGGTATAGAGCGCATTGCCAATGGCAGGAACTCCCTGGCCTCCGAACTGGCTTGTCGGCGCGAATGTTGCATCATCCCATGTCTGAATGCGTGGTGCTCCCAAGGGGAAACCTTCCAGCGTGTAGATCGTGTTTCCGTATTTCGTAACTCCCACTAACGCCGTGAAGGAGCCCGGATCAGTACCAAGTTCGCCAATGGCGTTTTCCAGGGTGAAATTCGCCGTGAATTTCTTGAGTTTGGAGTTGCCCGAGTCGGTGACGAAATAGCTGGAACCGTCCAGGATGATGGCTGAGGGGCTCGAAAGCTGGGAGTCCGCCGTTCCATGACTGAGGTAGGTTTCCGCGTTCCAGACCACGAACGTGAACGTGGCGGCGTTCGAACTGCCCAGGAGGTCGGTTGCTTCAACCATCAGGTTATAGGTGCCGGGATCGAGATACTGTGACGGAATTGCCGATACGCCGGCGTAAGTGGTCTGCGAAATGCCCGTTCCGGTAAGGATGCACGAAAGCCGGTTTGCCGCCAGGCTCCCGTCTTCCGCATCGTTTGCAGAGGCTGTCAGGTTGATGGCCACGCTGCTGCTTGCCAGCAGAATCCGATTGCCGCCCGGCGTGGTTGCGTATTGTGGATACCCAATTGTCATATTGGGAACGGGAAGGTTGTTGATCAGCAACGAACGGGTTGCGATGGCAGATACCCCGCAGGAATCGATGACCCGGGCGGTGATGTTGTGGTACCCGCTCTGTGGGCGGGATGTCGTGAGGGTGTGCGTCTTTGGCCACGGGCCGACCAGCGTCGTATTCCCGAGGTCGGTTCCCGTGGTTGCGTCTCGCCAAACGATGCTGAGCGCCTCTCCGGAATCCTCATCGCCGATACTTGCCGTGAGGGTGAACTGTTCCACCGTGTTGTACCGGGTTCCGCTTGCCGGATCGGGGTCGATGGTGACGGTCGGCGTGGCATTGATGTAGAGCGAGCGGGTTCGGGAACCCGTCGCATTCAGCGAGTCGACCGCGAACAGTCTGATCGTGTAGGTTCCGGGAGTGGCCGGCTGGAGGGCAAAGGAGGCCGTTCCCGTCGGGTCGTGATTGAAGCCTCCCGGCCCGGTGATGCTCCAGTTGAGACTTGCCGTGGCGACATACCCGCCGTCCTCCACATCCGTCGCATATCCGCTGAAGGGGACGGTTTGCCCCGAGAAATACCAAGTCGTTCCCGCCGGCGGATTGGTCAGCGTGACGGTCGGCGCGGTATTTGCCCCGACCGCGAAAGCGACCGACGTGGAAGACGAAGCGCCGAACGAGTCGGTGGTGGTCATCGTGACGACATGATTGCCGGCTGCAAGATCGCGATAATTCGAAACGGTTTGCGTCGTTCCGAACGTCGTCGTTGCGTTCAGGGCAACCGAATAATCCTCCCATGCGTAGGTGAATGTCTGCCCTTCGGGATCGGTAGCGCCGCCCGTGAAGGTGACGGCTTCGCTTGCAAGATAATTGGGTTTGCTGGGGCTCCTGGTGATGGTGAGATTCTGCGGCGCGGAATTCGTTGCGATGCCGATGATGATGCTGGAAGAAGCGACGGCATCGAAGGTATCCATCGCCGTCAGCGTGATGGTATGACTGCCCGGAACGAAATCGCGGTAATTCGTGACGGTTTCCCCCGTTCCGAGCGTCGCCGTGGCATTGTGCATGTGGGAATAATCGTACCAGGTATAACTGATCGCCTGGCCTTCCGTGTCGGTTGCGCTGCCGGTGAAGCTTATGGCTGCACTCGCCAGGAAGCTCGTTCCGGGAGGGGCGATCGTGATGTCGAGACTATGCGGCGCTGCGTTCGGGGCGATTTCTATGACGATGCTCGCGGAGGAAACGCCGTTGCGCGTGTCGGCAGCGGCGAGGGTGACCGTGTGGCTGCCGGCGGCAAAATCTTTATACGCGGATATGGTTTGCCCCGTTCCGAGCGTCGATGTCGCATTCAGGATGAAAGAGTAATCGTACCATTTATAGCTGATAGTATCGTTTTCAGGGTCGCTTGCACTCGCCGAGAGCGTGATTGCCGTGCTGGCCAGGAATGAAACCTGATTTGGGCTTTTCGAGATCCCCAGGCTTTGCGGCGGATAGTTGATTTTAAACGGAACGGATTTCACGCAACCGAGCCCTTCGGATGACGTTGCCGTCAGCCAGATGGTGTAATTGCCGGGGGTCGAAAGGCTCAGGTAGAAATTGTTCGTCCGGGAGGCGATTTCTGACGTGGACCCGCCGGGATAGGTGAGAAGCCAGTGGTAATACGACGTGGAAAGGACGGAGTTGTCGGCGAGTTTCACCTGGCCGGTGAACTGAACGCTTCCCGCGGGGAATATCTCGTTCGTCGTCGGTCGCGTAATCGTGGCTGTCGGTGAAGCGGGGGCCGGAATCACGCTGAACGTCCGGGTTTTCGTCGTCGAGTCGCCCGCCGTGTCTGTAACCGTCAGCGAAACGATGACCGAGGTCGTGGCCGTCACGGCCGGGGTCGTCCAGTCGGTGATGCTCTGGGCTGTGGTGCTGAGCGAACCGCTTGGGACGGACCAGAGATACGTTGCGGCCGAGATATTGCCGTCCGGATCGGTAGCGCTTGCCACCAATGCGTAGGCAATGCCTCCGGTCAGCGTTGAGCTGTCGGCGACGATATCGACGACCGGTTTCTGGTTCGCAACGGGCATATAGCCGACGGTCAGCGTCGTGCGCGCGAAAAGACCGCCTGCGTCGATGGCCTTGAAGGTGATCGTGGCGCTGCCGGTTCCCGAGGACGGGGCGGTCCATGTGGCCTGCAACCCGCTGGTGGTGGTGGAAAGACTGCCGGACGAGGATTCCCACTGGTAGGTCATGGAGTCGTTTTCAGGGTCCCGCGCAGTCGCCGTGAAGGTAATCGTGACGCCGTTATTCACGACGAGGCTCGAGGCCGCGAGCGTGACGGTGGGAGGCGTGTTCGTGGAGCCGGCAGGCGGGACGGCGGTTTCCAGCACCGGGGGAGTGGTGCTCACGAACTGGGCGGGCATCTGGACTTGGGTGCGGCCGGCGACGTCTACCGTGATGGTCGCCGTCTCGTCGGCGGGGAGAACCGGTGATTCGTATTCTCCGTTTCCGATGTAGGTGAACGTTTCACCCCACACTCTGATGGTTGCCGAAGCGATCGTCGAAGAGGTGCCTCCGTCGTTGACGCGGATTCGAACCTTGCGGTCGGCGAGTTTCACCTGCAGATTGCCGGTGTCTTTGGCCGGTTGCGTGGAAGTGACATCGACGTTGAACGAACGCACCTTGTAAATTGTGGAGCCGCTTCCCGTCAGCTTGACAATGACATTGTGCTGTTCGAAAGTGACGGGAGAAAGGGTGAATTTTCCGTTCGAGTTCGAGTAGGTGGCGATCTGCGGATACTTTTCGAGGAACACGTAGGCGCGAGTGAGATTGACCGCCGAAACGACAGAGGCGTCGACCTCCCGCACGGCACCGCCGCCCACAGGGGCCTGAACGGTCCCGGAAATGGAACCGTAGCTTCCCGGCCCGGTGACGAGCGGGTCGTCGCCGCTGCCGCTACAGCCGAAAATGGCGAGCGCCGCCAGTATAATTCCGAGAAATATATAAACTCCGGAAATGCGGTGCCGACTGACCATACTGCCCCCCCCGAAAAAATGTGATTTTCGCTATTATGATGTGTGCGGTACGCCGCTGTCAATCGGCTCCGATCATTTCATGTTCGCCCCAGACGGGAAAGCGAGGCGACGATGGCCGGTCGCTGCATCAGGTTATCGAGTATGAGCGCTGCAAGCCCTTGGCCTGACAGTCTTGCCAGGCGCTCGCCGCAGGGGCCTACCGTCCGGTCCAGCGCGTCGAGACCTCGGGAGAGATCGTCTCTGGTGGCAGCCTTGCGATCGGACTGGACGCCGGCGGCTCGCACGTAGAGATCGGCCATGGCGACATACAGCACTGGGATCGCCGAGCCCTTCAGAGCGCCGATGTCGAGCCAGTTATCGCCGTCCAGGATTTGCTCCACGCGGTCCGTGAGCTCTTCCTCCATGGAAACGCCGATCTCGTCGAGTTCGATTGCCGAAAGAGCCGAGACGCTGAGATATCGCTCGCCCAGTTCGGAAAATTTCACCGAGCCCCAGTTCCAGCCGAGGCGGGCGATGTCGGCGATCAGGGAAACGGTCGCCGAAAAACTGCCGACCCGGACGTCGCTGTCGAGGTTGCGCTCGAGAGCCTGGAAAACGATCGCGCGAATCAGGCGGGCCTTCTGCGTTTCATCGGGTTGTTCCTCCCGTCTGATCAACTCGATTCGCTCACGTAACGGCACGCAGGGGTGTCCGGAAGCGGCTTGCCCGGCCCAGTCCTGGATTCTCTGCCAGATGCAGAAGCATTTTCGGCCGATATCGAAGTCGCTCGAATCGAGAATGGTCTCGATTTCCGCGAACAGAAGTTCCGATTGATCCTGATCGATGGTCAGGCCCGGTTTCAGGGTGAGGGGGGCAGATTGTTCCATGTCGGTCCTCCGAAAGAGAAGTGGTGCTGGACGGTATCATACACCTCATTTCATGAAGAGGGAAAATCGGCTGTCAGCTGACGGATTCGCACAAGCGGAATCAGAAGAGCGTTATTTTTGAACGCGACGGGAAGAGTGATCGTCTTTGACCAGAGAGAAGAGAAAATGGTATGCTGATCGCAATCCGGTTGGATGAGGGGATGCGGGCATTGTCGGAAAAATTGACAGATGCATGTGATGTGTTGCGGCTGAGTCGTGAAATAGTGACGGATATATGAACACGCAGGTCGTCATCCTGACGCGCGATCCGATCTACTCGGTCTTTCTCGAGATGACGGTTCGCGAATACGGCTTTACGCCCCGCCTCGCCGCCGTCATGGAAAAAGTCGAGGAACTGTCGACCCTTGCCCCGACCGTGGCATGGATCATCGACCTCGACAATCAGACCTCGACCGTCGAGCAGGTCGCAAAAAAGGCGAGAAAGCTTGCACCGGACGTGAAACTCGTTTTCATGAGTTCCGCGTTCACCCGCGAACTCGCGAAAGAGTGCATCGCACAACAGGCCCTGGGCTTGCTGGTGAAGCCGATAGCCATTGCCAGGCTGGTCGAAATGCTCAGCCTCCTTCGGCAGGAAATCACCCTGACCGAGTCGAACCAGGTGCTTCCGAAAAACGAGGAAGACGCCAAGCAGGAAGAACTCGAAACGGGCGTTCCGGTGGAACACCCGTTTCTTCGCTACTCGAATTTGAAGTGTCCGGTTTGCTTTCGCCCGTTCCGGACGACGCGGTTCAAACTCTGGACCGTGCCGGTATCCGATACCGATACCGATTTCTGCCCCATCTGCAACGAATCCGTCCATCCCGAACTGTATACCGTTGTGGTGTGTCCCTCCTGTTATTTTGCGCACTATATCGGGAAGTTCGAGGAAACCCGTGTCATTCCCGAACGGGCGAGGACGTTCCTCTCGCCGGTCGGCATCGAGGAACGCAAAAAAATCGCGTTCAAGCTCGAAAGCTTCTGCGGAGAACGGACGCTTCTGCACGGCATCAAAAGCTTCGAACTTGCGGCGCACGACGCCGAGCAGCTGAAGATGCCCGGCTGGGTGAAACTGGCCGGCGAGTTCTACCTGAAATGCTCGTGGCTGTGCAGACGGATGGGACATGGGCTCCACGAAAAGCAGGCTCAGGAAAAGGCTCTCGATTTCTTCATCAGGGCATACAAACCGTATCGGGCCGACGGAGGAAAATATCCGGGGCCGATGATCATCCAGAGCCGTATGGAGCCTGGTCTGGAGCCTCTTCCCGAACGCGGCATCGTCGTCACAGGGTTTCTCATCGGCGAACTGGCGCGGCGGCTCGGCAACCTGCGCATGGCCCGCGAGTATTTCGACGAGGTGCTGGAACTCCCCTTCCTGAACAAGTTCACCTCGCTCGTCACCCACGTGAACCACGTGGCCCGCCTCCTGAAAGAAACGGAACAGGCCCTTCTCAACCCCCAGAACCCCTGACCCTGCCTTCCGCCTCCCCGGGCATTTTCATTCGCGTCACCTGCGGATTGGTTCTCAAAACAAAGCGCCCGCCGTTTCCGGCGGGCGCTTTCCTATAGCTGTTGTTATTCTTCGGCGGCTTCTTCGCCCTTGCGGCCGTATTCCTTGATGACCTGCTCGGTCACGTTGGCCGGCACTTCTTCGTAATGGTCGAACTTCATCGTGAACTCAGCGCGCGACTGGGTCATCGACTTGAGGTCGGTCGCGTATTTGTACATCTCGGCCAGCGGAACGGAAGCCTTGACCTGCTGCAGCCCGCCCATCGGTTCCATACCGAGAATGCGGCCGCGGCGGGAGTTCAGGTCGCCGATGACGCTGCCCATGAACTCGTCCGGGGTGAAGACGCAGACTTCGTAGATCGGCTCGAGCAGAATCGGCTTGGCCTGAGCCATGCCGGTTTTGAACGCGATCGTGGCGGCCAGTTTGAACGCCAGTTCGGAAGAGTCGACGTCGTGGTAGGAGCCGAAGTGGAGGGTGGCCTTGAAATCGATCACCGGGAATCCTGCGAGAACGCCGCGTTTGCGGGCTTCCTGAAGACCTTTTTCGACGGCCGGAATGAAGTTGCGGGGAACGACGCCGCCGACGATGGCATCGACGAACTCGAAGTCCTTGCCCGGATTCGGCTCGAACGCAATCGTGACGTCGCCATACTGGCCGCGGCCGCCGGATTGCTTCTTGTGCTTCCCCTGAACGTCCGCCTTGCCCTTGATCGTCTCGCGGAACGGGATGCGGGGCTTGCTGATCTCGACGTCGACGTTCCAGCGGCTCTTGAGGCGGCTGATCGCCACGTCGATGTGGGTGTCGCCGAGGCCGGAGATCAGGCCTTGGCTCATCTCGGCGTCGAATTCGTATTTCAGGACGCCGTCGTCGTTGCACAGCGTGTGGAGGCCGGTTCCCATCTTTTCCTGATCGTTCTTCGTCTTGGGGGCGATCGCGTAGGTCAACTTGGGCTCGGGAAGGGCCGGGAGCTGGAACACGACATTGTAGCTCTTGTCGCAGAGCGTGTCTCCGCGCACGGAGACCTTCGGCTTCACCAACATCGCGATGTCGCCGGCAACGACGGCGTCGAGGTCGATCCGGTTCTTGCCGCGCATCGTGTAGAAGGAGCTGAAACGTTCGGTGTTCTCGCGGAGCGGGTTGTAGTAATCGGTTCCGGATGTCATCGTGCCGCTGATGACCCGCAGAAAGATCATGTCGCCGGCCTGCTCGTTGACCTTCTTGAAGATGAAGCTTGCGAAGGGACCGTCCGCCTTCGGTTCAACCTTGACCTTCGTGTCGGTGCCGGCCGTGACGGCTTCGACGGCGCCGCGATCGACGGGAGAGGGCATGCAGTTCGCCATGAAATCGAGAACCTGGTCGCCGCCGAGGTTCTTGAGGGCCATGCCGCAGATGAGGGGCTTGATCTTGTTCGCCGCGAGGCCGAGCTTGAGGGCGCGCCGCAGTTCGTCGTTCGAGATCGTCTGACCGTCGAAGAACTTGTTCAGCAGCTCGTCGTCGCACTCGACGATCGATTCGATCATGCTCTCGCGCATCTTGGCGGCCATGTCGGCCATGTCGGCAGGGATGTCCTTGGTTTCGACCTTCTTGCCGGTGTCGTCGGTATAGGCGTAGGCCTTCATCTCGATCAGGTCGATGACGCCCTTCAGGTTCGTTGCGGTGCCCCAGGGCAGCTGGATCGGGATGATCTTGGCGTCGAACGCCTTCAAATCGTCGATCAGCTTCGCGACGTTGATGTTTTCCTTGTCGAGCTTGCTCAGGTAGACGGCGCGGGGAACGTTGTAGTCGTTCAGGATCTTCCAGTTCTTTTCGGTTCCGACTTCGATGCCGGAGCTGGCATTGATCACGACGATCGCGGCATCCATCGCCGGAAGAACCTTGTACACTTCGCCGAGGAAGTCATCGAAGCCGGGGGTGTCGAGAATGTTGATCTTGACGTCTTTCCACTCGAGGCAGGCCAGGGACGTTCCCACGGTGGTCTTGCGCTTCAGCTCTTCGGGGTCGTAGTTCATCACGGACGAACCGTCGTCGACCTTGCCGATGCGCGAGTTGGCGCCGGTGTGGAACAGCAGCGCCTCGGTCAGGGACGTCTTGCCGGCTCCGCCGTGGGAGACGAGCCCGATATTGCGGATCTTGTCGGGGGTATACAGCTTCATTGAGTGCTCTCCTCGGAACATTATTCGCCCGCAAAAGGATCAAAGGGCGAGTGTTTCACGTATGTATACAGGAATCGGGCGACAAATGCAACGTGAAAACTTCTTCCCCAGCAATTCTCAGTGAGCGGTCTGGTACGGTTTTCCGAAGGGTTTTCGTCGGGATAACCAAGGTTAACCGCTTTCGATGCGGAGTTGAGGACCTCGCCCCAGGAAACTGTTGAGCAGAGTGGTCCAGTCAGGCCACAATGCCAGCCTGATCGCCCATCGGATATGATCGATAAACTCTCGCACCGCACCCTTCCATGATTTTGCCTCGTTGTAGA
>Ga0208197_1001065_pt1 | contig 30197 bp, 40 predicted proteins | sample AD_JPNNA4_MetaG_FD_184444 | JGI IMG/M metagenome (GOLD analysis project Ga0208197, IMG submission 184444) | Active sludge microbial communities of municipal wastewater-treating anaerobic digesters from Japan - AD_JPNNA4_MetaG (SPAdes) (version 2) | ecosystem: Engineered > Bioreactor > Anaerobic...
TCCGCCATTTTTTACAACCGAATCACGCGCGCCCTTAGCTCAGTTGGATAGAGCGTTGGACTACGAATCCAAAGGTCCTAGGTTCGAGCCCTAGAGGGCGCGCCATTTAAAATCAAGGGGTTACAAGCCGAAGATAGGGTTTGTGACCCCTTTTTTTAGGCGATTGTGCTAAATTTGTGCTAACTTCCTTCTCCACATCCCTATCGATGGCCTCTATGCCAGGCCTGAGGCTCTCAGGATAGTGATGGGCGTACCGCATGATCATCGAGGTGTCGCGCCATCGACCGAGTTTCTGGACTGAGTAGAGATCCACCCCTGCCTGCACGAGCCTTGTGGCAAAGGTATGTCTCAGATCATGGAAGCGGAAGTTCTCGATCCCTGCCCTCTTTAGCGCCTTGTAGAAGGCCCTCAGAAGGTTTCGGTTGTCCATCCTGGTGCAATTCTCACTTGGAAACACATAACCACGCATCCCAGAATCCGTGGCCCGTTTCCCGAGGAGCTGCAGAGTTGTCCGGTTGAGCGGCAACGTGTCGACGCCCTGGTTCTTCTGCTCCAGGATCGTCAGCGTCCTCCTCGTCAAGTCGATCTGGGACCACTTCAGATCCAGAATCTCGCTCTGCCGCAGGCCCGTGTTGATGGCAAAGACGATGATATCCTGGAGCCAGGCAGACGATACCTTCACGAGCTTTTCCTCGTCCTCGTGGGTCAGCCACCGCTCAATGAAATTGCGGACTTTTTCCTTGGTCACCCGCTTGACGGGGTTGTCCTTGACCCACTCCCACTCGCGGATGGCGATTTCATAGGCATGACTCATCAGGGTCAGTTCCATGTTCACCGTTCGAGGTGAGGCACCCTCTTTTCGCCTATGCGCTTTGTAGGCGGAGAGCATCCTCGGATTCACATCGGTTACCCGATAAAAGCCGAAGAACGGCACGAGCTTTTTTGCACTACTGCAGTCACGTTTGTAGGTACTGGCCGCCTTGTTCCTCTCGGCGTAGTCAACCAAGTATTTCTCGATCAGTTCTTTGAAGGTGTAATCCTGCCCCGGAAGTCGCTCGAACCATTTCCCTTCCGCGACCTGCCCTTTTATCTTGTCAAAGATTCGTTTTGCGAGTTCTTCGTCATCGGTCTCTGTTGACCGCCTGACCTGCTTGCCCGTGTTCGGGTCAATAAACCTCATCCACCAGACCGAGCCCCTTAAATACAGTCCCATGTCAGACCTCCTTCCCGGAGCCCTTGACTTGGTCTGATTTCCCGTGGGAAGAAGTATAACCTTCCCCTTTGACCTGGTCAATGGCCTTGGAGATCATCCGGTCGATGTCTGTGATGGGATTTCTTCTTTTTCTTGATCTGCGGGTTCTGGGGGGCTCTAGGGCGGGTTCTGTAGTAGGGGTAGAACTCTCATGCCCCTGTTTCTCGTCCTGGCTATTCTCCGTCTTGGCCACCTTGTGCCGCTCCATCCAGACATCTACATCTTCCCGCTTGAACCGGATCAGGCGCCCGACCTTGTAGTGGGGGATCTCCTGGACCCTGGCGTAGAGGGTCTTGGGCTTGATGCCGAGGTAAATGGCAAGCTCATGGATATTAAGAAAACGATCCGTTGAAACCATCCATCCTGCTCCGTCTAATCACTTAAACGGGCGGATCGGCAACAGTCATGCCGAAAAAAGAGACGAGCAGAAATAAAATATAAGAACATGATATAATTAAGATTATTAAAATCGCATCCCACCGTGAAGTATCTTTTCATAGCAAAGCTTTAAAAATATTGTATTAAATTAGATATTATATTATTATATATAATAATGTGACTTTTTAGGGGAGATACTATGAAAGAGAAAAGTGATGCAGCTGCTGTACAGAATAAAAAAAAATTAATACTACCTCCTGGGCTCAGCATGAAGCTCTCTTCATTTATCTCTCATTACAAAGTATCACGCGGTGGACCCGTCATGATCGTGGGGGACACGGGTGTAGGTAAATCGCTTTTTCTTCAAATTTATGAATGCTTGTGGAAAGAAGAAAGAAAAGACGGTTCAGCAGTTTGGGCGAATTGCGCGCACTTTGGAGGGTCTGCCAGCGACCCCAATATCGCTCGTTCCGAATTGTTTGGATACGATCCGTCCCTGCTTGGTAAGACTGGTCGACCTGGATATCAAACAAAAATCAAACCGGGACTTATAGACAAAGCCAATAACGGCTTGCTTATTTTAGAGGAAATTGGCGAGCTTCCCCCTGAAGTGCAGGCAATGTTATTGACCTTCGTTGAGACAGGCTACTATCGAGCCGTGGGGTCGGATAGCGATAAAAGGGCGATTGTCAGGATCGTTGGATCCACTAATCGGGAGTCAGCCCTCAGGGACGACTTCCGATATCGTTTTTTCCCTTTTTATGTTCCCCCGGTTTATCAGAGAAGAAAAGATGTCTTGTACTACATAGCCGCTACAGACCAAGAATTGCTCAAGACACTCACGCCTTGGGAAGTTCTTATACTTCTTGGCTATAACTGGCCGGGTAATGTTCGTGAGATTGAGCGAGTCTGCCAGCTCCTGGAAAGGCGGAGAAAATTACTATACTGCGATCCTCAAATTGATGACCCAGATATATTTGCACCGGAGGACCATGACCCTCTTGATCGGCTAATGTTAATTGAGAAGATGGATACAGCCCTTGATGCTATGCAAGTCATGAAGCTACGGGAAGATCTGAAAGCAAAAGGAGTTGATGTTGAGCTTTTGGAACATGTCCTCCAAAGATATGGCGTAGGAATTGATGACAAGTACTCATCATCAAAACATCCATTCTCAGATTATGATCCGACTAAATCAAAACGGTCACCGGAAATGGAAAAGTTGGAACGTGTCCTTCTTAAAAAATATAAAGGAATTGATGACAAGCATCCACCATCAAGACATCCATTTGAAGATAATTATTTAAAGCGGGAATCCACATTGGAAAAACGGTTTCACCTGAAGACCATGCGTGACTATTCTCCGTTTGATCAAGCATATTTAGGTTATCGGTACTTCTGTTCCCTCTTCTTTCAGAATCCTGAAGGGAACTCGAGCGTATTTGATATGGAAGCGCCCACGGACAATGATGCAGTCTATTCAAATGAGCTAGGTAAGCATGCCAAAGCACTTCAAGCACTACGAGTGCAAATTTTTGAATATCGAAGTGGGATCAAACTGCCACAAGGAAAGCAGATCCCCATTCGCAACGATGAAAGAAAATCGTTTTTCAACAACCTAGCCGACGAGCATCCAGACAATAAGTTTCTAGTTAGCATTACTGGTCGTAATGTAAGAGAGGAGAAACCCGAGAAAGTAGAACTCGACATCTATTCCATACCCTACAAGGAATTCATGACGCACTATCATAAAAAACTAATCGAACGTTATGGAGGAAACGTGGCCGAAGCTGCCAGAAAGACCCAAGTGAAATATCAGACCCTGCAAAGCAGGCTTAGAGAATACAAGTTTCAGTAGATATCATATATAATATTTCTATTATTAAATATAGTATATTTAACTAGAAAAGTAGCCATTTTTGACTTCACCAATAAGACACCTAATTTAAAATATAGTTTTTAAATTCAAGCGGTTGGACGTTAAATCCAGCCGCTTTTTTATTGTGGCATATGTCTTGGATTATACGATGGAAAAAAGAAAGGAGGACCTCATGAACTGATGACAATGGCAATGACCATGACAAGCTGGGCCGATCGAGTAGGCGACAAGAAGCCGAGCGACGGCAGAAAGAGTGAGGAAAAGCCCAAGCCCATCGTGTGCCCGGTGATGCTGGACTTCTTGAAGAGCCGCGGCACGCACCAAGGTTACGGGCTTTTCGAGGGCATACCGGAAGCGGTCGAGTTCTCCCGCAAGATTACACGAAACCAGATGAAGCGCCTGAAGGATGGAAAGGTTCCGGCAGCCTTCTGGGACTTTCTGAAAAAGATGAAACTCATTCCGTGGAAAGAAGCCATGCCCAACGGGGGTATGACCATTGGAGCTCTGGCCTGCCACCTTCAGGATCCCGCACGGGTCTATCCGTCAGAGGGGGCACGTTCCACGGCACATAGCCTCGCACGCATCATGCTGAAGTCTGGACACCCCGATCTCACCGATAGGTGCTTCGCAGTGGGAATTTGGCGTAGTTGGGAGCGGCACTGGCTGTACCGGAGAGCATCATGCTGAGCAGGACCCTGAACATCTTCATTCTCGCTACGAAAAGGAGGTGATGCCTATGAACGAATAGACTGATACAGCACAAAGACGTTGGCGGCTTGGTTGGACCGGTCCCGGAAACGGGGTCGGTCTTTTTTTTCCAAAACATCTTAATACAAATTCAATGAGGGAAAATATGACTGAACAAAATGATGACAGGATCCAGGCAGAGTCCATTGAAACCAAAACAACCGCGAAAGAAGTAGAAGTGATGGAGAATCCCTTGGGCGGGTCGCTGAATTTGGAGCAGATGAGGCTCAGCGGTGACCATACAGGAACGTCCGGTTACGGCATTATGAAAGCCAGTTCTCCGATGCCTTGGAAGAATTCCTTGGCAATGGTCGGCTGGCAAAACCTGTGTAAACGGAAGGACCTTGACCCCAAGGACACGCTCCTCAAGGGCATCAAGCCCTTGGAGCAGAACTTCATCGATTACAACAGCTTTAAGCACCTGTTCGGCCGTTACGACGCCGAGTGGGCGATTTCCATTGGCAAATATTTAAACCTCATGAAAACGATGGCTAAGCGTGCCGGGTTCCTGTGGGAACCGTGGGCGGCAGAGAACCTGTCGTTCATCGGTGACCGGACCAGGGTCAAGTTCATGAACCTGGCGAGACGGACCGATTGTCATTCGTTTTCCTTTCTTGGTGTGGAGCGACTCGAACATCTCTGCAGAGTCATTCCGTTCTCCAAAGATTCCGACCCGATCGGCGATTTTCTCCGGCGGCACGGAATCACCTTCGATCCGACGAAGGAGTTTGACTTGGACAAGTTCAAAACCGACGTCGATGCCGCCCTGAACAGCGAGAAATTGCTGGAACAGGGCATTGTTGTTGACTTTCCCCTTGTTCGGGATCTCACGCTCGGTAAGGTGAAATTCGACAAGGCACTCATCAACAAGGTGAAAACCGTCAAGGATCACGGCGGAAACGTCAAGTCCTATTTCGAAACCCTGTCGGTGAACAAGGGCAGTGATTCAACGGAGAAGAACGATGAGCTGGCCATGCAGGACTTCAACAACCTGTCCAACCGGCTCATCCAGACCATCGACCAGATCATCGGCAACGAAGAGCTGGTGGATGAGGTAGACACGAAGACCCTGCTCGATCTTCTTGCAAAGCTCGAGGCTCTTCGTAAGGTGACTGGCTCCGACCTGAAACCCCAGGTTGCCCAGGCATAACCCATTAAACCCTTAAGATGGCCCCCCATTGCCCACGGAGGTGATGGGGGGCTCTTTTATGAAGGAGATAATTTCAATGCAGCTCTATCACGCATCCCTGTTCCTTAACATCCTCAGGTACTACTACGAGATCTTCAGGGAACCACTCAATGTCCTTCTATCCTTCGCCATCATGGGGAGCGATACGAAAGGGTTCCTGCAAACGCATCGTAATATGGTGGCAAGTATCATCGCGGACTCGGGGGCTTGGTCGGTAGCCAAGGGCAAATCCAACATCACCCTCGAGCAACTGATATCGTATCTGCAGCTTTGGGGCAGATGTTTCGACCGGTATTTCAACTTCGACACGGATTTCAGCGACCGGGGATTCGCCAACAACATCGCCAACCAGCTCCTGATGGAGCGAGCGGGCCTTACTCCAGTCCCGGTGGTCCACAACTTCTACGACCGGGAGATTGATGATTACATCGACAGCGGCAAATACGAATGGCTTGCACTGGGCTCGTCGCAGAGCACGAAGTTCAAGGCGATAAGCGATGCGGTGTACCGGATCAAGAAGAGAAACCCTGCCATCAAGATTCACTGGTTCGGGGGCTCAACCTTCGATTGGCTCTGTCAGCTGCCCATCGCTTCGTGTGACACCTCTTCCTGGGCAAAGGCTGGCGTCTACGGATTCATCACTTACTGGAATCCCCACGAGGACTCGTTCAACAAGTCCCACAGGATCTACATATCCGGACCTGTCAAGCCGTCCAAGCGGAATGAATATCACTTCGTCACCTACCCATGGCGAACGGAACTCGAGGATTATCTCCGTAACACCTTCGGCTACACGTATCAGAAGCTCTGTGGTTACGGAGACAAGTATTACATGCAAGTGGTCAACACGAGGTTTTACGTCGAGTTGGAACGCAGAATCAACGAAGAACGGCGGAAAAATGGCATCCCGCTGGAGTGAAAATCCGCAGGGTGCTGCGTTTTTTAGTCCTAAAGAATATCGAATCTGAAAGGAGGTGGTCGTAGATATGATTGTCAGGCAGTGATCGCCGAATGTGAGCGTTTGTCAGTGGGCCAGTCTCGATCCGGGACTGGCCTTTCTATTACACAACTAGCAAGTAAATATAAGAGGAGAACATTAATGAATCGAATTGATAAAATAGAGAATACGAACAAATTATTCCAGCGCGTCAAGATTTGCATCAGGCAATTCGACATGCCCGTCAAAGTCGTGCGAGACGGTGGCGGTATCTCAAGTTTTTGGACGAAGTGGGATGACGGTCAGTATGTAAACGATATGCTGATCGTCTATCACCGGAAAACGAGTATTGTGAGTATCCATTCATATTACGATCAGGTCCCGGAATCCAAGAGGTCTGAGGCGATACGATCCTTGTGTAAGCTGAATGAAAAGTTGCAGAAGACTCACTATACCATCGACGGTAATAACGGGCGCATATTCTGTTATGCAGCCCTCCCGGTGAAAGGAAATACGCTTGGGAAAAAACGTTTCCGAAGGATGCTGGTTGATATCCTGAAATGTCTGTTTTTGTACTCAGATGCCATCGCTGAACTGACTGGACAAGAAGGAGCTGATACAGGCCCTGTCGAAGGACATCCAGTCGAAGTGAATGGGTATGCAGAAAGCATCGCGATTTGATGTTTAACAAGGCAACTGCAGCGAGGAAGGGGGATTGGCTGACGATGTGGCTGATCCCCCTTCCTTATTGTTGGACAGATTTCATGAAGTACTACGCGGATCTGGAGAAGAGGGTCAAAGATGAGCGCCTGAAGCGGGGCATCCCTCTGGAGTAAAAGCGCAGGATACTGCGTTTTCAAATTAGACAAAATCATACTCAAAGGAGTTCTTTATGAGCAAAGAAAAGAAAGTTATCAAGGTCGGATATCTTCCGGATAACCCGGATATCGCCACTTTCATATTGGACCAGATGAAAAATCTGTCCGAGATAGAGGCGAAGTGCCAGCGACAGGAAATCGACCCGTATACACGGGAAATCCTCTTCAACATTATATGGGGATTAACACAGCCCAAGCTAATCGAGTTATTTGAACATGAGTTGCGCATCAAACGATGTTGCAATCGCGCATTCCCTCAGGGCGACAATGGTGTCCTGGTCCGGATTAGCTTGATTTCCAGGGAACAGCTTGATGAACTGCAGAAAGAAGCGACTACAACGATTGTGAGAAATACGTAGTGTGGTAAAGGGCATGAAGCAAAATATTGCACCATGCTCCCTTACTCAACTTAATAGGGACCATGTACTCGATGCATGGTCCCTATTTCATTAATATCACTAATCGACCAGAAACAGTCCCATTCCAATCTGTCTTGGTCACCAGAACAAATATTCAAATAACCACATAGGAGGATAGCACCATGGAGCAAAGTAACGACAACCAAATAGTCCAACTCAATCTAAGCTTGTCCAAGCGCGACAGGGACATGCTCCGCAAGATGGCTGGCAAGCGCATGATGGATGACCCCAGCAAGGTGGAGAGCGCTGCATCAGTCGGGGCGGAGATTATTCGTAAGTATCTCGATGAGCAGGAGCGGAGAGCAAGAAAGGAAAGAAAGGAGGATTAACTCATGGATAATTTACAAATAGCCCTCTCATATCTGAAGAAGGGGGTTTCAGTTATGCCTGTATGGAGTCCCTCAATGGTTGAAAGAAGGCAGCCTGCTGCTTTCATGAAAAGGCTTGCCGAAGCGAAGGCAAAAAATGGTGCCAGCGATAATCCGCTGCCGGAACAGGATGTCGTCAGGAAGGCACTTATCAATCAATGCAAGGCACCTGTTCTGTATGCATGGAAAGAGTATCAGGAACGACTGCCCACTGTGGAGGAAGTGACCCAATGGTTTACGGACAATCCTGATGCAAACATCGGAGTCATTACCGGCAAGGTGTCCAATCTCGTCGTATTCGACCTGGACTCTGCGCATGCCAGTCAATTCGCGGAGGAACAGGGTGGATTCCCTCTCACAATCATGGCGAAGACCGGAAAAGGTTATCATGCCTACATGAGACATCCAGGCTTTGTCATCAAGAACAGCGTCAACAAAAAGCTCGACATCGATATCCGGGCAGATGGCGGTTACGTGGTTGCCCCACCATCCCTGCATGGTTCAGGGTATAGTTACCAGTGGGTCGAAGGGCAATCCATATACGAACTTGACCCTGCGGAATGTACACACTGGATGATGGAATACCTGCAGGATATCGCAACTCCCACTACAGAAAAGCAAAAACCTGAAAGAAAGGAGCAGAAGGCGACACATACTTCCCGTTCAATAAAGATTCCTGAGAAGACCGCATATAGTCAGCTCTTGAGTGAAGGTTGCTCGGAAGGAGAACGAAACCAGAAGACTACCCAACTCATTGGCCACTTGTTCAAAACCGGCATGCCCGAGGGCGAGTTGTGGGAGTTCCTCAGAATATGGAACCAGTCAAAGGTGAAGCCGCCTCTTGGTGAGAGCGAATTGAGAAGTATCTTCGATTCGGTCAAGGCTATGGAGCAGAAGGGCAAAAAGAAGATCCTCGACATTGACTCCTTTCTAGACACGAAAGAATCCATAATCGCCGAATACAAGAGTGAGTACCGGAGGATATCCTTTGGGGGAGATCACCTGAAGCGCATGGAAGAACTCATGGGCGGTGGACTGGCAGGGGGTAGGCTCTACGTCTTAGGAGGTATCCCGTCATCGGGTAAAACGGCGCTCTTGAATAATCTTGTGGATAATATCTGCTTGAATGGCAACCCTGTTCTTGTTTTCAGCTATGATGACGGGAAGCAAGAACTGCGAAACCGATCTCTATCACGGTTTTCCGGTAATTCTATTGAAGTATTTAATGCATCATCACTCGATAACATCGGGCTCCTATTAAATAACAAGTCCGTCGAGCAGATTCTACCGTTGAAATATGCGCCAACCATCATGATTCCCGTCAACGATTGGAATCATTACATCGAACAGTTCATGAACAAGCTCGGACGCCCCCCGGTCATTTTTGTCGATTACCTCAGGAAGCTCCGCATGGACAGCAAGATAACAGACGAGCGTCTCAGGGTGGACGACATCGTCACGAATCTGACCGACCTGGCCAAAGGATACAACACACCTGTCGTGGTGATCTCGGAGCTTGCCCGAGACTCCTACAAATCAGGGCAGCGCCTGAGCATGGCATCCTTCAAGGAGTCGGGAACCATCGAATACGAGGCATCCTGGTTGGGCATCCTTGCCGCGGTGGAAGAGGACAACGGCGAGTATCGGCTGAAGGATAACTGGGAAAGAAGCATCAATCAGGACGGCAACATAGACTTGATTGTCTTTAAGGCAAAGCGAGGGACAGGGACCACAGGCATAATCCATCTCAAGCTGAACCGATCATCCATGACAGTTGCATGCAGGGAAGACAAGAACAACGCCGTCACCTCCATTCGACGGAAGAAATCAAGTTACGAGTGAGGGTCAACCTATGACAAAAGAAGAATCCAAAACCATTTTAAACTCAATCATCCAGAGATACGCCGCTTTGGAGCAACCCAAGTATCGGCACGCGGATATAGAACAGTTGCAGAGGGATTATGCTCTTCTCCAAGTAATGCAGACCGGTCAGGGGAATGATCCCCGCTACCGCAATATCGTTAATGCCATCTCGCAGACCCTGAAGAAGATGACTGCAACAATGCAGAGCGACAGGATCAGCGTATCCGAAAAAGGGCTAAATAAGGTTATCCGACCTCTTAGGAGAAAGAAAGACCATGTCATCCAGTATCCCGTCGAGTGGGTCGATGATAAAACCAGACAACTCTGCTCTATCAACAATGGGCTATGGGACGATCGGAACTACATGGTTATGGACGCCCTCGCATACATGCTCCTCATGAAAGAAGGGGAAGACAGATTCCCTCAAAAAGTAATTCCTGTTTTCGGCAACTTGGAGAGCATAAACCGAAGAGAAGAAGAGCTTAATGGGAATCCAAAGGAGCCGAATGCACCACCAGCACCGTCAGACACTGCCGATATATCATGGATTAGAAATCATAAGTATTGGGTACGATTCGATGATGCTGAGTTTAACAGGCTGACTCGCAAATCCCTAAAGTCTATAGAAATTCTCAATCTCCTGCTCGATACTGCTAGGGTTGAGTTCAAGCTCGCCTATCCGGTCAAAGTGAAAAGTGAAAATGGGCCACGCGAGCATCTGTACAGGATGAATGTATTCAGCCGCTTTTTCGAGTTGGTCAGCATCGAGAAAGAACGGGCAGACAGGATTGTTCAACGTCGAGAATATCATGTTTGCTTTAACACCATCCTTGGGGAGCTCTTTGTCCATAATCTCAAGTCAAAATATTATGACCTGTTGGATAGCAGCTTTTATCACCTTCCTCAAAACGCCCAGGTCTTCTATAGAAGGTTTTTCCTGCACCATACCTATAAGAGGCTGGCTTTGAACCTTGAGACGATTGTAGAGCGTCTAAACCTGTCGGACAGGAATATTACAAATCTGATGGCCACCATCGAGAATAATGTTCTGGGTCCTTTAATGGATGCCGGATTGATCAAATCCTTCAAGAAGATGAAAAGTGGGCGTAAAAATAAAAAGTGGAAATATACAATAGACTTGCCCAACAAAGAAGATTCAGACTTAGCCTCACACGAGCCTGTTAACTCTGCTGCCGGCCAAGATGGAGGGTCTGTAAAAGAAGGATCGAGGGTTGGTAAAGAAACAATCGAGGGTATGTAAAACTTTAATCGAGGGTCGGTAAAACGAAAACGGATTTAACCGGATAATAATAAACAGCATCTGAAATATACATATTATATAAATATATATAAATATATTTAATACTCCTTCTCCCAAAAACCTTCCCCGTTGGGTCGGTTTTCGGGTCGGAGTGACCATTTATATTTTTTACCTTTTAATAGAAGAGATTAGTAGTGGGACAGTTGAGAACTCTTGCTGAGACAATAGAAGTCCCAATAGTACAAGTAAGAAAGGAATCATCAATCAGGTAGGTAAATATTAAAATGGTGAGAGATGAAGAACAAATGCTTCTTCCTTCTTGCCATTCTCCACCATCAGTAGTTCCTTCGATATCATCCTTTTTCAGTCAGTCTGTTTCTAATCTTTCCGATCTGTATCCAAACGCAGAACAAATATATGAAAGGGATAAGATCCAGGAAAGAGTCTTTCCAGATGCATTCCTGAACTCATCTGTGTCTGAAGGCAGAATAAATTATAAAGGCCAGAATAATATCTCAATCAGGAAGGAGGTGACATTGCGTATAGCTTTCTGAAATTCAGCAAGAATGTAGAATAACTCTACAAGAAAGGAGAATGCCTTATGCCAAAGTCAATGAGGAACAAGGAAGAGACAACTCAATATCTGTCAGACAAAAAGAATATGAAAGCCTTCGTGAATAAGCTGCAAAAGTATCTCATGGCCCATCTGGATCACAGCCTTGATGAAAAGGGAGCTATGATTTGGTGGTGTCATGCCAATAAAGAGGATGACCTAAACTACTTCGTTGAATTCTGCACTAGAAAGCACCTGGATTCGGAGGCAGCAGCAAATATGTTTCGCTATGAAGATGGTGACCATTGGTTCCATTGCGATTGCAGCTATTTGTATGGTCTTAGAGTCGATGATGATGGAAATGTTTCTTGTGTGAATAAGACCTAATTAGCACGCCAGTATCCAAATTCCCATTACAACCAAATAGCAAGGAGGTGAAGACCTTGAAAAAGAGGATCTACAGCAGACCTGTATCTGTGACCCTGTCCGACGAGATGTTCAAGCAGATTTACGAGATCGCAGAGAAGGAAGAAGTGAGCATGTCCGAGGTTATCCGGGAAGCGATTCAGGAGCAGCTCATGAAGAAAAATTGTTCGTCAATAACAAGCGAAAGGAGAACGGACCTATGAGTTATGTGGGTATTGAATCATTCACGAATATAATGAACATCATGATAGCGGAATGCAAAGCACGCAAATTGGAATTTGTTCGCATACGAGACATATCTTTTCATGATGATGAGAGACTGGTCTTCACTATTATGACCTTGGAACTCAATAAAAAACATCAGGAGTGCATTGTTCACGTAGACTTCATAAAAAAAGGAGCAACGGTCGAGCAATTTCTGGACTGTGTTTACGGATCAGGTTCGACGTCTGACCTCAAGATTATCATTTATGACGATAATTACGCGGAAGACGCTGACTTTGAGGAGTGGACTGAACTCTATTTTGTCACTCGTCTGATCAACAAATGCAACGCTGTCAGTATTCCTTTCGATATAATTGGATATAATCATCCACTTGATAGGAGCATACTGGCCACGAGATTGACTCTAGATCTTGATAAAAAAGCAGTTGAATCTTACCTGCAATCTGGACCTCTTCCTAGCAAATGGGATATCCAGAGGATGGCATTTTGGGCAATATTTTATCATACAAAGGATGAGTTGATGGAGCCCTATGAATTACACCGTATGCAGCCAGTTCGTTCATTAGGGTTCCAGATAGCTGGCGATCTAGGCATATTCGTCGAATGGACAGAAGATGGAATATATTATGTCATTGCAGACAGCAATAATTCTGAATTTATTCCATGGCTCTGGAAGAACAGAAGCGAGTGTTTTGGAAAGAATTACCCCGACCACGCATTGTCTTTTTGCCGAGATGGAGTAAGTTCCTGCATAAGCCTCCTTCTCAAGGATACACCCTTCCATAAGATTTCGAGTATGAGCAACGCTGAAATGAGAAATACGGGAAAGACTCTCTATTGCGGTGCGACTAATTTAGAGATGACAGTCAGCAATAGATTTACGACGTATGAGAGCGAGGCAGCGCGTAATAGACAGAACTCAATTCAATAATGCAGTCTCCCATGCTGCAACAGGAAAGACCACCATGTAGTCCCCATCTGCTGGGGTGGTCTTTCACCAAATCCACAGAAAAGGAGAATCACCATGCTTACGAATATATGTACAACTGGAACCACAATCCCATTGTCAGTAAAAGACAAACCATTATTCGGCACCAAGGAATGGTCAGACTACAACGTGAACTGCGTGACCGGATGCAGTCACGATTGTCGCTACTGCTATGCGAAGACCATGGCCATCCGGTTTAAGAGGAAGACCTCGGATACTTGGAAGGATGAGGGAATTAGGACGAACCAACTATCAAAGCGATTCATGAAACGTAAGAACGGGAAGCGGTTCATGTTCCCCACCACACACGACATCACCCCGACCAATTTATCGGCGTGCATCGAGAAGCTGACCCATCTGCTAACTCCAGGCAATGAGGGGGTCATCGTCACGAAGCCGCATCTTGAATGTATCGAGATGTTGTGTGAAGTCTTTCCCATGTTCAAAGACAGATTCATCTTCAGGTTCACCGTCGGGTCCAGCGATTCCGATACCTTGAAATTCTGGGAACCTGGAGCACCGGATTTCGAAGAGAGACTGGCATCCCTGAAGTATGCCCACTCGAAGGGATACCAGACAAGCGTTTCCTGTGAACCGATGCTGGACGATAACATACAGGATGTCATCGAGCAGGTGATGCCCTACGTGACGGAGACAGTCTGGATCGGGAAGCCGAATATGTTGAAGAGCCGGTTATCCATCAATGGCCATAACGATGAAGAGACGATGGCAAAGGCTGAAGAACTGCTGCAGTCACTGTCAGACCAGTTTATTTGGGATCTCTATGGCCAGTATAAGGACGATGCGAAGATCAGATGGAAGGATAGTATTAAGAAGGTCATAGGGATCAATGCTTGCTCTGTCGATCTATAATTGGCATGGGAGTAGCAGATTAATAATCTGCGCGGTAAATGCTTGAATTGATGGGAAGATCAAAGTAATGAAGCACGGACATATAGCGAAGCGATTTCAGTATGTTAGGCAGCACTTCTTTCCAAGGTGGGATTTAAAGAAGCAATGGAAGGTGAGGTACATTCCTAATGCATCGTTTGCTGGCAGATGTAATGAAACGGCCAAAGAGATCCTTGTCCACCGCTTCGCCAATGAGAATGATCTTGATTTGCTGCTAATCCATGAAATCTGCCATGTGCGCTGTCCGTCTCATGGCATAGCCTGGCAAGATAAATTGTCTCGTATGTCCCAACGAGCGAAAGATATTGGGCGTGACGAGTTGAGCAACTTGATATTAAGAGAGTTACATATCGTTAAAGAGTCCCCTCCAGTAACAGCCGAGAGCATATACCGTTTGATTGAACAATGCGTTCGCGAAGTGCCTTCCATATCATATAATGATGCCGTAAATTATGTAGCGAGGGAACACAGTTATACAAGATCGGCGCTGAAGCAAAAATACAAGGGAACAAAAAAGGCATATATAAGGGCAAAGCAAAGACTGAAGAAATAATGTCGAAGTGCATTCTATAGGACAGAGTCATGAAAAACGTTCTTGATGAGCTTATTTCTAGACTGAAAACCAGAAAGAATGACCATGGTTACTGTCGTATAACCCATAGAAAGGGTTGGCTACAGTATCTCAATGATAGAGACATGGTTTTCACGCCTCTCGATTTACACCAGGTACTGAGGGATATGATTGATAAAATGAGACCGAGGGGTGAAATGCTTCTGTGCCCCAGAAAGAAGACGAATTTTACAGTCACCAACAAAGACAAGCCTTATCGAGTTGAGGAAGCTCTCGAACGATTCATTACCCTTTCTAATTCGGATAATTTTTGCAATCAATTTCCGCTGAGAGGACGCAAGGAATCAAGTGACATAGCTATCCTCAATGAACATTCAAGGCATTTCCTTATCGAATTGAAACCATTCCACAGTGGAAATTCCCCTTTATATGCCCTTGTTGAGAGTTTGAAGAATCTGATCGAGTATAGAACAATCAAGGAAAAGAAAATAAAGTATCACCATGATTTTAAGCAATTTCATGAAACAGACCTGATCGTCCTTGCCCCTGTCTCCTACTATCAGGACTACTGCCTGATTGATTCTTCCGGATCATCGATTACGAACAATCTCCAAACAGTTAAGAGATCCTTAGACGCCCTTAGCGCAGAATTCAAAACAGACATTTCTTTCATGGCATTGCCCCTAGCCGAAAGCTTATTTTACGATAGATGTCGAACCATTTGCGGTAAATACAAGAAGACGAAGGAGTTGGAAAGCATTGATATCCAGGTAGATGATGCCATGCCCGAACTGAAGAGAGATAAATGGCAGTTACTGGTTTCATCAGCCAGGAACCCGATCTAATGGAGCTTACATGTCCCTAGATCTCGCCGTAATCGCGGACAAGAAGCTTTCAAGAAGGCAGTTGAAAGCACTTTCTGAGTTTCTCAAGGCAAACAGGTTCCGAAAGGATCGTTACGGATACCACGCCACTCAGGAAAACATCACCCTTGATCTGTTCATCGATTTAAGACCTGAAAATAACGAATTCTGGACAGAGGAACCACCCAAGTCAGTCTGGTTTACCCCCCTTGCTGACATCAGCCTCGAATCCAGGCACACAAGGCAATCCTATCAGATGAGCTACCGAATCGCCAAGAAGCTGGCAAAACTTATCGGAGGGTTCATTTACGATAACCAGTTCGGCATTGTCTATGATCCAAAAGGAAGACCCTGTGATCACTTCAAGACAGGTGAGAAGTTTGAGAAATATGGCGCCAGCATCAACCTATTCATGCGCAGCGTAGGGATGCTCGAAGACATCCTAAAGAAATAATCGGAAATTAGACGGTTATTCCATGCAGTTGATTATCCACCGAGGGGCACATCAGGTAGGGGGAAGTTGCATTGAACTGACCCATATGGGCTCTACTATACTTCTGGATATTGGACTCCCCTTGGATAGCGGATTTGATGATGATCCGGAAGATTCTCTCCCACAACCCCTGTTTGATGAAATAAGGCAAGGGGTCAAGAAAATAGATGGGGTTGTAATCTCCCATGCCCATATGGACCATTATGGGCTCGCGAGAATGTTACCTCGCGATATCCCTCTTTACTGCGGTAATGCTTCTGCCGAACTGATCGACATCACCTCGAAAATCAGATCCCACAAATCAGAAGAAGTAGCTTTTCAACACTATCGGAGCAGGGAACCTTTCGATATTGGACCCTTCTCAATAACACCTTATCTCATGGACCATTCGGCTTTCGATTCCTATGCCTTCCTCGTTAATGCAGGAGGCAAAAGCGTCTTTTACACGGGTGACTTTCGCGCCCACGGAAGGAAGGCAAAACTGCACGAAGATTTAATTAATAATCCCCCTTACGTGGATGTCTTGATCATGGAAGGCACAATGATCGGTTCACGTTCAGAAGAACCCACCGTTACAGAAGAAGAACTGGAAGACAGATTTGCTAAGGTAATTTCGGAGACACCAGGGATTGTCATGGTAAGCGCCTCGAGCCAGAATATCGACCGCCTAGTCACCATATTCAAGGCTGCTCAACGCTCCCAGAGACGGTTTATCATAGACTTCTATACTGCCGAAATCCTCGAAATGCTCGGTAAATATGCGAGAATCCCTCAGGCAGCATGGCCCAGAATCAGAGTCTGCTATCCAAAGCTGCTTGCCGACAGGTTTGAAGAGCTAGGATTGAAATATATTCTGACAAAGCACCGGCAAAACGGAATCAAATGGACAAAGCTTAAAGAGCTTGAACCTCAATCTGTCATGCTGGTTCGACCTGGGTTCCGATGGGACATCCGGAAATTCCTGAACCTCAAGGATGCTACCTGGGTATATTCCATGTGGCCAGGATATTTTCAGACAAGCAAGCCATTGAATAAGCTGCGGTCATACTTTGAGGAGAAGAATGTCCGGATCGAATACCTGCATACAGGTGGCCATGCCAGCATACAAGATTTAACTGCAGTGGCTAAGGCGCTGAACCCGTCAATAATTGTCCCTATTCATAGTGCTTCTGCTGAGAAATATAAAGATTACTTCTCAAATGTGACTATGTTGGATGACGGTAAAGTATTTCGAATTGAATGAAATGTATCAATAATCTGCCTTGAAAGAACTGCGAACATGGGGTCATGACTTGCGGAGGGAGAAGATGGAGAAAAAGATATTCTACGTCTACAAGTACGTGGATGTAACAAATGGGCAACCGTTTTATGTCGGGAAAGGAAAGGACGAACGCAAGTTCTCGCACATGAGAAGTGCGCGTCAGGGACAGACGAGTCCCCTGTACGACAAGATTAAAGAGCTTTGTTTCGAGCAGGGCGTGAGAATCGAATTAGTGAAAGATAAGATAACGGAATATGAAGCTTTACGACTGGAGTGTAAGCTCATCGAAGAGACCGGACGCATAATTACAGGCAATGGGCCATTGTTGAATAAGACTACAGGAGGAGAAGGCATCTCGGGTGGAATCGATAAATATGGTTACAGAAAAGAGGGTATAGCGAGAAAAATAACCGACATGGTTGACAAAGGGATTTTGATACAAGATATGCCATTTGAACTAAGGAAATACGTTAAAGAACGAAGCATGAACGTCAAGTGGGTGGATGAGCGTCTCATGGCGCACATACAGGAAATGGGGAATGTGGGATGCCACTACAAGGGACCGAAAATTACCCTCAGAGGATGGCAATTTTCCTTGGATCGAAAGATGATAGATGTGAACAAGCTGACCCTTGATACAAGGGGGTTTTTAAAGGTTCATGGTGACTTACCTTTTAATGACGGATACGTATCTGACGCACCTCCCAATTATAATTTTGGTTATTAGATGTCCCGAACATACCGTTGGTAACGACTACCCTGAATCTCCAATTCTTTTTGCAGGGAGCAAATTTATATGTCGATTTACATAATTCCAATAAATATGCTCAGCGCCGAAGCTTTGCAAGGCGTCATTGAAGAATATGTTTCCAGAGATGGAACTGATTATGGTGACATTGAGGTGTCACTGGAGACAAAATTCAGACAAGTAAAACACAAGTTGGAACACGGATTAGCTGTTCTTATTTTTGATGACGAGACTGAAACTACGAATATATTTTTGCGCGATGATCCTATCTTCAAAAAGATCGATAAATGAAAGTGATGCAGTTCCCCTCTTGCCTAAGGTGCCTTCGCAAAATACGTAGGAGACTTCTCCAAAGCGGACTTGGCGACAAGTGATTTCTTATTGAAGAGATTCTCATTCCCTTCTTTTTGCCGTTTTATCTATTTGTAATCATTCCGTTATTTGTTCCAATTTTCGCAGTTCTGGATAAATACGAGGAAAAGCCTAGATGCACGGTATTACATACCCCGTGCTCGAGGTAATACTCCTTTCGTATGTAAAATCACACTCCTGCCGTATGGGAAATATGTTGCGGGTGGGGTATTAATATCCATAATTTCATCTTGGTGTAAGCTCAAATGGAAAACAGAGCCTGTCAAGATCGCCGAAAAAAGCCCACACCGATTCTGAGCCGCTACACGCTAATTGGCCGAAGATCAGCGTTCAGACGCAAAGAGGATCAACTAAAGGCGGGTTACGTTGACCGCTACAGTGAGAGGCTCTTAATCTGCATAGTTCTTATTGTGGGGCTCAATATACTGGATACCCTATTTACGATAGTCATTCTGGCGAGTGGCGGCCTGGAACTAAATCCTATCGTCCGATGGGCCATTGACTCTTACGGCGACATCACTTGGGCAATCAAGTTTGCCTTGGTCGCTTGCGGTGCGCTCATTCTATGTCTGCATTGTCATTTTCGGCTGGCAAAGGTGTCGATCATGGCCATAGCAGTCCTATTTAGCGGTGTCGTTATGTATCAACTCATGCTGCTGCGTTATATCAACATGTAAAGATCCCTGGTTGGCCAGCAAGACGCCCCCCATATCGTAATTTCCTTCCCGGAATAATTCCCTTCCCCACAATAATGCCTTGATATTTCAACGATATTACATTATAGACAATCCAAATTTTGCATCAATGGATCAACTACAAAAGGAGGATTACATGAACAAGGGAGATCTGATCAAGGAAGTCGAGAAGGTTACCAGCACCAAGAAGGAGGCTGCGGCAGCTGTCGATGCCGTATTCGAGGCCATCACCAAGTCCCTGAAGAAGGGCGCTGACGTGACCATCGTGGGATTCGGAACCTTCAAGGTAGCCAAACGTGCAGCCAGGAAGGGACATAACCCCCAGACAGGCGAGGCAATCAAGATCAAGGCCAAGAAGGTGCCCAAGTTCACGGCAGGCAAGGGGCTGAAGGATGCCGTGAAGTAATCTCCGTTCTGCTTTCGATCATCGAGAAGGGACTCCGAATCAATCAGGGTCCCTTCTTTTTTGACATTCAAGTGAATCTACTTATTAATATCCAGCATGTCCTTTATGCCTGCATTGATGAGTGCGGGTTTGAACAAGAGCTGAAGCTTCTTTGCTCCTCGTGCATCGACGAACGTATCCTCAAAGGTTAATTCCGTCTTTCGCAGGATTTTTATCCCCTCGTCGAAGAGGATGAAATGATAACTCAAGGCACCAAAGGTCAGCGCTCCCGCAACCAGCAAAATAACTAATACTTTCCTCATCTGAGCCTCATTAATTGTCTGCGTTTATGCTGTTATCACCGGAAACCGAACTTGTACAAAGCACGAAAACCCGATACCAATCCTCTCCGGAAATCTCTGGTTCCCCATCGCTTCCTCCATTCCACTCCCCCCCTGGAGAAGCACGTCACGCCTTATTTTCGGCTAGATCAGAAGCCCTCCGGGCCTCACCTTCCTCTCGATCGTCACCCTGTTCGCTTCACCTGGCTTGCAGCCGCCTTATCCTCCTGCATTTCCTTGCGAATCTGATCCCCGATAGGGCCCTGCATCATGGCATAGAAACCACCAACAAACAGAAGCCCGAAGATGGCGGCATAGAAAAATGATCGCATCTGAAAGAACAGGATCGCTGCAATCAGGGCGATGATAAGAAGCATTACGATTACGAATTCGGACCAGCCCATGTAAGCCCTTCCCGACCATTTTTATGACCTCCGGATTTATATCACAAAACGTGCCCATATCGCCCTATTTAGCGAAGCATCCTGGCATATTTCTTTGACGAACTTGGAGCTTACTTTGGAAGGAGCCTGTCGTGGATTCCTGGCATTCCGGGATTGATTGATGGGCGCAGTGGCGGTTTTGGATGGTCAGGGGGCCTGTAGTCTCTACGGGGCCTTCCGTAGGGTACGAATATATATTGCTGTGGGCCTGGCTCATTTGGGTAGATATTGATTGTTATGGATTGCCCTGGTTTTTCTACGCTATCCGATGCCTCTTTTGCAGGTGTCTTCTCGGTTGGCTGGCTTTTCGGTATTTCTTCTTGACAGTTCAAGATGCATTTCTCTCCTATGAACCTATAATGATTGTGGAGTTCCTGAGGACGTGCCTGTTCAGGAATTTTGATCTTCTTTATCCCCTCCGATGAATAGATCGTGAGTTCGTTCGCGAATGCAGCGGTACAAAGAAAAAAAGAGAATATCAATGTAATGGCTAAGATGCTCTTCATAGACAGTTATTAGCTGGGATCAGCGTTTCGGTTGAGGTTATTTGGTTTGCGCGATTACGATAAGAAACACGATCAGGCACAGGATCACGCACGCCAGAATCATGATGTATGAATCTAGGCTCTTGTCTTCTTTCTGCTTATCCGTGCGTTTAACCATCTGGATTAACCTGTTTTTCGAGGCTTCCTCGCCACCTTCTTCGTCTTTTTGGTTGGTTTCGCATCATACCTGAGCACCCCATCCTTCTTCATAATGGCAAGCTTATGCTCCTTCCTCAAATGGGTCAGGTGAACGGACACGGTCGCCTTTGTCGTCTTTGCCTTTTTTGCCATCTGTTCAATCGTTGCCCCATCCAGGAGCATCTCATCGATCTTATCCGCTGTCGTTCCTATCCCGTGTCTCAACCAGTTTCTGTTCTTCAATGTTAATTCATGTGCCTTCTCTGCATACGCTGTGTCTGCTCTGTCGAGCTTCATACCGCTGCTCATTGGAATACCTCCCATTTATCTCTTGCGAATATCTTAGCACTTATTTCAGACCGAACAATATAAAAAAGGAGATGGATCTTTATGCTTGTTATACCTCACAGGAAGCTCAAATCCCACACAGACACCATGACCTACCTGTTGGATCCTGCCCGACTCAACTCATTCGTCCAGGATCTTCGCGCATACCTCAGGAGCACCCAGCATCTTTTTCAAATGGAAGGATTCGAGAATGATCCCCAGAACTGTGTTCACCGAAGCATGTACGACAGACCAGAACCGGTGCTGTTCCGGAGGTTCAATCGATTTTGCACAGAATGGGGGTTGGACTGGGAAGCGTGCAGGGAGATGATGGAGAATATGCTTGAGAAGCGCTTCTTGTGTGAGTGCGAGATGGTCTGGAGGTTAAAGGATGAGCAGGTGGAGGGAAGGCTGCTGGGAAGGAGACGGTAGTAGTTGGTCATGATATCATTCCTCCAGATATCGATTGTTGTATGCAATTCAAGAGGAATCTGACCAACTTTTGCACTATACTGTCAACTCAAGTCCGTCTTCTGACAAATTACTGAATTTTTACGTTCTTATGATCAATTATGTTTTTCACATACGGATATATACCTCGACCTCCTGTACTATTCCAATCTGAATCTGTTTTATATCTATAACTTGCGACAGACGCTCCATCTATGTTGTAGTAATTAATCGCAGGCGTATATATTTCCACAATTGTATCCCTGCTTGATGACTGAAATACATTCGTCTGAATAAGAATTGCAAAGAAATATATGTCATTCTCTAGTCTATCCTTACTTTCTCGCAGATACGATAGTAACCCATGGGCGACATAATCCCTATTAATGTCATCTCGGTCGTTTGGGTTGTCAACCAAGAGTAGATGAATGCGGTCGTATTCACCTAGTCCCCATCCTTTACTGACCTTTTTCTTCAACTTTTTCACGTTATAGTAGCAGCCCATTCTCTTCTTTCCTAGCTCGTCTGTATTACACTGTTGCCAATCCCCATCCGGATCCATGGCGGTCATTACGTTTTTTAAACCAGCCATCCTTGCTGCTTCATGCCTTGCCTCACTAATGTATGCCTGTCGATTTTTCTCATCGACCATGGCATTATACTTAAACAATATTTTTCCTGATTTATCATCGAATATCCATAAATCGAGAAATTCGCCTTTTACAGAATATCTCTTTCCCTTCCATTCATGAGGCCAGTTAATTGTTGGCGTTTTTACGATATCTCCAATTGATGCTGCCCTAGGGTTGATGATTACCAGTGCGCTGAGACTGTCGGACAATTTCTTAGCTTCGCTTCTTTGACATGAAAAGCTAAAGTCAGAGTTAATCCATTCGGTAGATCTCCAATTCTCTCCTTCCAAGACATGCATCGTTATATCATACTTGGTCACTTTGACTTTTTGTTTGATCGCATTGCTTGCCATGTAAGATCCTGCTTCACGAGCATTATAATATATCACTATGCTATCTACACGTCCCGATACCTGTGTTATTTTATTGCCTCGTATTTTAAATATCTCTTTGTCCGCATCGTATTCAAATTCGCCAGATTCTTTCTTCAGACTTATTTTAAACGCGTATATATTTGTTTTGTTAGTATCGAGCCTCTTACTGAATTCTTCTGTCGATTCGTAAGTACCTTTTTCTATTTTCCCCTTGCCGATATATTTATTAAATACAGACATAAAATCATGACCGTCATAGTTTATCGTCAGAGCTGTTTTCTTAACGTCGAATGGGGATATTACTTGAGCCTCTGCTGACAGAATTGCGAAAAAAGATGTATGAATGACAATTACGAGTAGGATAAGATATCTTCGAATCATTATTGTATCCTGTCACTGCTGTCCATACTGACCTGAGACCGGGTAGTTGACCCAGCGACCCTGTACGACAAGTTCCACGCGTTGCGCCACCTCGGCGAGGCAATGGATCAGGTGCGCCGCAGCGAGTACGCCCGATTGAAAGGCGAGGATCGCAAGTTTGTCAAGGGGCAACGATACACGTTGCTGTCGCACCGGGAGAATCTCTCCCTGGACGGCAAGAAGGCCCTGAGAACGCTGCATAAGGCCGATAAGCGGCTGCAGACGGCTTACCCGCTCAAAGAGTCCTTCGGCCAGCTCTGGGAGTACCGCAGCGAAGCCTGGGCCCGGAAGTTCTTCGACAACTGATGCGCATCCCTAAAAGGGCAGAAACTCGAGTCTTTCGAGAAGTTCGCCAAGATGATCGACAGGCATTAGGATGGCATCTCGGCCTACTGCCTTCCCGAGAACAAAGTATCCCTAGGCTTCCTCGAGGGTCTCAACAACAAGATCCTTGTGATTCAACGTCGCTCCTACGGATTGCGGGATGAAGAATATCTCCGTCTCAAAATCCTCACTTGCATGCTGCCGGAGATACAAAAACTGCATCAAGTTACCCACTCAGTTGGGAGATGAGCCTATATTCTTTCATGTATTTCCATTTCTCTTGTACCTAGTTAGTACGATTATGGATCCTATTTCTTTCGAGATGCCTTCCTAACCCATTTACCATCAAACCCTCCACTCATACCACACATGCCGCCAGCGTCCTCAACTTTAATAACCGCTCCAGAGGAAGTAAACTTCACACTGAACTTCGCGCCATCTTTTTCTGCGAAATACATTTCCACGGTCGATGAAGAACTAATTCTCGCTGCATCAACTTCCATAATTTTCTCAATCTCACAGGTATGAGCACTTTGACGGTTTACAGTCTCAAGACTGATCATATAAGGCCTTGAGCCCAACGTTTGCCCGATTGTTTTTGTAACTTTCATCTCTCCATCAAATCCCTTTTGAGTGTACTTGTATGTACCTTCCGGTTCAACACCCAATGCGGGGGACGAGATGAAGACTAGGGCGATGATTAGGATAACGCTTAGCTTTTTCATTCACTCCTCCTATTTCAGGGTCTAGTTAGTTATAGTTACACAAAGATTGTCAGGACTACGATCTATCGCATTATTACATTTTGAGAAAGGAGAAATACGGCAATGCTTTGGTCATTCGACGTGAGGTTAACATACTACCACTACTTGCAAAAACATATTTGTAAGGTCTGTTAGAAATTGAATGCTCTATTATTCACTTCCTCCAATGAGGCTCCTGCGTTCATTTTTCGGGCACAGATGTATGCATCTCCGCAGGCTATGAACATTGGAAAGAAGATAAATGTACCAGCTGTAAAAAAGGCCACAGCAATTGCAGCTATAAACAGTATAATACCTCTCATCCAGAGCCCCAGATAAATCTGACCAAGACCAACAATAACTATACTAAGTATTGCCGCCAATATAGGACTTTTCGTCTTCACAATATGTCTCTCCTTAACTGCCTCAGTTAATTAGTATGATATGAGAAAATCACCGCTAAGCATTATAGTTACTATCAGAACTTGATGCCTGTACTATCTTGCGTTAAATTATGTGCTATGCAAAGTTATTTTAGAAATTTGAAGCATTCTCTTTGTCATGACAAAATAGCCTTGCTTAACAGCTGGTAAATTTCGTTTACGCTATCATCTTTCTTAAATTCCTTCTTGATAGGCTCCGTATGTCCTTGCACCCATATTTTGAGTTCAGCATCGAGATCCAGTAGTCCAGCACTTTCTTTGGAAAAGCGGACGATTTTTGAATATGGAATAGTCTGATATTCAATTTTTGATGCGGTAAGTCCTTGTTTATCTACTAAGATGAGTCTTTTGTTTGTAAACACGAACATGTCACGAATTAGTTTATACGCCATGACCAAATCTTCCCCGTCAACCATTATCGGGGCAAACTCGCTTCGCACTTTATCGATGTCTATTTTTGACGCATGTCCGAGCAATCCACTCATTAATCCCATGATATCCTTACCTCCTTAATTGTCGGTTTAATTTCTCTTTTTGCTCAAGCGGTAATTTTTAGAAAAGTGCGACAGTCCTATTAATTTATCGAGGTACTTTTAACTTCCTTTAATTGCATCCTTCGTGCAGGGACAAGTTACCCAATTATTTCTTTTTGCGCTTTATTGTCGCTTGCGTCTTGGTACGTCGATTCCGCCCCGATACATATTGATAGGTAAATGTAAATGAGAGGTTGCCACTTCATAGTTTACGATGAACATACTGCAATTAATGTACCACCTATCGGCATGCAGTAAGTCAGTTCAAGAGAAATAATGGTCTTGGTATTACCTTTAGAGGGAACTGATGCTGACATTAGTGAATTGTATGGCTACTAGTGAAGTGTTGATGCTATGAAGAGAAGGCAAAGGTGGAAATTACAAGCTAATCATGCCCATTTTCATAACTTCTGTGAACATCTGAAAGAAAAAAATCTTATTCAGTTATTTTCACTAAGCATGTCTGAAACGCCTGACCAATTTCCTTACTAATACAAATAAACCAATAATTACGAATGCAATACATACTAATGGGACAACAATAGCGAGAATTGATATGGAGGAAGCAAAGAATAGCTCACCTGTGGATACCAAGAAATTACCAAGCCCGCCAGTTGCACCCGTTGAACCAGCTCTGATGGCTGCCGTACCCCCGTGAAATATCCCTGCAGTGCCTCCACCAGCAATTACTGCCGTTGACCATTTTGCTAAAGGGGATACTTCAGTCAACATCGATGCAGTTATTACTATTCCCGCTATTATGGCGATAGGGGCACCAATTACATCTAAAAGATTGTCTATCCATGGAATGTAATAAGCTAAGACTTCAAGCACTGTCGCAGTTCCAAAAGCAAATAGGGCGCCTTCAGATCCAATCCATTGAAAGCCAGGTGAGAGATTAATATAACCGTAATGGGAAGCAAGGCCAAGCGCCAGCATAGGAACAAACACTCGAAAACCACAGGCTGCACTCAAACAAATTCCTATGAATAAGCCAACCAGATTTTCCATAAAATGACCCCCAGGATAAACTATTATCCTAGATGACTACTGTTTCTCGTTCCTCTCTCACAACGAACAGAATGTCAAAATACATTAAACAGTATTTATAAGACCCTTTATCTCCTTCCCCACCTTGAAATACGGCAACCGCTTGAGCTTCACCTCGACTATTTCCCCTGTCTTTGGATTCCTTCCAGCATAGGATTTATATTCCCGTATCACGAAGCTGCCGAACCCCCTGATCTCGATCCTGCTGCCCTTTACCAGGGCATCCTTGAATCCATCAAAGATGAGATTCACGATCCTGGCGGCGTTTACTTCGGTCAGATCTTCCTTGGATGCGAGTAGGGTGATGAGGTCGGATTTGGTCATAAATGTCCTCCGCTTACGTTCCATTACACGGCATCAGTCTAATCATAATGAAGTTCAGCCACCTTATTAGTTCCATCCTGAGCTAATTGACGGATGGTATCGACTACATACATCAAGTCATTGTTAAAATTATGATTAAGCAGGCTTAAGCATTCTTCATGGTTACCCAGTTCTCTCGCTATTTCAGCCTTCATGATTCGATCTGATGCATCGTCAACCACCAGCATCGCAAATAATAACTCGAGGTTGCGTTTTTCTTCGACTGAAAGTGGCACATTATCAGATAAATCTTGTCTATACTTGTCATTCGATGCCCACCATGCCTGCAATCGGAGATATATTTCATTTTCTCTATCTATTTTGGCCGTACTTAAATAATGCAGGTAATCCTCGGTGGTCGGTACTATATATGCTTTGGCCCCCTTGTACTTATTTGAACGTGAGAAAGGTTCGGACTGTGCAAGTTCTTTAGCTTCATCAATCCACAGCATATTTTTGCAGTGAGGGCACTTGACGAGTCTGGGGTAGTCTGGAAGCATTGGCGCCTCCCGCTTACCATCAGTCCAATATCTCGCATCAAAGGTATTTCCGGAGGCTATTGTAGGTTGTTCGATAGCTTTCTTACAACTCTTACAAGATCGTATGATGGTCGGTCCAGGCAACATTTCTGATTATCTCTGTGTGTAAGGAATCGTTGTCGACAAGAAATGTTCCTTCCACGCCCAGTCATCCATTACATATTGGGTGAACTCCTGCTGCGACAATTCAATTACGTCATCCGTTGACATCTCGAGCATGCGGATGACGCGGTCGTATTCCCTTGTCTGGTCTACTGGTTCAATAAGTTCAACGGCTCTTTTAATACGTCTGCCCTTTTTTGCTTCATCAAGCATGATTTCCAGTTCCTCGATTACTGCCTTTCTGTATCCCTTCAGTGCTTTTTCAAATATCGCTCTGTGCTTTGCCCTGTTTTGTTGAACATTATCAAGCAGTTCATTCTTTTTTACTCTTACCGCCCTCATATTTTCTCCTTCTGAGTAATATCAACCAATTAGCTTTATTATGACGCAGATTTCGTACTTCATCGGATCAGATGGATTATGCTTTGTTAACTATATCCCGCAAAGAATCAACTAACTTTGTCTGTTTGTCTCTCCAGGATGCCAGCTCATACGTAGAAAAACTCTTTACGTCTTTAACGGCTAGCCCAACATTCTTATCAATTAATTCGAAAAGCCTGTCGCGCGCCGCTTCAGCAATTTCAGACCCGTTGAGCCACCCAAAGTTGATAGAAAATGTACCATTGGAATTGACTGTGTAAAATGAACGTGGGCAAACCGAGCTATCGTAAATCATATAGGCACCCGTCTTTCCTCCCGTGCCCCAACGGACTTCAAATCCTGAAGCCAGGCACTTGTCAAGGAATGACATCAAAACATCTGCATCGACGTCACCGAGCTTATTCTTGGCATCCTCATGAAATAACTTTCTGTCCCATCTTTTACGGGCATAATTACTCGGAATATCGTCTGGCGGCTTTTTCACTAAGCGAGCCTGCTCGGTATACCCAAAGAGCACGGGTACAACTACCTTCAATCCGTTTGCTAGGTATTGACGCGCCTCGACGATTATAATTTCGGACCTTTCCATCTGTTTATTAAGAAATTCAACAACGCTTCGCAGTTCAAACGGCGACTCCTCAAGAAAGAAAACAAGACGGACTTGACCCTCTCGAAGATTCTGCTGAACACGGAGGAAGAACTCTTGAGGTTCTTTGTTGTTTGGTCCGAGATCCAAGAGAGCTTTATCCAGTGAAATGCCTTTTTTTTCGCAAGACTGTCCTGCGTACTCCTGAATCTCTTCTGCCGTCCAATAGTAATGTCCATTAGCAGCATATTCCAAGAGTTGCCCTATCACCTCACGGCGAGAGCGTGTATCGTTGAATCTCTTGCATTCCACAAATGTCGGAACGCCATCCTGATCCACAAGGAAAAAATCTATACTCCATCTGTCCTGACCTGAATTGGGGTCCTGAACTGACATTTCACGTTTAATTAATAACCAGCGTCTAGGATTATCGGGGTTTATCTGATCGCCAGGTAAAAGATCTAAGTTCTTTTCAAGAATGTCCTGAAGCTCCTGTTCTTCGTTTACACATCGAATTCTCGTCATTGGCTCAGGTCGAGCATTGTCTGTAATGAAATATACATTTCCCATTTTGAATTTGCCTCCCAAGCTGACAATAGTTTACAGCATGAAACATTAGACATTTCTGAGCTGTACTTTGAAGTCTTTCACCAGCCGAGCAAACAGTGCAATATCCGTAAACAAACTCTTTGAATTGATGTTATGTAATCCGATTTCATGAATTTATTAACTTCGAGAATGATTTCTTTTCTTAAATGCACTTGGTCTTTCATAGGTTGCAAGTGCCCATATTCCCTTCTTGGCCGTCCGAGCTTCTCTCTCTGCTTCCATAAAACTTAGCCTGTGTGGATCCTTCAGATATTCTCGATATGCCTCAGCGTAACCTTCCTTGACCATCTCTAGATTTATGTTGCGGCTGCCCATCCACAGCAAGGCGACAATACGACGGTGCCTGTCCACATCTAATAGATCAATTTTTACATTCTTATTGAGAACCTTGTTTTTTAGAACGATCAGGGATTCCTTGCCCATAGGTTGACCAGGTATTTTCCCGTGTGCTACTTCTGGCGCATCGATCCCGTAGAGACGAATTTTCAGCTTCGTTCCCTCAGGTGTTTCGCCCTGAACGGTGTCGCCGTCCGAAACTTTCACAACGGTAATAAGGATGGATCTTGAATGAGGGTCGGTCTGGTTTGATGCAAATATGGGGAGGGTGAAGACTGTGAGGACCAACACAAAAGCCAATGAGCCGATAATTGACTCTAATATCCCGAATGACGCCTTTCCGAATTTCCCCATCTCCGACCCCCAGATCAGGAACAGGATATGAAAAGCAAATCATTCACACAAGATGCAATGAATATACCAATGGATTCTTTTACTTAGCTTCTCTTCTCGGATATATCGACTATTGTTTTCCCCGATCAACCCTGTCCCTAATGCAAGCGATCAGGGTCCTTAAATCGGCTTCATCGAGCTGGAGTACAAATTCAAGGTAGGCGTCTGTCTGCAGCAGTCTCTTGAGAATAAAAAGAAGATCTTCCTTTGCCATCCCTTCCTCCCCCCAATTCCAGGATAACGAAATTGTCTATATATATAACTTTATGAAAATACAAGAGAAATCTTGTATTGCAACCCAACTTTCAGAAAGGAGAATCCATCATGCTCAACCAGTGCGTCCTCACAGGCAATTTAGGTGCAGATCCGGAAATCTTCTACAGTTCCGAGGGAAATCCCGTGACGTCCTTCAACATCGCATTCCACTCGTCCAAGAAGAAGACCTGCTGGATCCGGGTCGTT